>Ga0210057_1002239_pt1 | contig 27938 bp, 25 predicted proteins | sample CryGeyCG2114_010_2_FD_183968 | JGI IMG/M metagenome (GOLD analysis project Ga0210057, IMG submission 183968) | Groundwater microbial communities from aquifer - Crystal Geyser CG10_big_fil_rev_8/21/14_0.10 (SPAdes) (version 2) | ecosystem: Environmental > Aquatic > Deep subsurface > Groundwater ...
GTCCCCTATGGGTGTCGTTATGACACAGGCACAGGGTGTAAGCCGAGTATTCGAACGCATGTTTGAGGGGCGCATGGCGTATTTGTATGAGCTTGAAAAAATGGGCGCACACGTTGAAATGTTAAATGCGCATCAAGCGCTCATCATTGGACCATCAAAGCTTAAGAGTGCAACAGTGACCAGTAACGATCTTCGTGCAGGGGCTGCAATGGTACTTGCTGCGTTATGTGCAGAAGGTGATACGACAATTATGGATGTCCGTTATATAGAGCGCGGATACGATCACCTCGACGAAAAGCTCCGAAGCCTTGGTGCAAAGGTGGAGAAGATAGAGATAGAAGATCCTGAAGAAGTTGCAGCAAAGATTGCAAAGAAGCAGATGGAGGCAGCTGCAAAAAATCTCTCGTAGTACTAGTCATTCATCCTATATTCCTTTACCATTTGCGCAATGATTACTATTCAGTCACTTGGAGGCAAAACAATCCGTTGCGATATGGATGGACGAGAAATCGTCGCATTTGCTGGAAAAAAGGTTGAAGGGGCTAAAATTTCACTTCTAGCGACACCAGAAGACGAGGTACAAGCAGGTGTTATTTCTTGGCCAGGTGAATACGATATTGATGGTATTGCTATCCGTGGTATTGGCCACGATGAAGGACAGCGTGTCAGCTTTGTGGTAGACGATAGTAAGGTACGAGTGGCATTCCTCTCGACACCTCTTCACGACTGGTCAGGACACGAGTTAGAACTCCTTGGTGATATCGATATTCTCTGTATTCCAGCAGATGATTCTAGGATTGCTCAAAAGATTATCGACGAAGTAGACCCACGTGTTCTTATTCCTTTGCCAACAAAAGATGAGGCAACATTTTTGGATCTCTTAAAGTCTGTTGGTGCTCAGGGTAAAGAAATTGAATCCGAATACAAACTTAAGGGAGGTCTTCCTACAGAAGGACGAGAGATTATCATCTTGAAGCAGGTAAAATAGTGTAGTGGGAATTTCCCTATTCTAGAAAGCCAGTAATTCCGCAGTACGTTGCAGATTCATCACATGTTACTCTGACGCCTAATATGCAGTTGTTATGACGATTTCATCGTCAGTACCATCAAGTTCTGCTCTAACAACTCTTTCTTGTGGTGATAAATAAGAAGGATCACTGCGGTAGAGTAATACGTCTAAGATTGACAATTCTACCACTGAAAAGCTGAATACACTGTCATCTTCAGAGTTGTATATATAGTCATGTACAACAGTGATCCTCTCCATAGGCAGGTAGCAGTGTCGTTCGAGGGTTTTCTGTTTTTGTTTCTGTGCTTGTTCTTCATTATTAATTGATTGTTCATCGATAGCATTAAATTCTGTTACGATTTGCCGTCCATTATAATGCATAATGGATTGTACTTTTATAGCATCAGTTGCAAGTGCTATTTCTTCATTACTCAATGTATCTATAAGCGTTCGTAGTTTCTTTGGTAACTCCATTCCCACTGTACGTATTTCTTCCAGTGCTTTGGGGTGTTCTTTAAATACAATATCCATTGCTTCTCGCGTACCTACTGCAGTGGCACCTGTGTATCCTGCATTTGCGAATGCGTCCTCGAAATGTCGTTCATATTCTTTCAAAAAATCATCTTCTACCATTCGTACATTTTCAGCATACCATGCCTGAAAAAAATAATAGAGAAGACCTTCTCTTTCTTTCATTTCTTCTGGAAACTCTTTTTGTAAGGCTTTATACCACTTCTGTTGTTCGTGAAACATAAATTGCAGAAATAGCTCTGATCTATAATTATCTCTGCGCGCTGCTTCGTTAAAATCTTCCAAGACACTGTCTCCACTTATTCCATCGAAAAACGACCAAAGATTCATTAAAACACGAGCTTTAACAGAATGAGGATCCATCTCACCTGATTTGTCATTCTTCGTTTGGTACAATAGCCCAGCTATAAGGACTGCTCCTGCTCCAGCAATTGCAGCAAGACGTTTGCTAATTAGTGATCTTGCATGAGTATCTGGCGAGATCTCCTCTGGAGGAAAGTTGTTATTAGCATCAATGGGTAATTGAGTACTCATACTATTATGATAGTATATATAATGACTATAGTCAATGTATTCGTAATGGTTCAATATACTAAGCCCCAGTCTGCCCGACAGTGAGGTAGAACGTAAGTGAAATGTTCCCAGTGCTGCTAAAAGGACAGAGGTAAGAAGGACTACTTGAGTGTTTTACACTTTTACAGCTTGATGGAGCCTTCCATAAGAATGCTAAGTGTACTACTAAGAGATATTGAACTTCAGCTTGATACTGAAGCTCAAGAAGTTGTTTGGTTTCGCAACCTGTTTCAAGAGGTATTGGCGCTTGCCGACCGCATCATTCTCGATAGCGAGCATAAATATATTCCCACACTAGGATAGAAATCCTGTGATGAGATCTTCGACTTCACTACACTTCGCTCAGAGTCAATCGGCTCGGCGGAGTCGTGGCCCGAGCGCCAAAGCGCGAGGACCATGAGCGAGCGCCGAAGGCGCGAGTCGAATGGTGCCCCCGACAGGAATCGAACCTATATTTGCCCCTTAGGAGGGGGCCGTTCTATCCATTGAACTACGAGGGCACAATGCAAGTTTATTGAGTTAGAGGAATACTGCAACCGAGTATGGTAGTATATGTACCAATGAAAATTATCACACTATTATCCATTGGGCTATTTCTACCATTTCAGGCAGCTGCACTCGAATATCGGAATTTGAGTCTATATTACACAGATGCACCATTTACCCCTGCTGAGTCTGCAGGAATATCTTTGTTGACATCACTGAAGGCAATATCGGGGAACCCTGATGGAACATTTCGTCCGAATAGAACAGTAAACCGTGCAGAGTTTTTGAAAATAGTACTTTCTAGTCACCCGCGCATCCGCGTGTCCTCTGCAGATGCAAGCCATTGTTTTCGTGATGTGATGGCAGACGATTGGTTTGCACCGTATGTCTGTTTAGCGAAGAAGCGAGGCATGGTTAAGGGGTACGACGATGGTGAATTTAAACCGAACCGTAGCGTTAATTATGCAGAAGCATTAAAGATTCTCAGCGAACTTTACGAATACATTGCATATTCTGCCGATGATGAAGAATGGTTTGCAGGCTACGTTCGAGCTGCGGAGTACAACAAGACTGCGTTGCCGATGTCACTGAAGTACGATCGCTCATTAACGCGTGGGCAGATGGCGAGACTCGCTGCTGCATATAGGGCGCAGTATGAAGGAGAGCTTGATACATATCGTCTAGCGGAAAAAAGCTTGGATCTCGTCATTACAAAAGAGATTGCATCAAAGGTATCAAGCTCTCAGTCGAGCTCTGTAACAAGTACTGTATCATCGTCATCATCTTCCGTATCAAGTGTGCAGGAGGATGTATTTGCGATGCCAGCAGTAAGCCACTTCCTTATGCTCGGCACGAAAGAGCTCATTGCAAGTGGTCATTTCGTACCTCGTGATGAAAAGGTAATCATAGATAATGTCACTGTGAAGTTTCGTACAGAGCCAAAAAATGTTCGTACCCTTTACCTTGTCGATGCAAATGGCACTCGTATCGCAGAGTTAAATCCAGATGTGTATGACAATGAAGATCTCACGTGGAAGTCTCAGCCAGAGAGCGTTCAGGGCTATACAATCCCAGCACAGGGAAAAGAGTTAGGTGTTGAAGTCTTATTGCAAGAGCGAAACAATGGCTTTGCAGAGGAACTTATCTCAGTGAAGTGGATCTCGATGAATGTTCATGCTGTTGAGAGCAATGATCCATATCAATTGATTGCAGCAGACCCGTCATATCCAGCACATCAAACAGTGCAGGCACGTATTGAATCGGTAGTGAATACAATGTCTCCTGTAGTAGATCTCGGAAACGGCGAAGGGGTATTACTTGGCGAAGTAGAGGTAAAAGGTGAAAAATTAGACGGGGCAGAACTTCGTTTGAATCATATAACATTTACTATTACCAAGCGCAATGGTGTGACAGTCTCAAATTTTATGCTTGGTGCATCAGATAGTGCGAAGCATATACAGTGCTCACTTAGTGATGGGCACTATATTAGTTGCTTAAATATCCCAGCAGATATTGGGATGATAGAACACGGCAGTGCACTTCTACAGTTATGGGGAGATATGAGTGTGCAAGATAGTGTTTTAAATCCACAATTGCAGATAGATATCTTAAAACCAGGAAGTATCAGCACAACGATAAATCCAGGAGAAATAGGCGATGTTCGTTGGAGCGATGGAACGGGCTCCTACAACTGGACAGAGTTACAAAACCCTATCATGAAGGGTAGCGAGTGGCGTTAAGGTTACTGGAAGAGCTCACCAATAGTTGTTGCCATATCAACTGCCGCTTTTTCTGCAGCTTCCTTCCAGTCTTTCCCATTACTTGCAAAAATAATGCCTCGTGAGGAATTCACAACTGCTCCTGTGCCATCTGCGATAAACCCATGAGCGATGTCTTCAGCACTGCCACCTTGTGCTCCAAAGCCAGGAATCAGGAATGGAACATGTGGCATAAGCGTGCGTAGGTATTTCATTTCTTCTGGGTACGTAGCCCCAACAACAGCGCCGATACATGAAATATGTGTGTCAGGTCCTATTTGCTGTCCTGCCATTCCTTCGACAATCTGTGCGAGATGTTCGTGGACAACTTCATCGCCTATTGGAAGATCTTGGAGTTCTCCACTACTTGGATTACTTGTTTTAACAAGGATAAAAATTCCCTTTTCATTTTGGATACACCGTTCGATAAATGGATTGATACCATCAGAGCCAAGGTATGGAGAAACAGTGAGAGCATCGATAGGGCTTAGCTCATGAAGGTACGCATCTGCGTATGCTTCACACGTGCTGCCAATATCATTTCGTTTTCCATCAGCAATAACGAGTAAGCCTTGTTCTTTTGCATAGGAACATGTCTCCCAAAATATTTTCATTCCTTCCCATCCCAGTTGTTCAAAATATGCCATTTGGGGTTTGACGCATCCTGCAACGTCTTTCACTGCATCGATAATCCCCTTACAAAATGTAAGCATGCCATCTGCATCTTGAGTAATGCCTTCTGGAAGCTTTGTGACGTTTGGATCTATTCCTACGCATATAGGGGATTTTGTTTGTGCCGCTTGTGTGAGAGCGTCTCCGAAGTGCATCGTTAGTACAGTACAGAAGCGATTCTCTTCATGCTAGTCCTCTGTACAGATATTCTGTCTGTACTGTAAAGCCTCTGCGATGTGCTCCTTTCCAATTTCAGGGCTATCTGCAAGGTCTGCAATAGTTCGAGCGACTTTGATGGTTCGGTGATATGCACGGGCAGAAAGACCCATTTTTTCGACTGCCATTTTGAGTAGTGCCTGAGATGTATCATCAAGACCACACAGTGCATCAATTTCTTTCACACCCATTTCTTTATTTGTGCTTATAGAGTGATTGGCAAACCGTTGTTCTTGTCGTTGCCGTGCTCGAATAACGCGGGACAAGATATCCGCAGACGTTTCGGATGCGGTTGTTGGTTTTTTTTGGAGGTCTGCAATGGCAACGGGCTGAACATCAATGGTGAGGTCGATACGGTCGAGGAGTGGTTGGCTGATACGCCTTTGGATCTTCTGTGCAGAAGATGTGCTGTACTTTGGGGGGTTCATGGCAGCAACCATAATAAAGTCTGCTGGGAATGTAACACTTCCATTCGCACGCGTAATGGTAATAGTTCTATCTTCCAATGGTTGCCTGAGCACTTCAAGTACTTGTGTAGGAAACTCTGCAAGTTCATCAAGGAACAGTACCCCTCTATGTGCAAGGCTTATCTCCCCTGGTCCTGGTATCCGTCCACCACCAACAATACTCACACCGCTCGCAGTGTGGTGCACAACACGAAATGGTCGTGATGCAACAAGTGGACTATTGCCATGAAGCAAGTTGGCAATGGAATACACTTGGCTCACTTCGATAGACTCTTCCTGTGTGAGTGGCGGGAGTATTCCACGAAATGCTTTTGCAAGCAGTGTTTTTCCAGCACCGGGTGCACCACTCATGAGCACGTTGTGTCCGCCTGCAGCAGCAATTTCTAGTGCACGCTTGCAATGTTCTTGTCCTCGAACATCTGCAAAGTCGACAAGGTCTTTTGGGATGGTCGCACTTGCTGCAGGAGGTGTGATGGTTTGGGGTACGCTATCGCCTTTGAGTATGGCTATAAGCTCTGCAAGGTTGTCGACAGCAATAACACTAATGCCAGGGATAAGCGCAGCTTCTGGGCCATTTGCAGCAGGAACAACGATAGTTTGTATTCCTGTATCCCTGCAAGCAATGGCAGCAGGCAGTACACCGCTTACGTGTCGAAGACTGCCATCAAGTGCAAGTTCTCCAAGGAAAGCCATACTTTCAAGCTGTGCTTCATCGATAAGAACTTCACCATTGATGATCAGTAATCCAAGTGCGATGGGGAGGTCGTATCGTGGTCCAGATTTTCGTAGGTCTGCAGGGGCAAGGTTGACAGTGATAGTTCGTCCAGATGCGAGCTTGAACCCACTACTCCGTAGAGCCATGTGTACGCGGCGCTTACTCTCTTGAACTGCGGTGTCCCCTAGTCCAACAATATAAAACTTCGGCTCTTCGCCGCCGCGTACAGCACCGACCTCAACGGTAACCCTCATGCTATGTAAGCCAATGTTCTGAAACGATGTCAGTTTTGTAAGCATGCAGAGAGTGTACTTGTGTACACCTCTCTGTGTCGATACAATCGGCTGGACGTTCGTCCACCTTTAGTATGAATCATATTTCAGTAGGAAAACACGGTGAAGCCCTAGCTGTTGCGTATCTGCGAGGTATAGATTATAAAATCTATAGAAGAAATATCCGTCTTGGAAGAGATGAAATAGACATCATCGCATACGATACAATACAACGAACATTGGTATTTGTAGAAGTAAAAACACGTTCTCGATTTGATGCAGATTTCCTTCCAGCACTTGGCCTAACTCCTCGAAAAAAACGCGCACTCAAACGTGCAGCATGGAAGTGGATGAAGGATCATGAGTACGATGCACCATGGCGAATAGATGGCATCTTTGTTATTGGATCAAAAGTATTTCGACATATTCGGCAGATGCAGTAACTACCACCAACTAACAACCACTCCTCCACCGAGGTTCAGCGCTGCTTTTGCTGGCCAACGCGTAAGGTCTTCAGGAGCATTCATCATTTCTTTCCAGATTTTCTTTTTCTCTTCGCCCTTAAGGAAAAAGATCTTTCTGTCTGCGCTGCCGATAATAACCATTGTTGTGGTGATACGGTCATGAATAGCGAATTGATCTGTTGTTGTGTGAAGCACTAATCGGTCTCCGTATCCTTCGTCTGGTACAGGAGGAAAGAGTGATGCAATGTGTCCGTCATCTCCCATGCCAAGGGTCACAATGTGTGGAATGCCCGCTGAGAGCATCCCTGCGAGGGTGAGGTCGTAATGATAAATACATTCATCAAGTGGTTTTGATGTATCTGGAAACAGTATCTGGTTCTCTGGAATACGTGCATTCTTGAGTAGTGTTTCACGTACAAGTTTCTGATTGCTGTCGTCGTGATCTGCTGGAACGTATCTCTCATCAACTAAAAAAATAGATACTTTATCCCAAGGGATTGCACACTTTCCGAGTGCGGTATAAATCGGCTTCGGTGTACTACCACCAGAAAGTCCGACAATGGCACGGCCAAACTCGTCAATGCTCTGATGAATCCGCTCCGAAAGAATACGAACACTGGTGTCGATAAAGTCTTGTTCCGATGTTGCAGCAATCTGTTCGAGTTCCATAGAAGCATCATACAACATTTTCCACTTTCCACTTTTCGTTTTTCACTTTTAAATCCACTCTATTCCATCTTTTTCTATCCACTGTTCTGCCATTTCTGGTCCTTTGGATCCTGCTTTATAGCTATGCAGTGGCGTTGTTGAATCATCGAGATGAGCTTGTATTGGGTCTACGAGCCTCCATGCAATCTGTACTTCATCAAACGTAAGGAACCAGTTACGGCGTCCATGAATTGCTTCGAGGATGAGTAGGCTATGCTCTGGTAAGCAGTCTCCAACACAGACAAGTGGATCCTCCATAACAAGTGGTCGAAAGGCAGGCTCTGTTCCTCCCATTTTGGTTTGCATGTGCATGCGCATTCCCGCTTCTCCTTGGAGAATAATATCAAGTCTATTTGGACTCGACCCCTCGCCGACCACGCGTGGTTCTTGAAAGACAATGCTGATGCGGGTCTCTTTTTTATCGAGCCTCTTTCCACTGCGTAAGTAAAAAGGAACACCTTCGAATCGTGAAATACGTGTCATGAGTTTCATACAAGCATACGTGTTTGTACGCGATCCTTTCGCGACACCCTCTTCTTCCAGGTATCCAACAACAGAATCGTCATCATGTGTGCCTGCCGTGTACTGCGCCTGCATCACGAGGTTATCGAGATTTTTTGCAGGTGGTAGGTAAAACTGTTTGAGTGCATCCTTCCTTCCAGCGGCGATTTCATCTTCACTGGTAATACGCATCGTAAGAAGTGATGCCATCATCAATAAGTGAGACTGAAACATATCACGGAACGTCCCTGCAGCTTCGAAGTACCCAGCACGTCCAGAGAGCCCAGCAGATTCTTTTGCAGTAATCTCTATATGATGGATCAGTGTATTTTTAAAAATACGTTCGAGCACTGGGTTTGCATAGCGTAAGTAGTACACATTTCGCACAGCCTCTTTTCCAAGGTAATGGTCGAGGAGGTAGATTTCTTTTTCCTGAAAACACCCAAGAAGTTGCTTCTTTGTTGATTCAAAACTTTCGAGGTCATGTCCAACAGGCTTTTCAACAATACAACGAAATGGAATTTTTCCATCATGTACATTTCCCTCGCAAAGATTATGAGAAATCTGTGGGAAGACAGAAGGTGGAACCGAGAAGTACGCAAGGTGTACACACTTTCCTCTTTCCACTTTCCACTTTCCTTCGATACGAGAAAGGCGTTCTCCTAGCGCTGTAAAATCTGTAGCTGCATCGTACTGCCCTTGGTGGTAATACACATGCTTTAAAAACTCTGTTAGTGCTGCTTCGGTTACTGCTGGCATGTGCTCTCGAATTGAGTCTTCTACAAGCTTTCGAAAGCCTTTGTCGTCGAGTTCACTACGAGAAAAACCAATAATTGCGTAATCTTTCGGGAGTCTTTTTTTCAGGGCAAGAACATACAATGCAGGATAGATTTTAATCTGCGCCAAGTGCCCAGATGCTCCGAAGAGGATCAGGCTAAAGGGAGAGCCAGCAGTGATGTTTGCGTTCATAGAGCTATTATATAGCAAAATAGGATATAGAGACAGTCACGAACGAACAAGAGGATCTGCAATGTATGACGTGTGAAAATCCTCAAGATATAGGCAGTATCGCATGGCAATTGCATGTAACTCGTCCTCGAGTATGGGTGTATCATCAATGCATCTTTCGTAAAGCGCTTCCCAGTGGAAACAATCGGTTTCCTGTCGGTTTGGCCTATCTTTTTCAGCCTTCCATCCTGTGATGATTTTTTGTCGGAACTGCACTTCAGATCGAATAGGAAAATGAGCAAGTGTTAAAGAAGGATGGAGTGTTGATGGTACTGGATTACCCTTAGCATCAAGAAGTGTATGTCCTCCGGTCATAATGCGATGTTGATTGGCAAGCGATCGTGGGATAAGGAGTCGAAAGAACTGACGTATTTCCTTGTATCTTCTGTGGGTAATGCGATGTATAGGGCTTGGTTCAAGAGGGTTATCTTGTGGTGTTGGTACGTATGTTTGATAGGGAAATCTATAGAGCGTATCAGGAGATACATTTTGCAGTGCACCAGAAACATTATGATCCGCTGTAGACAGACATTCGTCGGCATCAAGAGGAAGAAACCAGTCCAAATCTGCAGATGAAAACTCTTGCAGTATCTGTGTAGAAAAAAGAGATTGTTCGTGATGCTCTGTGTCTGTTGTTCGAATCTCTAATGGTAGCCCTTCTGCAACGAGTCTTTCGAGAATGTGGTGTGTTGCATCGGTGCTGCGATGCAGGATGAAGATCATTTTTTCCATCCATTGCACGTTGTGTCTTATAGATGATTCTATAATATCTTCTTCATTTCGTGCCCATGTAACAGAGAGAATGCGACTCATAGAAGTGTGAAGTGTAGTGTAGATCGAGTATGGTGCTGTTTCTAGTTAAATATTGCCTTATTGCAAGTATAGGGGTAAAGTAACTTTTAAACCTATGTCATACTTCTTCACATCAGAGAGCGTAACTGAAGGTCATCCAGACAAAATCTGTGACCAGATAAGCGATGCAGTCTTGGATGCAGTGCTCAAAGATGATCCAAATGGTGCATGTTGCTGTGAGTGTTTTACAACAACAGGACTCGTTGTCGTTGGAGGAGAAATCACGACATCAGCAGATATTGATTTAGAAAAAATTGCACGGTCTGTGTTAAAAGATATTGGATACACAGATGCAGCATACGGCATCGATGCTGAGAAATGTAAGGTACTCAATGTTGCACACGAGCAGAGTGCAGAGATTGCACAGGGGGAAAATACAGAACATGGAACACATAAGGCACAAGGTGCAGGAGACCAAGGGATTATGTTTGGGTACGCATGTAACGAGACAGATGAACTCATGCCGCTCCCAATTACATTGGCACATGCCCTTGCAAAAGGGCTAACGGACGCACGAAAAAACGGAACTCTGTCATACCTTCGTCCAGATGGAAAAAGTCAGGTGACAGTAGAATATGATGATAGTAACAAGCCTCTGCGCATTGATACTGTTGTGCTTGCTGCTCAGCATAATGAAGGTGTATCGCAAGAGCAGATCAAAAAAGATCTTCTCGAACATGTCATAAATCCTGTATGTAAAGAGTATATTGATGACAAAACAAAAGTCCTCGTAAACGAAACAGGCGCCTTTATTATTGGCGGACCTCATGGGGATACTGGTCTCACTGGCCGAAAGATTATCGTTGATACTTACGGAGGAATGGGGCGACACGGTGGTGGTGCTTTTTCTGGAAAGGTTCCAAACAAACAAGATAGAAGCGGTGCATACATGGCGAGGTATATCGCAAAAAATGTTGTTGCAGCAGGGCTAGCTGACATTTGCGAAGTACAGCTCTCCTACGCTATTGGATACCCAGAGCCAGTCTCTGTACACGTTACAACGTTTGGCACAGGTACAGAGAAAGACAGGGCAATAGAAGTAGCAATACAGTCGGTTTTTGATATGACGCCAGCAGGTATTATCACCGAGCTCAATTTACGTCAGCCTATATATAGAGCCACAGCTGCTTACGGACATTTCGGTCGAAACGAATTCCCATGGGAACAGACGAATAGAAAAGAAGAGCTTATCGCTGCAGTGCAGAAAGAGAAGCTCGTCGCTATCGAAGATTACAAATCTCGTACGCTATAAAGTACTGTCCCTGGATAATAATATCGCAGGATTTGTTCTGCTGTTTTTCCTTCTGCAGCTTGAGCCTTTGCACCGCATCCACTCATTCCCACTCCATGTCCATGAAGACGCATGCCTTTACACCATGGGTCTGGCTTACTTGAAAATACCTCTGAAAATGGGAAGTTATTCCATCCATTTTCTGCAGGCGTACGGGTACGCCCGTCATCCGAAGAGAAGTATGCAGCCTTCACTATCTGGTTATCTTTTGTGAGTGCGAGGTCGGCAGTGTCTATTACCGCACGAATCCAGTTTGGGTTCCGCTGCTCTGATGTCACTCCACTATAGCTTTGAAAGCTCACACCAGTATCGCTGCCGTGATACGGCATTCCAGCGAATTTCGTGTGACCATCTTGCATGTAATATGCTGCATAGCTACGAGCTGCAACGGCAAATGCACGCTGCTTCTCGAAGTGCTCAGTATCGGGTTGTTCGGAAAGCCCTGCCATGTAGTCTTCGAGTGGGAGCTCGTTTATGAGGACAAGTTCTCCATTAATAATGGTGCATTCTAGAACGCCACGGAAGCGGTTCCATGCAGTGTTCCAGCTATCGACACGGAAAACATTTGCACCAGCATCAACGCGTACGATACCTTCATCAAGAGTCTGGTTACCGCTTATAGCAATACAATTATTTCCTTCGCGTCCAAGTCGGACAGATGTAATGGATTGTCCGTTGATTGTCGCAGTACCATCAATAGAAATTTCTGCATTGTTACCAGTGTAAGAAAGCCGAATACGAATATCCTCTGATGATGTCGTCACACGGGTAGTAGTGGATGGCTTTGCGGTAGCAGTGCGTGCATCTGCGATGCGCCGTCGCCTCTCCTCTGCCGCTGATCGTTGTCTCTGAATGTTGGTCGTTGCAGTTTTTTGTTCGTCCATCATTTGGAGTCGTCCATCATTTGGGTTTTTTCGTTCGGCTGTTCGTACAAGACGTTTTGCACGAAAAAAGCGTCGAGACAGTGCCTCACCTGCTTCTTCAAGACGAAAACTTAGTCGTGCCTGTGCGTTATCAATGCGTGACGCTTTTGCAATAGTCGGGAATAGTACGTCTTTATTAAGATTCCCCGCAATGACATTACTTCGCACCTGCCCAATTGCCGCACTCATATAATGGCCAGGGCATTCTGTAGCGATAAGGTCTTTGTGACGAACAATAGTATTCATATTCTTTCCATGAAAGAATACATTTCTATTGAGTGGAATATCGTAGGTAGTCGCAAGGTCTTTCAGGAGCCATTGCAATGCATGAACTTGATCCTGTGTTGGTTGTTCTTCATCAAAATTTCCAAGAAGGGCAACACCAAGAGTACCAACATTACCACAGTACACATGCCCTCCAATAACACTCTCGCCACCACTTCTTCCTTCGTAGATTGTTCCCTCTTCATCAATGAGATAATGATACCCAATGTCTCCCCATGCCCTACTATTTGCATGGAAGTCATAGAGAGCTCGTACGCGTTCGACAGGAGAACGTAAATCACCAGTTATCTTTTGTGCAGTGTGGTGAACGGCAATAATTTTAACGTCAGGAGAGTAGCGCCTCGCCCAGCGTAATTGCTTTCCATTGGCATCGTGTGTGACGGTCTTCGCCACTTGAAAATCACTTGGGTAATTTGTCTTTGCTTCAACACAGTCTTCTTCTCGTTGTGATGAGATTGATGCATTTGATCCACTACTCTGAGAAGAAGTATTGCTAGAAGATGTGGTTGGTGCACTATAAAGAAAACTAGCATCTGCGCCCCATTGATCTCGTTTGAGAATACGAGGACGTCCAACGGTGTTTGTAGCTGCTACTTCATATGACACAGGTTGTGTACTGACAGCAATTGGATGGAGTTGTATATCATCTATATTTCCTCGCAAAACAATACGAGTCTGAGACTCTGGAAGAATAATAAGGTTACTCTCAAAGAGAGTTGGATCCTGTTCATCTTCGACAGCAAGAGGCAACCACTCACCATGTACACGGAGTTCAGCAGTGTCCTCTTTCGAGGTAAATGTGATACTAATAGCATCAATTGGTTCAGCAAAGACAACAGTCTTTTGTTGCACGGAAGATGCAGTGAGTAATACAGTAAGGAGAAAGAGTGCGTATTTCACTCGACTATTCTACACGGAAAAGAGTTGTTCGTATTGGTCTACCATTCTTTCTACTGTGAAATGTGTTTCGGCAAGTACTTTTCCGCTTGTAGCAATGCGATTCCTACTTTCTGGGTCTTGAAGTATTTCAATGGCATCACGGAGAGATACAGCAGAACCTGCTTTAACGACGAGTCCATTTTCTCCAGATTGTATATATTTACTAATCCCACATGCAGTCGTACAAATGGTTGGAATATTTCTGAGCATTGCCTCTGCAACCACCAGTCCGAATGGATCGTTCTCTATTGATGGTAGAACAAGAACATCAATTTTTTTATAGATATCATCTATATCATGAACACGATTTATAACGTGAACTTTTTGGGACTCTTCGATCTTTTGCGTTCCACGTCCATTAATTATCAGTGTGACATTTGATAAATGCTGCACGGCATCTGTGAGAACATGAACACCTTTTTCAGGACTAAGTCTGGCAATACAGCCAATAGTAATATCGGTAGTATCTGACACCGATGCTGTAAAAGACGGTGACTCTACTCCATTTGGAATGCAGTGCACATTCTCGTATCCCATAGTGCGGTACATTTCTGCACTCAGTTCGGAAACACACACAGTTGTTACCGAACTGCTAATCTTACGAATAGTCGAAAGCCACGGGTTTCCTTGTAGCCATCGTCCTACAGAATCGTGCTCTATCCACAGGACTTTTATCCCTTTTTTCAGTGCAAAAGGAGTGAGGAGAATTTTTTCACTAAGGCTAAGCATACAGAGAACATCTGGTGTATCTGTGTAATTCTCAAGCATCTGTTCAAGTGCTTTTTTCATTGCACGTTTTCTCCATAAAAAACTGAGTGCATCCCATTTGGTGACAGGTGGTTTTCCAATGTGAACAGTCGACGTATCAACGCCAATCTTTGCACCTTCAACAGACAGTACGGGGCAACTTCCGACAAACGATACGTCGTGCCCACGTGCAATAAGACTTTTCATCAGACTGAGTGTTTGCACTTCAGCACCACCGAAAAGAGATTCCAATGGAAAGCGAGTAAAGAGGATAGTCATATCCTCTACATTACTCAGATACCTCTTCTTGGTCGAGTTTTTCTATGAGTGCTGTGAGTTTTTCCATTTGTTCCTGCATTTTTGCCATCTCCTCTTCCATGCGTGTTTTTTCTTCGACTGCAGAGTCGACAGTAATGCTATGCCCAATTGCTTTCCCGACAGATCCAAACATATTCTGCCAACTCGAAGCCACAGGAAGCATAAGGAGAATTCCAAGTGAAAGGAGTATTGCTTTTGGAGTAGAATGATTGTTGTGCATGTTTTTGTGTGTACAAGTATTATTATAACATAATTATAATAATTAAACAATATTCAAATCAGTAAACTATTTCCAGCTTTCAAGGAGATTTAGCACAGTCTCTTCAACCGTATCTGGGGCATAAGAGGTGCAGATGCATGTCTCAGCACCTGCTTCCATTGCCTCTGCTTGCCGTGCACTATTGTCGCTAGAGCTTGCAAGGGCGATGCGTGCCTCTGGCTGGTTATTGCGAAGGTAGGCGATAACAGCAGGGCCGTTTTCGGTAGGCATCTCATAATCCACAAAAGCAGCATCGATGGTATGAGAGTCGATGAGCTGCTTTGCGGTTTCAGTTGTTGTTGCGGTTACAATGTGTGCTTCAATGCCAGACTTCTTTATAAGAGTTTTAAGCATCAATGTTTTGCCTGCGCTGTCATCTGCAATGAGAAATATCATGCAGATATACTAACGCAATTAACTTTTTACTGCATCTTGTCGTAATTGATGAATGAGCACGTGTGGCACCTGATGTGTACGTAGCTCCTCAAGAATGTGGCGAATACGCAATCTTTGAGAGTTGGATGCGCCACTAATAGTATCTGCAATGTCTGCTCGAAGCTCTTCATCATCCTCAGGCATTTCTGTTTCAGAAAGTCTGAGCGTAAGAGTATCTTCATCTGGTCCTTCTACTTCTCCGGGTGCAAGAAGTGTCTGTGCGCGATTCATGATAAAAGGGGTAAGAAATTTGATGAATAGTACGCACATTACACTCATGATACAACGAAGATCGAAGATGTCTTTATTATGTTTTTATATAGCCAAAAAGTCGCCATAACAAATCTTCGAAACACTCAAATATTACGCAGGCTGTGCCTGGATAATCTGGTCGAGCGTTTTACTAATTTCAACCATAGATTGTGATGCACTATCAATAACATGGTCAAAGCCTTCTGCATCACTGGAATCCCCGAGAAAGACACTCACAATAGGTTCATCAATCTCTGCGTAGATACCCGGAAGCATGTCACTATCAGGACATGTAATAATAACGTGATGCCCTGCCTCTGTTTCTTCCTTGGCACATTCACAGGCAACCATTGTCATAAATGACATTTGAAAACCAAAAATATCATCATCCTCTTCCATTGCATCCGTCTCTGGTTCTTGAATATCTTCAAGGGCTAAATGCCGCCAATCGCTGTGATTGCCAAGGAACTCATCAACGATGAGCGCTCTGGCCATTTCGGTGGAACCTGCAAGAAGGATGAACATATAGAATAGTTAACAAATCTATATATTATAGCACAGAAACAGATTCTCAGTAAGAGTCAAGTTATGGCTTAAGTAAGCCAAACAGTCTCTACTGTCCAATAATCTCCTGTCCTCCCATGTATGGGCGAAGCACTTCAGGGATGGTAATGGTTCCATCAGCATTTTGATAGTGCTCTATAACTGGGATCAAAATACGTGGGCTCGCAACACAGGTATTGTTGAGTGTGTGGCAGAACTTCTTCTCCCCGTTATCGTCGTATCGGATGTTTAGACGTCTTGCTTGGAAATCTCCAAGGTAGCTACAACTGTGTGTTTCGCCGTAACTATCACGGCTTGGCATCCATGTTTCAATATCTTGCATATACACTTTTGACTTCCCCATATCTCCAGTACATACATCAATAATCCTGTACGGAAGCTTGAGTGCTTGGAGCACTTCTTCAGCATTGTTACGGATCTCAGCAAAGATCTTCAAAGATTCTTCTTCATTTGCCTTACAAATGACTACTTGTTCAACTTTTTCAAATTGATGCACACGGTAGAGGCCCTTCGTATCTTTTCCATAGGTACCAGCTTCACGACGGAAGCATGCACTGTGCCCTGCATACCGTAGTGGCAATGCATCTGCATCGACAATTTCATCCTTGTGGTAACTACAGACAGTCACTTCGGATGTCCCAATAAGGTGAAGGTTATCATTTTCCATTGTACCAGTTTCGTCGTTCTTTCCACCGACAATATAGATCTGGTTTTCATCGCCACCTGGGAAAAACCCAGTTCCCATAAAGCAATCGTATGTGGCCATGAGTGGTGGTGCAAACAGTGTCCATCCCTTTGCATGAAGATGGTCGATCGTGAAATTCATGATTGCCTTCTGGAGTCGTGCACCATCGCCCTTGAGGTAATAGTTTCTTGCCCCACTAACCTTTGCTCCACGTGGAATATCGATGATATCAAGCGCTTCACCGAGTTCTACGTGGTCCTTTGGTTCGAAACCAAACACGGGTTTCTCACCCCACGTCATCACTTCTTTGTTCTCACTATCGTCTTTTCCAACAGGAACAGTATCCAGTGGCACAGATGGGAATGTGTATTGCATATTCTTCCACTCTACTTCGATATCTTTCAGGCTAGCCTCAGACTTCTTTAGGTTCTCACTGAGTGTTTTCATCTCCGCAAGCAGTGCTGCTTTTTCATCTCCTTGGAGTTGAGGAATCTTCTTACTTGCCTCATTTTGCTTTGCTCGTGCCTCTTCAACTTGAGGAATAAGCTCTTTTCGCTTTTCATCCAGTACAAAGAACGCATCTATATCAATAGTGAGGTTCTTGTCTGTTGCTGCCTTTTTGTAGGCATCTGGCCGGGCACGGAGGTCATTGAGGTCGATCATTAGATGTATCATACAGAAATTGTGACTTTTGAAAGATCAAAAGTAACCAAAAATCTTCGCCACTGATATGAACGAAGAAATACTGAGCGCACAGAGTTGTGCGTTCCTAGGTAAACCTGCGTCACTAAGTACGCGTGAAGCGGTGTGATCTTCGTCCATACTACAGTGGCTGGACGATCGTTTGGCAGACTGCATCGCATATACACAGAAAAACCCCTTTTTCAACGAGTTTCGGTGGATTGAAGAAGAATTAAAGGTACAATACCTCGACATGTCTGAAGATAATAAATTTCGGCTCGTATCACACTTTGCACCAAAAGGTGATCAGCCAGCAGCTATCAAAAAATTGGTACAAGGGGTTCATGATGGTGTAAAGCATCAGACACTTCTTGGGGCTACTGGAACAGGAAAGACATTTACGATTGCAAATATGGTGCAGGAATTGCAGCGTCCAACACTTGTGCTTGCACATAATAAAACACTTGCAGCACAGCTCTGTAGCGAGTTTCAGGCGTTCTTCCCAGATAATGCCGTCTCATATTTCGTATCGTACTACGACTACTATCAGCCAGAGGCATATATGCCAGCATCCGATACCTACATAGAAAAGGATGCATCCATCAACGACGAGATCAACAAATACCGTCACGCAGCAACACACAACCTCTTAACGAGGAAAGATGTGCTTATTGTGGCATCTGTGAGCTGTATCTATGGTCTTGGTAATGTGACAGACTACGAAGCACTTGCGATAAAACTCGAACGTGGACAGCCAATTCAACGAGACAAACTCCTTCGTCAACTAACAGACATTCAGTACACACGCAGTGGGATGGATTTCAAGCCAGGTCAGTTTCATGTACTTGGAGATACTGTTGAAGTGTATCAACCAGGAGACGACACGGTTATTCGTATCGAACTACCATTTGATGAAATCGAAACCATTCAAGAAGTCGATAGTTTTACAGGAGAGCTTATTACAGAGTTTCAAGATGTCACCATTTTCCCTGCTGCGCACAACGTCACAACGAAAGAAAAGATCGAACAAGCAATCGCAGGAATAAAACGCGACATGGAGATCCAAGAAAAAGTACTCATAGGAATGGGACAACTCGCAAAGGCAGAACGTATCCGCACACGTACGGAGTACGACATGGAGATGCTTCTTGAAACTGGCTACTGTAGTGGAATCGAAAACTACATGCGCTACTTAAACAACAATGATGCACCAGACCTTCCACCAAGTACGCTTCTGGACTACTTTCCAGATGACTTCCTTATGTTCATCGACGAGTCTCACATTTCTGTGCCACAAGTTGGTGGAATGTATGAAGGAAATAGGTCACGAAAGAATACACTCATCGAATATGGTTTCCGACTTCCAAGTGCACAGGACAACCGCCCACTAAAGTTTACAGAGTTTGAAGATCGCCTCGGACAAGTGGTGTATGTCTCTGCTACACCAAGTAAGTATGAGTATGCCAATACAGACAAAGAGAATATTGTTGAGCAGATTATTCGGCCAACAGGGTTGCTTGATCCAGTCATCATGGTAAAGCCAAAACAAAACCAAATTGATGATATTACAAAGGAACTGCATGAAGCAATTGCGCGTGGAGAGCGTGCGCTTATTACAACGTTGACGAAAAAGTCCGCAGAGCAATTGGATGAATACCTTAGAGATGAAGGGTTCAATGTTCGGTACTTGCATAGTGATATCGATACCATGGAACGTATCGAGATTTTGCGCCTTCTGCGACTAGGAGAGATCGATATTATTGTTGGTATTAATCTTCTTCGTGAAGGACTCGACCTTCCAGAGGTAAGCTTTATCGGTATTCTCGATGCAGATAAGCAAGGGTTCCTTCGGTCTCGTGATGCACTTATTCAGATCGTTGGTCGTGCTGCGAGAAACGTGAATGGTCACGTGACGATGTATGCAGATAAGGAGACCGTTGCAATGGAACAAGCAATAGGAGAAACAGACCGTCGTCGTGCCATTCAAGAAGAGTACAATAAGAAGCACGGCATCACACCAGAGACTATCCGTAAGGCAGTGCTCGATATTTCAGAAGAACATAAAAAACTAGAGCTAAGACGTCCAAAGAGAGACCATCAAAAAATTCCAAAAGATGAAAAGAAGAGATTGATCGTTGAGATGGAAAAGCAAATGGATATTGCTGCACAAAACTATGAGTTTGAAAAAGCGGCAGATTTGCGAGATGAAATTGAGGTTCTCAAGAGAGAAATTTAGAATGTAGGCTATTGACATTAGGTAATTTTATCTTATAATACGCCACTATGTTTAACATTCTTGCATCAATCACTGGCCTCTTTATTGTTTTTAGTGCGGTTACTCCTTCAGCTGCAGCATATGCAGGTGTTATTAACGATGATCGTTACGGGGAGCACCCATACGAATCACGTACACGCGATGAGAATCGTCGAAAGCAGCTCAAAAAGGATATTGAAAATAGTCCAGGGTACAGTTTTGATAACCCTGCGTATTACCACCCAATTTACGCTCAGAGAAGCGTATTGCACCCATTTTTCCGTAAGGGCGGGGTATCAAACTACTACGAGGGACGATATGCAGCATGGCGTGGATACCAAGACCCTGTACGAGCACATCAACTCAGCCCAGATACGTATTGTATGAACTTTACGTACCAGAGACTGCCATATAGAGCAGAGCCGGTAAACCAGCACTGTTTCTAAGGATTCTATAAAATAAGACAGATTCAAGCCCTTCTGGGGCTTGTTTTTTTTGTGAAAAACGCTCACAATCCAGTTGTAATTGTATATTGACTCAATTTAAGAAATATCGTATTATAACACACCTTACTTATGCATATTCCCATCATCTTGATACAACGGAAAAGGCACATTGCAGTAGCAGTAATTTTTATCATTGTTGCCACTTTTATGAAAGGGCATGGAACAGATTCTATTCAAGAAGAAGCAAAAGAAGTTGTCCCACAGGTAAGAGTTCTTTCTATTGCATCAGGGCTTGAAAGAAGTATGTCTGCAACAGGTGAAGTGGAGGCAGAAAAATCTGCAAACTTTGTGACAGATTTTAAAGCAACGGTAAAAGAGATTCATGCAAACATCGGCGACACAGTAAAAGAAGGACAAGCACTGGTAACGCTAAGGGCTTTTGAGGTTGAGCAGAAGTTTAATACTGCAAATGCGTTTTACGTGACAACTGGTCAGAATGTACAGCAGACTCGTATTCAAGCTCAACAAAATGTTGAAGAGGCACAAATTGCACTCAAAACTGCACAGATCAACCGTGAAAAATTGGAAAAAGAAAACACTGCAAAGACTGTTCAGGCAGAAGAGACACTCAAGTCGACGACGTTAAAGTTTGGTCTGTCTGAAGTAACATCTGAAGCAACGCTTGATGCAGCTATTCGTAAGACACATACAACAGTACATAGTGCGCTCACTCGTGCTGATGAAATATTAGAATTCTCACCTGAACAAGTTGGTCTAACATACGAAAAGGAAACACACATCGGTGTACGAGATCCAACACAGAAGTTAAAAGTAAGCGATGCAATGATCGATGCATACAATGCATATCAGGCTCCAAAAATGACGTACAAATACAGTCTAGATTTACTGGAGCAGACAGAAAAGGCTCTAACAATGGCTCTAACAACATTACACAATAGTGTGACGAGCACAGTGTATACAGTGGCCGATCTCAATACTGATATCACAGATATTAATACCCAGATTTCAAATGTTCGGTCAGTTATTTCTGAATTAAAAAGTGCAAAAGCATCTCTTGATAGTACGAAACAGAGCATAGGAGGAACATCACAGGTTATCATAGATGCAGAGGCGTCATATGCAACAACCATGGCTCAGATTGAAGCATCACAAAAGAAAGCAGAGCTTGATGTTGAGCGTGCAGAAAACGCACTAGAGAGCGCAATTGCATCGGCAAGGTCTAGTGAAATTTCTGCAATGAGCAATATTACAACTGCTCGAGGAGAACTCGAACAGGCGCGTATTAATCAAAATGAACTCAGTCTCATTGCGCCGTTTGATGGAGTCGTTACAGACATTCCATTGCGAGTTGGTCGTGAAGTTCAGCCAGGAGATTTGCTCCTTACAATGGAGAATGCAGAGTGGTTAAAAATCACAACGTATGTTTCTGCAGAAGAGGTTCGACAAATTGCCACTGGTGATACCGTAATGGTAAATGGAAAGTACGAGGCTCTTGTGGCATCAGTTGCGCCAAGTGCAGACCCTGCATCGAAGAAATTCCAAGTGGAACTTCGTATGGGTGGAGATGCATTACAGGTAGGATCGTTTGTAGAGTTAGAGTTTTCATTGCGTTCCATAGAGCAGCAGCAGGATGATCGAATCTTCCTCCCTGTGACATCTGTTCATGTCAGCGCTGCAGAAACATTTGTATGGGTTATAGAAAAAGAGACAAATGATGCACATGATTCAGAGGAATCAAAAGAGGTTGTTTATATAGCACGAAAAAGACCAGTAACTATTGGTCAGCTCTTTGGTCGGTATATCGAAATTGTTGAAGGTGTAGAGAAGGGGGACAGTGTGATTATTGAAGGCGGTAGAGCGCTTGGTATTGATGGTCAGCATGTTCTTCTTTTGCCGTAACCTATGGAAAGACAAGCACTGTTACAACGGGCCGAGAATATGCGTCGATCATCGCTCTCGTTTTTCGTGCGTAATGGTCATTTATCTATTATTACACTGCTTGCCTGTGTTGTTGGAGGAGGGTATGCAGTAAGCCTTATGCCTGTGGAGTCTAGTCCTGAGGTAAAAATCCCCATTGGTATTGTGTCTGTTCCCTATCCAGGGGCATCTCCGGGGGACGTTGAAAAACTGGTCACAGATGAGATGGAAGATGTACTGAAAAATCTTGATAACCTCAAAACACTTACCTCTTCTTCAACAGAGGGAATGTCTTCAATCACAGTAGAGTTTGAAGCAAGTGCGGATATCGAAGAATCAATACGAGAATTGCGAGATGAAGTCGATACTGCACGAACAAAACTGCCCGAACAAGCAGAGGACCCTATCGTTACAGAGGTACGTGCAGATGATAGGGCAATCATTACATTTACCATGATTGGTACGCAGCCTCTCGATGAATTTAAAACGCAGGCAGATAAGCTAGAAGATATTATTGAAGGCATTAAAGGTGTTAATAATGTGACAGTAAGTGGTCTTCCGCAAAGGGAAATGCAGGTACTGATTAGCCTTCAAAAGTTACAAGGGTTTGGGTTGTCGATTGCAGATGTAACGCGTGCAATATCGAACAATCATATCGATTTCCCAGTAGGAAGTATTTTGACTGATGATTTCTACTATCAGGCCTCACTGAAGGCAGAACTTCGTTCTGCTGAAGAGTTAGAGTCACTTGCAATTGTCTCACGAAACGGACAGCCAGTGTATCTGAAAGATATTGCAGAAGTTCGGTATGCATTTGCAGAGCAAGCAACACATACAACGTTATACACAGCAGAAACCGGTGAGTATCAAAATGCAGTATCCCTTGGGGTATTTAAGAAGACTGGCGAAAACCTCGTTCGTATGACGGACAATGCAAAGAGAGCAGTAGAAGAATTTGCAAAACAGCTACCACCAGGAATGCAGCTGCTTGTTACAGATGACGAATCAGATCGTATTGCACAGGATATCTCGGTACTTCTCCGAAGTGCATGGCAAACAATTCTTATTATTGCCATTACGCTTTACCTAGCTCTTGGTGTTCGCGAGGCTATTGCTGCAGCATCTGCTATTCCAATTTTGTATCTTATTACTGCAATGGGGCTCGCCTTCATTGGAGAGACATTTAACTTCCTTACATTTTTTGCACTCATCCTTTCACTGGGAGTTGTTATTGATACGTCTATTGTGATAATTGAAGGTATTCACGAAAACATGAATAAGCACAATATGAACCCAGAAGAATCTGCACTGGCATCTGTATCCTCGTTCAAGGCACCACTTGTCTCTGGAACCATGACAACAATTGCAGCGTTTCTTCCGCTCGGGCTCATGACAGGAATTATGGGAGAGTATGTGAAGCACATTCCAATTACAGTAAATATCACTCTTATTGCATCACTCTTCACAGCATTAATGGTGATGCCACCAGTTGCTGTATGGATACTACGTCGTGCAAAGACGGAGGAAAAGGAGCCACTACTCGCACGTCAATTTGATCGTTTGGCCGAATGGTATGGACGAAACATCAATCGTATCTTGCATTCAAAGAAAGAACGACGTCGGTGGCTCTGGTCTATGGTTGTTGCTTTCCTCTTGTCTGGTGCATTGTTTGCGACGGGAATAGTACAGTTTAATCTTTTTGCATCGCAAGATATCAACCTCTTCTTCGTCAATATTGCAGCACCTGAAGGTACATCTCTTGACCGTACAAAAGAGATTACAAAAGATGTTGAAACGATCATTGAAAAAACGCCAGAGCTTGTGCGGTTTGTTACCGTTGTTGGTGGTGGAGGTTTTAATGATGGTTTTGGAGGCGGGTCCGTTGGGGCATCTCATAAGGCAAGTATCACAGTGACGCTGACAGACCCTGCAGATCGCAAGATAAAGAGTTACGATATTGCAAAGGATCTTCGAAAAGATCTTCGATCTATGACACAGGCAGAAGTACTGGTAGAAGAGCTCTCTGGTGGGCCACCAAGTGGTGCAGATATTGAAATGCGAATTATTGGTGATGATGTGCGTAGCGTACAAGAGTTTGCGGCTGTCGCTCAGGCTGAACTCAAAAAGATAGAAGGAATATCAGACGTCACAGATGACCTTGAACTGTCCCCAGGAGAGTATCATCTCACGCCAAAACGTGACCGCCTCCAATTCTTTGGCATGACGGCCAGAGACCTTGGTTCTATTATGCGTAGCTCAGTATTTGGTGATAACACTTCTGAGATTCGTCGCTCTGGAGAAGAGGAAGACATTGTTATTCGTATCGATTATCGAGATCGTCTGTGTTTGCAAGATCCGCTGACACAACTTCTTGAAACGCGTGATGAAGTAACAATCTGTCGCAGCAATCCAGAAGATATTTCAGCATTGCTCAGTATGCAGATTCCAACACCATCTGGGCAGCAGGTTCTTCTTTCAGAATTTATTGATGTTGAACTTGTCTCTGCCGTTACAACAATTAGGCATTACGATTCTAATCGTGTTGTAAATGTTCGTGGCAATGTTGATGAAGGATTTGTGCTTTCGGATATTCTTCAGCAGTTCAATAAAAAGTTAGACGAGATTGATGTTCCAGATGCTATTCAAGTTCAGTTCGGAGGAGAAAACGAAGACACAGCGGAATCGATGGCAAGCCTTGCGCGTGCATCTATTGTTGCGATGCTCCTTATCTTCGTTATTCTTGTCTATCAGTTTAAGTCGTTCCGTCAGGTGTTTATTGTTCTGACAACAATGCCACTTGCTGTGATGGGAGTACTCTATGGGCTGGCGATTTTACGTCTTCCTCTTTCATTCCCAGGAATGATTGGAATGGTAGCGCTTCTCGGAATTGTGGTGAACGATGCAATTGTGCTTATTGATAAAATTAATCAGAATCGAGAGTTTGCAGACAATATTCCAGATGCAGTAGAAACAGGGTGTAAGCAGCGTTTGCAGCCAGTAATTATGACAACACTGACAACAGCTCTTGGTGTTATTCCACTTATCTTTACTGGAGAAACATTCCGTGACCTCGCAATTGTGATGGCAATTGGTATCGTCATTGCAACACTCTTCACACTAGTAATTATTCCTGTGTTATATGTATGGCTTGAGCACGGAATTATGAACGAACCAAGAGATCCACACTGTAAACGGTTCCCTCGTTTGTGTGCACTTCTTCATAAGGTGCGCATGAAAGTATGGCCACCATACACAGAGGATGAAGAAGAAAAAAATACAAAGGCAGTCATTGAAGACCGTGCTGCACGAGTAAACAGCATGCAGGAAGGTTTGTAATCTTCGGAACTTGCAGCGTCATGAGTTTTCATGATAGCGTTTGCCCCTATGAAAAAGCATGTAATTTTTACGATTGCACTACTCTCTATTACAAGTGCGCATACTGTTCAGGCCATTTCTTATTACGAACATATTCAGCTGAGGTCATACACTCCTCCAGTGAGAACATATAGCTATCCGACTGTACAACCGTATCGATACCCTGAGCCTACGAGAAATACATATAACAACAATTATAATTATAGTAGTGGTAACTGTTTGTATCGCAATACAAATGGTGAATGTATGATCGAACAATTCTACGAGAAGAGAAACAACAATACATACTACTCGGCACCACCAACATACGACCGAAATTATCTGTACAACGAGCGCCGATATAATGGTCGTGACGATGACGACGACTACCTAGATGATGACGATGATTATTACGACGATGATTATTATGATGACGACGACGATGACGACGACGATTGGGAAGACATCAAAGACGATTTTTTTGGGGATGACGACGACGATTCAGACGACGATGATTAAAGATCTGCAGTAAGCACTTGTACCGCACGAGCGTATCCTTCAGGTGTTCCCGTATCGAGGCGAATGCCACTGCACTCAAGCCCGCGAATAGGAATGGTTCCGAGTTGCGCAATAAGTGCATCGATCAACCGAATTTCTCCACCATGACCAGTACCAATACTTGGAAGAAGATCGATAGTCGATTTTGGGACAATATACCTACCCACAATACCGAGTGTTGAAGGCGCATCTTCTGGGCGCGGTTTTTCAACAAGCCCTTCAATGGTATGCAGGTTTGTTTTGTGAGTATGGATGCCATTAGTTTTTGCGATACCGTACTTCTCTGTTTGTGATCGATCGATATTTTCAAGTGCAAGTATCGCCCCTTGTTCATCTGACGAGAGTGATTCATGCGCGTCAATCAGTTGTGCAATACCAGAGTGCTCACCTGCAAAAATATCATCACCAAAGAGAATGGCAACGTGATCACTCTGTACCCAGTCAGCAGCCTGCAGGATGGCATGACCATCTCCAAGTTGCTCATGTTGGTACACAACATGGAAATCAGCTTCGTTGTACTTCTTCAGGTGTTCTAATTGCTCCAATTTACCCCTTTTTTCGAGTTCTGCTTCGAGTTCAGGGCTTTCATAGAAGTATGCTGGGATCATCTCCTTACCGTGGCTTATAACGAAGCATATGTCTTTTATGCCCGCATTCATGCATTCATCTACGATTTTTGCAATGATTGGCTGATTCCCAATAGGAAGCATCTCTTTTGCGACACTTTTTGTCCATGGAAGAAACCGTGTCCCGAGTCCTGCTACCGGTAATATTGCTTGTGTAATCGCCATTGACGCGATAGTAGCAGGGTTTTTGCATAATCCTGCACAAAATATGTAGGAATTCATAGAAGAGCCCCTGCAGAGAGTTAAAAGAAAAAAATATGTATTTTCTTTGCATTTGCCAATTCTGGTGTAAGGTTTGCCACCTTTACAATTTTAGTTTACATCACGAAATTGACAAGGATTCCAATATTGACTACAATGATCTGATTTTTCCACTTCACATATTATGTCTACCAAGAAACAGTCACCACTATCAAAAGTACAAAACCTCTACCTTATGCAGGTAGAACTATGGAATTTTTTGGATAACAAAGCAGACGATGCAAAGGCAGTGGAAAAAACGTTGAAAGAGTTTAACGCACTTTTGAAAGAAGTAGACTGGAGACTCATGGGTGGAGAAGATGTACTCGAAAGCTTGCAGATGATTCCAAAAGAGGTGAAGTCAAAATTAAAAACTACATCAAAGAAAAAGACTGTTGCTGTAGTGAAGAAAGCGACAAAGAAACCAACAGCAAACAAAGCAAAAAAGGTTGCAAGGAAAACACCAGCAAAGAAGAAGAAATAATTACCCCTCAGAAATCCTCACGATTTTCACCTTCTCCTCTTTTGGAATAAGAACTTTTAAGATGGAGTCTTTACTGAACGTTGCTTTTACTTTTTTAGGATCAATGGAAATCGGGAGCGTAATAGCACGTTCAAACTCTCCCCAAAAACATTCCTGTAGGTAGTACTGGTCACTAACAATTTCATCACTCGGGTTTCGTGTACCAGAGATAGTGATTACCTTGTCATCTACTTCGATATCAATATCGCTAAGTTTTACTCCTGCAATAGGCGCACGGATAATGTAGTAGTTTTCAAGCTCATATATATCCACAGCGATTTGCCCTGGTTGACTGCTTCCAGCATGGCTCACTGGTAACGATACCTCTTCTTCTTGTGCAATATGCAACGGGGTCGCAGCAGGTGCAGAAGCGTCGCTTCCGAAGTTAC
>Ga0210057_1002241_pt1 | contig 27926 bp, 28 predicted proteins | sample CryGeyCG2114_010_2_FD_183968 | JGI IMG/M metagenome (GOLD analysis project Ga0210057, IMG submission 183968) | Groundwater microbial communities from aquifer - Crystal Geyser CG10_big_fil_rev_8/21/14_0.10 (SPAdes) (version 2) | ecosystem: Environmental > Aquatic > Deep subsurface > Groundwater ...
TAAAAGCATCTACAGCAACTATCTTTCCTTTCAAATCTTTAAATTCTAAACTCTTCCGAGGAACAATATCCCCTATTTGTAATCCCATAATATCAAAAGAAAGAACTAATTAATAAAACTAATGTTATCTCAACTCATCTCTTGCCGCTCTTGCCTGCTCTCTATTTCCTTCCTCGATTGTTCTATAAGGTCCTTGGCAATGAACCTGAGCATTCTGAGCAACATCTCTTCTAATCCTCATCAAATAATTCCACGCATCTTTATGATTCATACTTCCATAAGGTTTTACATCATATCCTGTTTTTCTAATTTCCCCAAGTCTTCTCTTAATCTCTCTAACTCCTATTCTCTCTCCTCTCTGCAATTCAGAAAATCTCCTCAAAGCAACTCTAGAAACTCTTTCCCAATACTCTGCATCTCTTCCATTACTTATCTCTCTTGAATCAAAATCGCCATCATCTTCAGAATCGACAATTCTTCTCCCCTCTTCATAAAGATCTCTTGCCTCTTCTCCATCCAATCCAATCGTTTCACTAAGAATATAAAATAATCCTGCATCGCTCCTTTCAAGAGCTTCTTTCCTCATTTCATCTATATCTCCAAAAAAAGCTTGGTCAGCTCCATGGCTATCAATTCTAGACCTCCTTCTTTCAAGTCCCCTTCTCAAATTTCTGTAAATCATAAAAATTTCATTAAAAACGGACTTTTAAACCTTCCTACATTCACTACTATGTCAAGAGAAGTATTTCCATCTATATCTCCCCTCAAACATTTAATTAGAGCAAGAAAGTTATCACTACATCTTTTGATTACAATAAGCTAAAATCCAGCTCACTCTTTCAGATTAATTTTAGAATCAATACAAAAAATTTTCATCCACCAACCAAACCCTCCCTTTATTCTACCACCAGACTATTCCTTCCATCCATTACCCATCTATCTTCTATCAGTCACCCCCTACCTTCAAACACTAACTTTAAAAAGCCACTACTATAAAGTTACTCTATGAACCACTTAAATCCGAAAAAAAAATTCGAATTAGTTAGAGCCCTAAAGCAAAAAAGAAAAAAGAATAGAGAAATCTCTGAAGAAACAGGAATCCCCATAGGTACAATAAAAAATATATCTTACGCAATAAAAAGGGGGCTTAAATCCATAGGTGAATTACATAATTATCAAGCGAGACAGAGGATAAATCCAGATACTGGTAGAAAATTTGAATCTGGGAATGAATTACAGAATTATTATGCAAGACAGAGGATAAATCCAGATACTGGGGAGAAATTTGAATCTCTAACTGAATTACATAATTATCAAGCGAGACAGAGGATAAATCCAGATACTGGGGAGAAATTTGAATCTAGGACTGAATTACAGAATTATTATGCAAGACAGAGGATAAATCCAGATACTGGGGAGAAATTTGAGTCTCTGGGTGAATTACATATTTACAAAGCGAGACAGAGAGGATACGATTCAATGTCTCACTTTGTAAATATAAGAAGAGAAATTAGAAAAAAATCTCCTAAATTAGCAGAAAAACTTCTCTCTCCTGAAAGAATAAAAACTCTTGAATCTCTTGGCGAAGCAACTTATACAAGAGATTATCGACAAACATTCAATAAAGAGGGCTATTCTGCGTTATTAGATGCAATTCCTCATCTAAGAGGAAGAAAAAGAGAAATAATTCTCAGATTATTAAATGGGGAAACTATAACACAAATAGCGGAAACAGATAGTGTATCTGTCCAAACAATTTCATTTCAAAAAATAAGTGCAGTTTACGAATTAAAAAGAATTCTAAAAAATTCTAATTCTCAATCATCAAAAAAAGAAAGCTCTTATCTTCCGTTCTGGGAACTGTCTGAATCTCAAAGACCAGAAAGAAAAAAAGCAAAAAATTCTGAAAGGTATACTTTATCATAACTCCCTTTCGCATACTTATTCCTAAAATCCCAAGATTTTCCCTACTCGCTAAGTTTAATTAAAAAGCTCTAAATACAAACCTTTTAAATTTGATGCTTCGTGAGCTCTAAAGAGCTGTCCTCTTAGAGCCCCCCAAAGAACCATGTTCTTTGAGGAAGTGATGATTAACAATTTAATGCCCTTCTAGCAACTACATTAAAAGAATCATAAAAACAACAACCAATTATCTCACAATCTACCTATATGATTTAACATTAACAATATTTTCTTTACTTCCAAAAACCCATTATATAGAGGACTTTGAATAACCCCAATTTCCGAAGGAAATCGCATCAAAGTCCTTCTTAGAGAGTTTTGAATTTGAGGTTTTTCAAAACTCTCTATACTAAAAATTACCCTTATAACCTCTTTTTTCACCTTAAAAACCAATATCTTATAAATCCCATACGCCATTATTAATCATGAAAGGATTTATTGTATACCCAACATATGAAAACATCGATAGCAAGACACAGATACACTTATTTGGAAAACTAGAAAATGGGGAATCCTTCGTCTCAATACATGATTTCTCTCCATATTTCTATATAGAAACCTCAAAAATCTCAAAAATCTCAAAACTTCTAAAAAAATTCAAAACAGAAGATACAACCCTTACCAACTTTCAAGAGAATAAAGTCACCAAAATCTCTTCAGACAATCAAACTGATTTAAACAAACTCTATAAAGCAATCCATAAAGTAGTAGAAACCTATGAAGCAGACATAAAACCACACTATAGATTCATGATTGACAATAATCTTCTTGGAACTCTTGAAATTTCTGAAAAAGAACACTATGAATCTTCCGAAAAAATAAATCGCATCTATCAAAATCCAAAAATATCCCCTGTTAAAGACAAAGATTTCCATCCAAAACTATCAATTGCCTCAATAGACACAGAATGGGATGATAAAGGAAATCTAATTTGTATCGGAATTCACTCAGAAAAATTCTCAAAAGTATTCATGGTAACAAAACATGAAATAAAAAACACAGTATCTTGCTCTTCAGAATCTGATTGCCTTGAAAAATTTCGTTCCGAATTATTCAGACTAGACCCGGACATAATAACTGGATGGAATTTCATTGATTTTGACTTACCAAACTTGAAAGTCATATTTGAAAAAAACAAAGTCCCGTTTGACCTTGGAAGAACAAACAGCCCAGCCAGATTAAGACTGGAATCAAACTTCTTTAGATCAAGTTCTGCAAATATCCCTGGAAGACAAGTCATTGATGCTCTAAATCTCATAAGAGATCCATTCATAAAAGAAGCCCCATCAATTAAAAATGCGGATTTCGATTCATACACTTTAGAAGATGTCTCTCAAGAAATCTTACATGACGGAAAACTCTTAAAGGGAAAAGCAAGACATGAACAGATTATCTCTCTTTACAATAGTAAAAAGAAACAAGATCATCAAACTCTTTCAGAATACAATTTACAAGATTGCATCTTAGTCTATAAGATATTAGAAAAAACTAAACTCATAGATCTTTCAATTGAACGTTCTCAACTTACTGGAATGCCTTTAGATAGACAAACTGCATCAATAGCTGCTTTCGATTCATTATATATAAGAGAAGCAAACTCCAGAGGTCTTGTTTCCCCAACCCTCTCTTACACTGATAAACCTGAAAGAATCACGGGAGGATACGTAAAATCAGTAATCCCTGGAATTTACCATAACGTTCTTGTTCTAGACTTCAAATCACTATATCCTTCAATTCTAAAAACCTTCAACATAGACCCATCTTCACTATTAGACAAAAAACCAAATAAAAAAATAAAGTACATTGAAACTCCAAATAAAACCTACTTCAAAAACGTAGACGGAATCCTTCCAGACATAATATCAAAACTTCATGAAGCAAGAGAAATTGCTAAAAAAGAACATAGAGAACTTTCTTCATATGCCATAAAAATAATAATGAACTCATTTTGGGGTGTCCTCGCTTCTCCAAACTGTAGATATTTCAATTTCAACATGGCAAACTCCATAACAGGATTTGCTCGTGAAATTATCCAATCAACAGCAAAAGAGATAGAAAAATTGGGGTACAAAACAATTTACAGTGATAGTATTGGTGGTAAAACAAAAATAATCATAAAAAAGAATGAAAAGATATCAGAAGAGCTGATAGAAAATTTGTTTACAAAAATTAACAAAAAAAGTTTAGGAAAAGAATACAATTTTAAAGAAAAAATAGAAGTTCTCACGCTGGATGAAAAAGGAAACTCGGTTTTCAAGCCAATAAAATATGTAATGAGACATAAGGCAGATAAAAAAATGTATAGAGTTAATTTTACAAACAATTGGTACATTGATGTTACAGAAGATCATTCATTAATTGGTTATCAATCATTAGCATTCAATAATAAAAAACAAAATATATCTAACCCTCTAAAAAGGCTCATAGAAATAAAACCTTCAGAAATAGGGGAGAAGGCAAACACGATAGTCTCATTAAAAAAGATTCCTATCGAAAATCCATCAACAAGAGAGTTATCTAAAGAAGTATATGAATTTATGGGATATTTTATTGGTGATGGGAGTTTCCAGAGAAATAATTTATATAAAAAATACAAGAAAGATTACTACTTACGTTTATCCCTTGGATTCGACCAAGAAGAAGTAATAAAAAAGCTTATTATACCTCTCAAAAAACAAGGATACATAAAAAACTACTGGATAAGCAAAACAAGAAAGGGAGATGTAACAATTAATGGGTTGAAGATAGTCAGACTAATTGCAAAAAATTTCAGCGGAGATATTGGAAAGAAAATAATTCCTCTGTGGCTATTTGAAGAAAAAGATGAAAATATCTCTTCATTCCTAAGGGGATTATTCTCTGCAGATGGTTGTGTCATGATAAGAGACAAAGCGCCCATAATAAAATATACTTCTATTCATAATTCATATATGGAAGAAATAAGAAGATTACTTTATAGAGTAGGGATATCACATTCTATATTTAAAGAAAATTCTGTAAATAAATACAAAGCAAAAAATAAAACTTACACAAAGGGTAGCTATTCAAAAAATATAATAATCCAAAACAAAGATATTTTTGCCGATAAAATAGGATTCATTTTAGACAGAAAAAACAAGCGAGCTATCATAAAAACAGACGGAAAACAAAAAAGGCATATAAAAGACTACGAATTTGACATACAGGCAGTAAAAAGTATAGAAGAGATTAGAACACCAGATTATGTATATGACATAGAAGTTGATGATTTACACAGATTTTTCGCAAATTATGCATTGGTTCACAACACAGACTCCGTATTTATTTTATCAGATATGGAAAAAGAAAAAGCAAACGCTCTCGGCCCAAAAATTGCAGATTACATAAATGATTTCTACAAAACATACACAAAAAAGAATTACAATCGCGAATCATTTTTGGAATTAGAATTCGAAAAACAATACTTGAGTTTAATGCTTCCTAAATTGAGAGGGAAAAGCGAAGCCGGAGCAAAGAAGCGTTATGCCGGACTAAAACTTGATCCAAAAACAAACAAGGAAGAAGTTGAAATTGTTGGTTTAGAAGCAATTCGTGGAGATTGGACAGATGCTGCTCAAGAATTCCAAGTTGAACTTCTCGACAAGGTATTCCACAAGCAAGAAGTCTCGACATTCATTCGCTCCTACATAAAAAAACTTCTCTCCGGAGCTCTTGACAAAAAACTAATCTACAGAAAATCAATAAGGAAAAACCTTGATGAATATACAAAAACAACTCCCCCTCACGTGAAGGCAGCAAGAAAACTCCTCCCATCAGAAATGCAAGGAAATATAATTCAATATTATATAACTCTTGATGGCCCTGAACCAATTCAAGCTCTTAAACACAAACTTGATTACAATCACTATATTGAAAAACAAATCAAACCAATAGCGCAACAAATCTTAACTCTTTTCAACAAAGATTTCGATGACCTTTTATCTTCAAGCAAACAAACTAAACTATTCTAACACAATAATATTTATATTTTGAGAACAAATAAAACTTTAATGCCAAATGATTATACGCAAGAGGGCATGCCCATTGTGACAGAAGAGACAAGAGACGTTTTAGCAAGAGACATCATAAGAAGAAGAAAAGAATCGGAAGGAAATGAACAAAACTATTTTGACGAGATAAGAAAAAAAATTAAAAAGAATCAGCCTCAAATCGAAAGTTTCATACAATCAACAGAAAGCAGATATGTAGATTCTCCAAAAATAAGAGATATAATCATTCAAAACATACTTTATACATATGAACTGTTAGAAAGACAGGGAAATCTGGGCTTACTTGAAGGCATTCCCCTAGAACCAAGATTAAAAAATGGCACAAATCCCTCTATATGAAAAGAAATTAACAATCGGAAAGATTCTTTCATTTCATAGATATTAGTGGAAATGAATTTCTACCACTATAGTTAAAAACCTAAAACCTTCCTATCATCAAAAGCCATACCATCCATGCATTCCACAACATATCTAAAGATAAAAGCCTTTCTAAAGATCTAAGTTCTTCTGTCAAACATACAAACTTTAACATCAATTCTAAATAATGGAGCCCTTCCCTCAATTGAGACAATCACTTGCTCTCCAGTAGAATCTTTTCTATAATTGTCGAAACCTTTAACAAAATAAACCTCTCCAGACATAATTCTACCCCTATATCTATGTCCAATTACTCCCGTCTCCGATTCGTAATCCTTCCCGAACCTTTTTTCGCTAACATTCATAAAAAGTTTCTTAATCAGTAACTATTAAAACCTTCCTTTTTCTCATAAAAACAATGGAACAAGAAAGAACAAGAAAATACAAATACGAAATGAAACCTCTTTTCAAAGAGCGTCTTGAAAAGTTAATGCCTTCTCCTGAAGATTTTCAAGCCTTCGAATCGATAGTACACACAGGACCTCAAAGTTTCATTCGTTGCAACACAATAAAAATCTCTCCATCTAATCTACTAGAAAAACTCTCAAAAAAATGGAATGTTTCCCAACCATTCCCAAAACATCCAGAAATAATGCTTATCACTTCCAATCTCCTGCCTGGAGAACTAGGAAATGCCCCAGAACACATAATCGGGTACTATTACATTCAAGAAGTTTCTTCAATGATGTCTCCTCTTGCTCTTGATCCGAAACCTGGAGATTTAGTCCTAGATCTTGCCGCTTCTCCTGGATCCAAAACTACACAAATATCTGCTATGATGGAAAACCAAGGCACACTAATAGCAAACGATCTAAAAATTGATAGAATTAGAATCCTGTCTGCAAATCTTGAACGTTGTGGCTGCACAAACACAATCATTACACGGGATGATGCCATGTGGCTCTGTCAAAAACTTGCAAAAGAAAATTACAAATTTGATAAAATCCTTCTTGATGCTCCTTGTTCAGGAGAAGGCACTTTGCGTTCAAGCCAGAAAACCTTTCTGATGTGGAATGAAAAGGTAATAAAAAAACTATCAAGACAACAAAAGAAATTCATAGCTCTTGCATTTCGCTGTCTTAAAAAATCCGGAACTTTAGTCTACAGCACTTGCACACACGCCCCAGAAGAAAACGAAGCAATAGTCTCTTTCGCTCTTGAGAACTTTCCTGTAAAGATAGAAACCCTTTCATTACCATTAAAATGCCGTCCAGGAATAACTGAATGGGATTCCAAATCATATTCTCCCGAAACAGCAAAGGCCTGTCGCATCTATCCCCAAGACAACAACTCTGAAGGATTTTTTTTAGCTAAATTTACTTTACTAGAAGAAATCTCTGAATCAACAAAATACAAAGGAGAAACAAAATGAAAATCGATTTCATCAAAAGCGCTGAAAAGAAAAAACTTCTTTCTCAATTGAATGAACAATTCGGAATTACCAAGCTTCCTTATCTGCTAATAGAAGCAGGAAAAGGAAAAGTTAGAGCTTTTTCAGGATCTCTCTCAAAAGAAGAAATGCATAATCTCGGAAGAATAACAAAAATAGAAACAATTGGAATCTATTTCCTAGTCAAAGAAACTCCTATAAGACTATCTTTCGATGCTCCACATCTTATTCCTTCACAAATTATAAAAAACATAATCTCTCTTAATGAGTCTATGGCCTTAAAATGGCTTCACGGCGAAGATTTACAAATCAAAAAGCCTCAAGGAACATACATAATTTCATTCAACAATGATTTCATCGGTTTAGGAAAATCAAACTCCGAAAAAATACTAAATCATGTTTCTAAGGACCGCAGATTGAAAAACTAATCACTATCTGGAAGTTCAATCACATCACTCACTATATCTCTTCTCTCATGTCCTCTCTCAACACTTAAACCATCAAGAACTGCCTCTATACTAGCATTTTCAACTTCATCATATCTCTCCCAATCAACATAATCTGGAGGCAATCCCAAAGTCAAAAGTCCCTGAACATGATTAAGATAAATTCCTGCTGTTAACTTTCCAGATTCATAAGCTCTGTCTATTGTATTATACGCTTCTAACGTTGAAACTCTTTCGCTAACTACAACTAACTCGTTTCCGTTACTATCGCGAAACATCGTATTCGAATTTCCTCCAGCCATATAAAACTCAAAATCGGACCATTTTTAAACCCTTTTGTTTAACAATATTAGATGGAAAAAGAAGAAATAGAAAACCTAAAGAAAGCAGGAAAAATCATAGCACAAGTTAGAGAAGAATTCCGTTCTAAAATAACTTCGGGTATGCATCTTTTAGAAATTGCTAGTAAAATAGAATCTAGAATAATAGAATTAGGAGCAAAGCCGGCCTTCCCTGTAAATCTATCAATTAACGAAATCGCCGCTCATGCAACCCCTTCTCATGATTCTACCGAAACTGCCTCCGGATTATTAAAAGTTGATCTCGGATGCCATATATCTGGCTTCTGCGCAGACACTGCATTCACAATAAATCTTTCAGACAATAAAAAAGAATCAGAAGAAAACAAAAACCTGATAGAAGCGGCAGAATCTGCCCTTTCTTCTGCACTAAAGAAAATTAACTCTTCTACTTCCATATCACAAATTGGTTCTATAATCTCCGAAACTGTTGAATCCAAAGATGTAATTGCAATAAAGAATCTTTCAGGACACTCAATAGAACAATACAATCTCCATTCAGGAATTACAGTTCCAAACTTTGATAATTCTTCCCCCTTAACATTTGAAGAGGGTGTTTACGCAATTGAACCTTTCACAACTCTCTCTTCCGGCTCTGGAATAGTAAAAGAAGGAAAACCTTCAGGAATTTACCACCTCGAAAAAGAAGGATCTGTTCGTGATTCTAAAGCAAGATCTGTCTTAAAATTTATCATAGATGAATATCAAACACTTCCTTTCTGCTCCCGTTGGATTTACAACAAATTTGGCTCTCGTGGTCTTCTATCATTAAGACAAATAGAATCTTCTGGACTATTGCACCATTATAAACAGTTAATTGAATCTTCAAACAAGAAAGTGGCGCAAGCAGAACACACTTTAATTGTAACAGAAAATGAAATAATTGTTACAACCTAAACTTAACCACACAAATTAATAAAAACCATAAAATTATCAATTCTTCATGTCAATGCGTTCCCTAAGAATTGGATTGGGCGTGCCAATAGCATCCTTACCAAAAGATTTACACGAATATATCATTTCTGGAAATTATGAAGAAGTAGAAGCATTCTATGGAGAAGGAAAATTCCACTTACATGGAAGAGATGGAACAAGCGACTTAATCAACGCTCTATCCTTTGTAGAAAGAACCTATGGAACAACAGACGGAATTATAATTCTTCCAACAGAAATAACTCCAGAATCAGAAGCTTCAAAATACGCCGAAGATAATCTCCATGGGATGGCAGCAGTTTACACAATTTACATGCCAAAGAATAATCAACAGAAAAGAGCAACCTAACCTTCTTTCCTTAAAACTCTCCCAAGCTCACAAATTCTTAACAACTCTTTCTTACATTGAACATAATCCATTTTTCCGATTTCTCTGAAAAGCCCTTCAACATTTCCTAAAAACAAATCCCCATCAAACTCCCCATTTTTCAAAACTAAAATGTCTCCATTAATCCTCCTAAGCTCATCATGTGAAAAAAGCTCTTCCCCCAATCTTTCTCCAGCTCTCTTACCAATAATCTTTACTTCGACATCCTTTCCAGAATTAATAATCATCTCTCTAGCAATATCGACTATCCTCTTAGGATTTCCCATATCCAAAACAAATACTTCTCTATTATCTGCCAGTTCAGTGGCTTTAAATATAAGCTCACAAGCTCCATCGTTAGAAATAAAATATCTCTCCATATTTTCATCCGTAATTGTGACAGGTCCTCCTCTTTCAATTTGCTTTTCAAACAATGGAATAACACTTCCTCTGCTTCTTTCCACATTTCCAAACCTAACAGAAACATACCTTTCTCCTCCAATAGACTTAACTAACAACTCTCCAATTCTCTTGCTCATTCCCATAATACTCACAGGATTCACTGCTTTATCAGTTGAAATGAAAACAAACCTTTGAACACCAAGCTCCTTACAAATCTTTAGCACATTATAAGTCCCCAAAATATTATTCTTCACAGCCTCCGCATAAAACTTTTCCATCAAATGAATATGTTTATAGGCCGCAGCATGATAAACAATATCTGGCCTAAAATCCTCAAAGACACTTTTCAAAGAATCGTTATCTCTTATATCCCCGACCCTCATCTCTATCTTTCCTTCATTCCCCCCAGAACTAAAAATCAATTCCTCTTCTAAATCAAAAAGCCCGGATTCATTATTATCAAACAACATCAACTTTTCAACTCCTTGTCTCAAAATTTTTTTAGAAAGAGAACTTCCTACAGATCCCGCAGCCCCTAATATTAGCACTTTCTTTCCAAAACATATACCTTTCCCTTCCATATCCGACTTAAAACTAAACAGCTTTTAAACATTATTATGTTTCCATTCCCTATCAGTCACAACTATTTCGGAAAAAATTCTTTTCTTATTTAAAATAGTCCTTCTAATTTTTCCAACAGAAGCCTCCATCATTTGACAAGTAAATACTTCTGTAAATACTCAAAGCACTCATAATTCCATAAGTCTTCATCCATAACTTTAGCAAGGATTGTTTTTATTTAGGTCTGTCCCTAAGGCAAGACCTAAGGATATAGAAGTTAATTAATTTTATAGTATCAAGAACCACCCACTAACCTCAAGAATCCTTGATTCTTGACGGCTGTCAGAAACTGAAAGTTTCTGAAGAGTAGGTGGCGTGTTTGGTCATCAAGATGTTTTTCGTATATTTTAACATCTTGAGTGCATCCAAGACCTCAAGATTTAGGAAATCTTGATGGCCATCAAGAACTTCGTTCTTGAGGATTCTATTTTAAGGAATTCTTGGTGTCTCACGAACTAAAGCAGGAAGTCCTAAAAATCCGATGGATTTTTGGGCACAAAGAACCAAGGGTTGCTTTGTGTTGCGCAAGCAACAAATCTTGATGTATTAAAATCGTGCGAAAATAATATCTAACTATAATCCTCTCTAATCCCTCACAGCCACATACAAATAAACATTATCATTCCCATATATCTCTTCTAAGAAAGAACAATCAATCTTCTCATAAGAATAAACATATAAAATGTTTTCATATTTATCAAGAACCTCCTTCTTAAAATCGCACCCCTTCATGAAAAATTCCTCAGAAAGACCAACTTCCTCAAAAGAACGATAATAATAAGTTGAAGAAGATACAGATGCCCTATTAGCTATAGCGTAACTAGCAGTTCCTGGCCCCCTTGGAGAAATAAGCTGTGCAGAATTTAGATAAGACCTATGTGGAGTATAATCCAAATCATAATTTTTCAAAAACATAAGGGCATCATAATCACCTTTGTCTATGACCTTATACAACTCAGTTCCAGGATAAACACCTCTATAATTCACAAAAACAAAAAAAACTGTAACAAACACTAAAATCAATAAAATCAATACTCTCAATTCTTTTCCACATCTATCAAAATGTGAATAAACAACTCTCAAAAACTCATAAAATCCTATAGCACTAAATACAACAACAGCCAACATAAAATGATACAAATATCTCTGATAACTTGAAAATAAAATCCTCCCCACAAACCAAAACGAAACCAAAGAAACCAAAGAAATCATAAGATAAATCCTAAATCCCAATAACTCCTTCTTTTTATAAGTCAAAACAAATCCATAAACTGCAAAGAAACTTGACAGAAGCCCATAAAACAAAAAGGGGTTAAAATTAATTTGCACTACTAATGGGCTCCAAATCAGCCTAGAAAGCAAATAAGAAAAATCTCCAAAATAATAGATAATAAGAAATACTGGAATCAACAAAATTAAAAATGGTAAAAATAATTTAGATTTTTCTAAAACCTTTCTATAATTAAGCCAATAGTAAACACAAACTGTAAGAAATAAAACTAAAAAACTCGAAGGGTGTATAAAAGCAATTAAAAAAAGCAAGAAAGCAATAAGATAAATCCCCCCCTTATCAAAACCCTCTTTCAATTTAAATAAAAGAAGATAAATGAAAATTGCCGCGAAAGTAATTGGAACAAAAAACCAATTTCCAAGCACATTTACATTACTCCTTAAAGAAGCGAAAAACATAATCGCGAAAATTCCAATCCAATAATCTTTTTTATTTAAAAAATAAAATAGAATCAAAGAAACAACAACAAAGTTTAGAAGGGGCAAAAACTTATAAATCAATATCAAAGGAAAAAACAAATCTAAGATATAAAGAAAGAAAACAAATCCTGATTCGACAGGACGCGTAACAAGATATTGTAATCCCTCATTCTGCGCTATCTTAGTCTCACTAATTGAGTTCCACTCATCAACATGCAAGGGATATTGAGAGCCATAATGGGGCATATAAACCAATAATGCTCCAACAATCAAAACAACAATCAAAACAAATTTCTTCCAAGTCTCCATTCTTTTCCTTATAAAACAAAATTAAAAAACCTATCTAAAATCAACCTGCTCAATTCTCCCTTCACTGTCAACATTTTCAACAATTTTCAAATCATTTCCCCTTAAATCTCTCAAAAGCCCTTTTACCCTATTTTCTATCTCTGCTGTTAGTCTCATTGTTTCTCCATAATAATCAAGATCAAATTGTTCAACATCTGCTAATTCCCAAGAGATTACTTTTCTCGGTCTTCCAGATATATGTTCAAAAACAATTGAAGGCAAATCCTTCCCAATCGTAACAACTAAATCGGCCCAACTATAATCGTATTCAGTCAAATGCTTCGGTTTTTTATTTAAAGAAACACCGAACTCATTCGCAACTCTTTCCATCTTCTCCAATACGGGAGGCCCCTGAACAACTCCAGAAGCTTTAGCAATCACATTTTGGTTTTGATTATATTTATTAAATAAAGCTAAGGCTACGTTACTTCTATATCTATTAAACTTGCAAACAAATAAAATTTTATACTTTCCTTCGCTCTCTAAAAACTTTCTTCTATTTTTTTCAAAATATTCTCCAGCATCTTCATAATCTCTATCAAGCCCAATATCAAAAACAATACTCTGCGTTTTAAATGCCATAACTCTTTCTCTTCCAATCAAAGAATTTACAAAATCGTCTAAATTCAAAAATTCTCCTCTTCTTATATACTTAAAAATCTGTGGGTTACAAATCCAAACACTCGCACTCCCATCCTGAATCATCTTCTCTTCTTTATACTGAACAACATTATCTTCCTTTGTAACAATCTCTCCCCTTATATCAAATTCCTGCTTGAAAGTAGCGAGAGTCATTATCCCTCCATTACTCTTATGAAACTCCATCATCTCGGAAAAATTAATATCTGTTAACATATCCCCATTTATCACTAAAAAGGGCTCATTTAATCCGGGAATGATGGAAATTGGTCCGGCAGTTCCCAACAACTCAGTTTGATGCGAAAAACTTATCGCAATCCCTGTCGGAAAATTATTTTCATCCTTAAAATAATCTTCTACTTTATTAGCCATGAAACCAGTAGAAATAACAATATCATCAAAACCATGATAAGCCAACTGTTCAACAATCAAAGAAATCAAGGGCCTTCCTCCAATAGATAGAAGAGGTTTAGGAATTCCAGTATTCTTATAACCATACCTATTAAGTCTGCTTCCATTCCCACCAGCAAGAATAATTGCCTTCATCTTTTTCCTCTTTTCTTCCGTATTAAATAAAAAAGCCTCTTGACATAAGAATAAATGCCTTACTTTAAAAGTTTATTGGCATTTAAAAGACAACCTTTATCGCATCCAAAATAATTTTCAAATCAATCTGGAAGCTCCTTTCTTTAACATATTTTATTTGCAACCTCTTCTTTTCAGGCCATATTTCAATTTCATAGGCTTTCTCCTTATCTTTAATCTCGCTTTTTTCAAGCCTTTCTGCCTCATCCCTAAACTTTATACTCGAATAATCAGTAATTCCAGGCAAAACACTCAAAATCTCCTTCTCTTTATTAGTCATCTTATCAAAATAAGATCTCACATCTGGCCTTGGTCCAACAAAACTCATATCTCCTTTGAGGATATTCCACATTTGTGGCAATTCATCCAACTTTGTTTTCCTCAAAATCTTTCCAATTCTTGTAACTCTCTCGTCTCCAGTTGGAACAGAAAAGCCTCCCTTTTTATCAGCGTCCTTAATCATAGTCCTAAACTTATACATTTTAAACACCCTCCCTTTAAAACCAACTCTCTCAGCACAATAAAATGCTCCACCTTTCGATGTAACTAAAACCAACACAAAAACAGAAACAAGCAAAGGCAAACCACAAAACAAAATAAACGTAGCCAGAACAAAATCGAAAATTCTCTTAATTTCTTTATAACCCATTCTAAATCTCTAACAATGAGGTTTTAATATTTTGTGTAACAAAAATATTTATACCTGAAGTCTCATCAGAGACAATGGTTAAAGATTACTTTTACAAATCTTTATACCTGATACTTCGCAAGCTCTAAAGAGCTATGCTCTTGGAGCCCCAAAGAACTTTGTTCTTTGAGGAAGTGATGGTTAAAGATTACAAGGTAATCTTTATATGTGAAATCTCGTAAGAGATGAACATTAAAGATTTGTTTTACAAATCTTTATATATCTTTTAAGACCAATAACTATATGGAAAAAATGGGTGAAAAGTCCGATATATCAAGATATATAAAAAGAATAAAGGACAACAAAAAAACAATTGTAAAAATAACTCTGTCCATAACTGTCCTTGTTTTACTAATCTTTCTAATCTATCCTAAATCATATGAATCAGTCTCAGTTATTCAAATCGGAGAGATTAGAGGAACTACAACTGGAACTACAACTGGAGTTAAATATTCCACAATAGAATCTAAAGCAATAATTGAAAGTTCTGAAATCTTAAATCCAATAATAGAAGAATATCATCCCAAACTTGATCTCAGAAATTTTATAGAAAACCATCTAAAAACAGAAGTGATTAAAGAAACAATCGGTTTTCAAGTTGAAACAAGCCAGTTCATTAAATTAACAACCCTCGAGAATGAACCAGAAACAGCAAGAGAGATAAATTCTAAAATAATAGAAAACTTTCTCTCAAAGGTTATCCCAGAATATAATCTCAATCTCGACGTCTTAACCAACGAGCTCTCAGAAATAAAAGAAAATATAGATTCTATCAAGGCAGACATATCTGATTTAGAGAAGAGAATGGAATCCATTTCTACTGGGAATGCAGAAAGCTTGATTACCTTAAAAGCAATTCTTTCAAATCAAAGAGAAATATTAACAGAAGAAAGCGCAAGAAAATTTGAATTGGAGAGAACGCTCTCCTCAAAAAAAGAATTTAAAATAATAAGCTTTCCAGAATCTCCAAAGAGCCCATCAGGACCAGGAGCAATCCAAGTTTTAATAATCTCTCTCATAATCTCATTCGCCCTCTCATTAATATATCTCTTCTTAAGAGATAAACTCTAGAAAGATAAATAAACTTCTCTAGTCAGAAATAATTATGGAAATAAATCACATTATCTCTTTTCTTATACCTTTAATCTTTCTCCTCTCGCTAACCATAATCTTGAGAATCCATACAAAAAACTGGCTTCATCCAGCAACATTTTACTCTTCAATATGGCTCATACTAATAATTCTTCCATTAGCCTTCTTGCCCAATGAAATAACTTCTCCCTTAGGAATCTATTGGATTCTTTGCACATCAATAGTATTTTCAGCAGGATGTCTTTTAACAAATTCTTCAAAAAAAGAAGAAAAAAGAAAAGAATCAACAAAACTTAAAGAAAAAACAATTCCTAACAAAGTTTTAAAACAAATAAGAATTCTTATCCTAACTTTCATTTCCCTAGGAATAATCTCCTCATTAATTGCGCTATTCTATCAAGGATTTTCTATATCTTCCCTTCTATCTCTAAGCTCATACAGAGAAATAACGAAAACCCTTTCACTTCTTAGATATTATACTTCTTATGTCCCTCCATTAATAAGTCAAATCCTCCTCTTCACAGTTTACTTATCCCCCCTTCTCGGAGGAATGCTCTTCTCAATTAGAAAAACAAAAAGAGACCTCATCCTAAGCCTACTCTCAATAACCTCTGCGATAATTGTCTTCATTTTAAACTCGACTCGTTATCCAATAATTGTTTCAATCGCCCTTTGGTTTGCCTCATATTTCTCTTTTAATTTATATCTCAATAGAAAAATTAAGATAATAACTAAAAAAACAATGATTACTCTTTTTCTCATCTCAATATTTTTCCTCTTAATTCTCTCCATATCTTTATCAATTAGAATAGGAAGATCCGTACCTTCGGAATATCTTGATTATCAAATACAAACAGAGAAAGCGACGATATTCGGATATCTCCCCGCCTTTTCCTATTGGTTTGAGAATTCTTACAGCTCAATTAACAAACCTGCCCTAGGAGCCTACACGTTTTCAGGAATATTGGATATCTTAAAAATAAAGACAAGAATTCCTGGACTGTATAAGGATTATATTCTGATTGGAAATGATAAAACAAACATCTTCACAGCCCATCGCGGCTTAATAGAAGATTTTACCCTAATAGGATCTTTAATATTCCTATTCCTTATCGGAACAATAACAGGACATAGCTACTCAAAACTAATAAATGGAAATCTAAAATTCTCTCCAGTACTAACAACAGTTTACTCCTTCACATTTTTAAGTTTTGTTGCCAGCATACTAAACTACAATTCAATTATCCTTGCAATTTTTATTTACTCTCTAGTAATTTTCTCTATATCTAAAAAATTTCTGAATAATTCAAAATGAAAAATAAAGCCCTCTTCATTTGCGTAGATTACAACAGCGAACTTGACTCCCTTAATCTAATCAATTCCATATTAAATCAATCTCAATTAAAAAATATATATGCGATAATCTCAGACAATTCAGAAAAAAACTCTCCTAACTTACAAAACCTACAAAAAAAATACAAAAACATAACCTATCTAAAAAACAAGGAAAATTTAGGATACTTCCAAGGAGCAAATTCCGCTTTGAACTATTACTTAAAAAAGAATAAACTCCCTGAATGGGTCATAGTGTCAAATTCAGACATAATAATTAAAGACACTAAGTTTTTCTCAAAACTCTTTAAAATAAAAGGAAAAATAATAGTTGCCCCATCCATAATCTCAGCAAAAACAAAAAACAATCAAAACCCCTTTCTTATCACAAAACTAACAGCCAAAAAAGTAAAGTTCTACAAAACCCTCTACAGCTCAAAAATTCTCACAGAAATTTACACAGGGTTCCATATAATTAAATCAAAATTTTCAAGAAGAAACAAAAAAACAAAAAAACAAATCTATGCTCCTCATGGTTCTTTCATAATAATAAACAAAGAATACTTCAAAAGAGGGGGAAATTTAGACTATGCCAGTTTTCTCTTCGGAGAAGAAATATTTTTAGCAGAAGAAGCAAAAAAAGCGAAAATAAAAATAATTTACAATCCAATTTTAAAAGTTATTCACAAAGAAAATGTTTCAACTTCTAGAATAAAAAATAAAAATCAGTTTCTTAGAAAGTCTCTCTTGACAAACATTGAATTGTTAAAAAAAACAAAATAGACTAAAAGTCCTAAAATCCCATAATCATCTTCTCAAATCCCTAAATCTGAACTTTCCAAAAACAACAAAATAGACTAAAAGTCCTAAAATCCCATAATAAACAAGATTCTTATACCCCGACATCCCACTTCTCATAAATAAGGCAAATATACTTATCATTCCAGCAAAAACAAACCTCCATTTTTCTGATTTCAAAGAAAACCAATAGACTCCTCCAAATATAGTTCCAAGCAAGATAGCCCCGATTAAAATTCCTAAAACTTCAAGATTCATATACCAATCAGCATTGTAATGAAATCCAAATCCCGACCCTTCTTCAACATCAGAATGTTTAGTAAAATAGCTATATCCATCTAAAGGTCTTTCCTTTACAAAAAAATGGGGAATGAAGATAAACAAAGCATGCTTCAAACTCCCCCCCTGAAAACTTTCAACATTCTCTTTCATAACTTCATTAAGTGAAAAAGTTGAATGAGATTCTCCTGCAGAAAACAAATCTACAAAATACCCTGCAAATCTCTCAAATACAGAGTCTCCCAAAGACTTATTAGCCTCATCCGTCCTAATAACTCTTATAACATTAATAATCAAAAAAATCACAAACAGCAACATAACAATTTTAAGCAACTTATTCCTCTTTCCACTATCAACTCTCAGAAGAGAAAAAGCAAAGAAAACTCCTATAGCCAAAGATAATCTATCTCCAACTGAAAGAGAAAACAAAAATAAAACTCCAATCAATAAAAACACCACTGTAAATAAGTAATTATTGGCTCTAATATTTCTAGCCCTAAAATTGTTATACATTTTGAACATAACAAGAATTGAGAAAAACAAAATCATAGACGCTAAATCTAAACTCAGCTTAGAAAAAACATACCACCAATACAAACCTCCAGCCCCTTTAAACAAGACATAAGAAATATCCCCATTAAAGAGAAATCCCAAAAACTCATTTCTCCATAAAAATAAATTAACTATGATTATAACAGAACAGACAACAACAATCCATCTAAAATCCACATATTTCTCCTTATCTAAGTCCTCTTCTCCAAACTTCCAAATCTTACAACATAAAATATACAAAACTCCAAAAAACACAACTGCGAATATTAAATGATAAAACAAAGACAGATAGAAATAAGAATCAAATCCTGGATAATATGGATAACCATAGAATCTCTCTATTTTATGATAAACATAACTGAACTTTGTCCCTAAATAAACCAGTAAATAAGCATGAAAAGTATACAGATAAACAAGTCCCTGCACAATTAGTAAAGGAAGACTCTTACTTTTCCTCCATAAAATGAAGTTCAAATATCCATAAACCAAAAACAAAAGTCCTATTGCTCCTCCTAAAAGATATCCCATCTTCCTATTAAAAATTCCTCATATTTATAACTTACATTTCCTCCGATTAAGTCAACCATATAAATCAATTTAAATCCATATCCTAACAAAAATATATGCCTTCTGATAAACTGAAATCTAAAAAGCTCAACATCTGGCTCATAAAAATAGGAGAGCTTCCAATCATTTCCAAAGAATCTACCAAAGCGAGAAATTATTTTATATCTCAAGAATTAATAAAGAAGGGACACTCCGTTACTCATTTTATATCGGAATTCAACCATTTCACAAAAAAACACACCTCTCGAAGAACAACTCTCATCTCCAAAAAAAATTATAAATGTGTTCTGCTAAAAAGTCTTGGTTACAAAAAAAACATCTCTTTAAGAAGATACATTGACCATAAGCTCCTATCGAAAGAATTTTTGAAGACGGCAGAAAAACTCCCTCTTCCAGATATAATTCTATGTGGGACTCCCCCCCATAATCTAGCTTACACAGCCTTAAAATTCTCCAAAAAACACAACATTCCTTTCATTTTGGACATAAGAGACCTTTGGCCAGACATATTCCTCGATAGATTCCCAAAATTTCTCTCTCCATTATTAAAAATCTTTTTATACGGGGACTTCAAAAAATCAGAATATATAATTAAAAATTCCGATGCGATAACGGCAGTATCATCTTCCATGTCTTCATACACTCTAAAAAAATCAGATAATAAAAGGATTCCAAATAAAATATTCTATATAGGATATAACGAACCGAAAACAAATTCTCTAAAAAATTCCAAAAATAAAAATCTCGTTTTAACCATTCCAAAAAATAAATTCATAGCAACATACATAGGTTCATTTGGCTTAAACGCTGATCCTTCGATTATTATTAAGGCAGCAAAAATCTTAGAAAAAGATTTTCATTTCATCATTATAGGCCAAGGAGGTTCCTTCGAAAAAATAAAAAATTTCATATCTTCAAAAAAAATAAAAAATATTTCTCTAACTGGGTGGATTCCTCAATCTCGAATTTCTCAAATATTAAAGCAATCCCATATTGGTCTATGTCCGACTTCTGGAACTGGAGATTTCATGCCAAATAAAATCTTTGCATATCTTTCAGAAGGAAAACCAATAATCTCCGCTTATGATGGAGAACTTAAATCGATAATAGAAAAAAACAAAATAGGTCTTAACTATTCAAAATCAGACCTAGAAGAATTCATGTTTTGTTTAAATTATCTCAAAGACAATTCGCCCATATTAAAAAACATGTCTAAAAACGCCAGAAAAATTTACAAAGAAAGATTTGCACTAAAGAATATATACTCAGCATTCTCAGATTATATTATAAAAATACATGAAGATTACAAAAAATCAAATGAAGATTACAAAAAATCAAATGAAGATTACAAAAAATAATTTAAAAACAGAACTTGCTTCCCTCTCAGATGCAAATGAAATAGCCAATCTCCATTACACTCAGATAAAAACCGGCTTTCTGTCCTCCCTCGGAAAAAAATTCCTTACAATCCTTTATAAGTCTCTAATAAAAGAACAAGAAGGCATCGTGGTAATCTTGAAAAATAGCGACGACGACAAAACCCTCGGCTTCGTCTCAGGCACATCCGATTTAAAAAAAATATATTTCAAAATAATTCTAAAAAATTTTCCACAATTAACAATTTCTATACTCCCAAAGCTGTTCGACATAAAGAACATAAGAAAAATTGCTGAAACTTTCTTCTATCCAAAAAATCTTCCAAAAGATATTCCAGAATCGGAAACTCTCAGTCTCGTTATAAATCCAAAATTTCAAGGTCAAGGTCTTGGAAAAATTCTTTTTTTAGAATATGCAAAAATATTAAAGAAAAGAGGAATCAATATGACAAGATTTGTAATAGGCAAGGATCTTATTAACTCTCACAAAATGGTAAAAAAATTTGGAGCGAAAAAGGTCTGTTCCATAAACATTCATAAAGAAGAAGAATCTATTCTATATACCTACAAGATAGAATAAATAAAATCCAAAATGAAATTGAAAAAAGAGATTCTTCCAAGCATATCTGTAATAATCCCTTGCAGAAACGAAGAGAAATACATTTCAAGTTGTATAAAATCCATCTTAAAAACAGATTATCCAAAAAACAAGATAGAAATTTTAATAATTGACGGAATGTCAACAGATAAAACTCTCTCCATAATAAAATCTCTTCAAAATCACAACAGAAAAAAACAAATAAAACTCCTGATAAATAAAAACAAAACAACTCCTCATGCTCTAAATCTTGGTATAAAAAAGGCAAAATTCCAATTTCTATCAAGAATAGATGCCCATTCAACAATAAACAAATCCTATTTCTCTAAAGGAATTAAATCCCTTCAAAAAACAAATGCAGACTCAGTAGGAGGAATCTGGCTCATCTCCACAGAAGACTCTTCAATAATCTCAAAATCAATATCACACTCTTTATCAAACAAATTTGGTATAGGTTCTTCATCTTATAGATTAGGAAAAAATAAAGAAAAATTTGTAGACACAATTCCAGGATTTTTCTGCAAAAAATCCTTCTTAAAAAAAATAGGCTCATTTAATGAAGGGCTAAGAAGAGGACAAGACATGGAATACAACATTAGAATAAAAAAAGCGGGAGGAAAAATTCTCTTAAATCCCAAGATGCTTGTCTTCTATAAGGCAAGAACTTCCACGATTAAATTCATAAAACATAACTTTCTGAATGGAACTTGGGCAATTTTTCCCTTTAAATTCTCAACTTTTATTCCAGTAAAACCAAGACACCTCATACCTCTAGCCTTCGCTTCAACCTTAATTCTACTTTTAATTCTCTCTCAACTATCAAATATCTTTCTAACTCTATTAGTTTCAATTCTATCTCTCCACATAATCCTAGGGGTATCATTCTCAATCCCAATATCAATAAAAGAAGGGAATCCTATTTATCTTATCCTTCTCCCAATTGTATTCCTCTCTCTTCATTTAAGCTATGGCTTAGGTTCGCTATACGGAATTCTAAAATATCCATTTGTCAAGTAGAACCTATATTCTTTTAAATTCCGAAAATTCTTCATAAAAATGGAAGTATCAAATAAAAAACAAATAGAGAGACGACATTATAACAAGGCAGCTTCTAAAATAAAGAATATAAGATACGCAGAAAGACGACACTCTCCAGCCTTAGAACTCCCAGATGATTTTTGTAAATCCATTATATCTAATCTCTGCAAAGAGAAAACCCTCCTAGATTATGGTTGTGGCATAGGTTTAGAATCTGTTTACTTCGCGAAGCGCGGAGCCAGAGTGATTGCCATAGACATATCAGAAAAATCTCTAAATATAGCAAAACAGCTCGCAAAATCTCAATCTGTCTCAGATAAAATATCATTCAAACAAATGGACGCAGAATCTCTAAAAATAAAAAACGATTCCATAGATATAATTTATAATCGGGGCACTCTTTCGTGCGTTAATCTAAACAAAGCTCTTTCAGAATGGGCTCGCGTCCTCAAACCTGCCGGAATAGCCATTGGAAGAGACACTCTTGGACACAATCCTCTTTTCAATTTAAATAGAAAAATAAAATATCTCCAAGGAAAAAGAACAAAACAAACCTTAAATAATATTCTCAAAATCCAAGACCTAAAAACATTCAATCTTTACTTTAAAAAAACAGAGTTTAAATTCTTCAATCTAACAAATATCCTTCCTCTGCCCTATCCAGTTTACAAATTCCTTCAAAAAATAGACAATATCATATTAAACAACACATTCCTAAAGAGATATGCATTTAAAGTTGTCTTTATTCTCTCAAATCCTGTAAAACCTAACAAAAAAAATCAAAATGCAAACAAAATATCAAAGAGAACTTAATATACAAGAAAAATCTCCAAACGCTATTGCAATCCTAGACGGAGATTTCTTTCCACATACAACAAAAATAAGAAGCCAAATAAAATGGAAACCAAGCAACTATCTGCAACAAGATGAGCATGGGCTCATTGTCGGAACAAATGCAAGACTTCATGCTGGACTTTCTCTAGCTGCAAGATTTTCCGATGCAAAAATAGTCACAACATCAAAAGCACGATGCCCCACCACACCCTAAAGCCTCAAGAACAAAGTTCTTGATGGCCATCAAAAATCCATAAAAGATTTTTGAGGGGTGTGGTTTGCAAAGGGGCTCGTGCTTTGGATGCTCAAGATGCTCCACGCCTTGAAAGGCGTGGTTTGTCTCAAGCATCTTGACATCAAATGATCCAAATAAAGGGAAAGTAGACGCTGAACTCATGGCACAATGGTTAATTCATTTTGGACTTCCAGAAGAAAGAATAGTCTTGGAACCAACATCCCTTTCCACAGACACCTGTCTGGTAGAATTAATCAACCTTTCCATTCAAAATAACTGGCATAATCTCGGAATACTCTCAAGCGATTATCATCTAAATAGAATAAATTTAATGTTTGAAACATTCCAAGATGAATCTCTCTTCAAAGAAAGACTAGAAAAAAGATTTCAAAGGCCTGCTTTTCAACAAACATATACCCTAATAACACAAAATCCTTCCTTTTTTCCTCAAGCATCTAAGATTAATCCTATCTATTTTGGAGCAGAAACCATATTAAGAGAAAGAAGCCCACATCTTGCAAAATTAATAGATCAAATAGAATCAACTAAAGAATATACTCAAACATTAGAAAGCGAAAGAAGGGGCTGTGAAGATCTAATTGCTGGAAAATATAGATAGTAATAGCTTAGCTTTCTGAAGCTCCGACGATAAAAATAAGTCCATTTTTACTAATTTTTTTGCTTATCGACGATAACTACTTCATAAAGCTAAGTAGATACTATAGATACAAGATAATGCCATTCTGGCAACTACATTAAAAGAATTATATGAACAACAACCAATTATCTCACAATCTATCTATTTGATTTAACATTAATAATCTCTTCCTTACTTCCAAAACCCCTTATACTTTATATACTAAAAATTATTTAACAACTCTCAACTCAATTTCCAGTTCTTTAGCAGGAAAAATCCAACAAAACAATTCCTGATATATCCTCATAATTTTTTGATTAGCTCCGAAAATCAACTCAAAAAACCTCAACTGCCTTCTCCAATGAAGCTTTCTCTTAACAACTCTAAAATCTCCAACACCTTGCCAATGTTTTTGATGTCTGGAATCCAAAAAATCAAAACTTGTTAAACTGAAAAAACTATAATGGTCCATTGTTGAAAAAGCAGACTCATGAGAAAAATAAGGAACCCTTATCTTAACTATTGCTTTATTCTTACAAACCCTGTAAATTTCTTTCAGAACATCAATTGGTTTCTGTGTATGTTCTAAAACATGATTCATCATTACTTCCTCGACAGAATTATTCTTGAATGGCAATTTTTTCGTAATATCAACTACTTTATCAGGCTTAACTTCGGGAGAAATATCGCAGTTTACATACCCCTCTCTCTTATCTTTCCCACATCCAAGCTGAATCTTCATAAAATTCATTCAATAATGCAATTTATTAATCTTTGCAAAATTCAGAATATCTCTCCTTTCCCAAATCTATTCTAACAAGTAAATATTCCGGCTTTCGTGTTAAAATTTTATAAATTCTATTCCGAATCCTTAAAAAATACTTCTTATATGAAATTTTTGTATAGCAATTTTGACAAACGACCTTTAAACTATTCTCTTGTTCAACTCTTTTTTTACTCCTCTTTAAAAAAATCCCCATTCCTCTTTTTAAAAAATCTCTAAACTTTAAAGGATGAAAAATTCTTTCAAAAGAAACTTTCCCATACTTTTTAAATTTTAAAAAATCTCCTTCCTTAAACTTGTTCAAATGTCCATCTATAAATATCTCTCTTCCACACCTTGGACATTTCCCATAGCTAAGTCTTTCATTATATGGAACTGTAATAATTACTCTCTTCTTAGTTATCCTAATCATCTCTAAAATAGATTTCTCCCAATCCAAAACATGTTCTATGACTTCAAGTGCTGTGCTTTGATCAAATTCGTTATCATTATACTTTAAGGCCCGAACATCTCCGAGACCTAAATTTATTTTCTTTCCTTTAAGATTTCTTCTTGCCTTCTTTAAAGCATCTGAAGAAATATCACTTCCAGAAAGTTTTAACATTGTCTTTTCACTAAGAAACTCCAGCCAATGCCCAACCCCACAACCAACATCATGCAACTTCCCTTCTCCAGATATATGTTGAAATGTCCTCCCTAATCTAAAAACATCCCATTTCTTTAAGGGGTGCTCCCCAAGAACATCATACAGGGTATTGTAATATCTTCTATAATCCATAAATCTTCTTATAGTGTCCATATTTAACAATCTATATAAAACACATTTGTTCTCCTAATCCTATGAAATCCTCATCAGTCTTAAAAATTGGCGCAGTTGTATTTATCTTCATAATCATAACTAGAATTTTAGGATATTTATTTAGAATCATCATAGCGAGACATGATTTCAATCTTTACGGCCAATATAACTTAGCCCTCATTATAATCAATATCATAATCCCGATTATTCTTCTTGGATTTACATTCGGCATTATTAGATATGTTAGTTTTTACAATGCGAGGGGAGAAAAAGAAAAATCCAACGAAATAATAAGCACAGCCTTGAAAATAACAGCTCCTTTATCAATAGTTGTTTTTCTTTTAATCTTTTTTTTCTCAAATCAAATCACCCAATTTTTTGGTCTAGAAGAAATCTCAAAAATGCTCAAATATCTTTCAATCTTAATTCCATTAATAACTATATCAAACATTTTAATGTCAGTCTTAGAGGCAAACAAAAAACCAGGAACTTCGATATTTATGGGGCAACTAGTTCCAAATTTCTCAAGAATCTTATTAATAATTCCGTTGATACTACTAGGTTTAACCGAGAACGCAATAATTATCTCATTCATAATATCTTATTCAATTTCTCTAACTGTCCTCTACATTGTAACAAAACCGAAATTTAAATTTAAAGGAACAAATTACAAATTGTTACAATTCTCTTGGCCACTAATTTTCATCTCACTAGGAATAACTGTTATGGTTCAAATAGACACACTCTTTTTAGGAATACTAACTAATATATCTGAAGTCTCTCTCTACAGTGCAGCATATCCTACTGCTCAACTACTAACAATTTTCTCTATTTCAATCCTTAGTTTATTCCTCCCAACAATAACAGAAAAACATGCAAAAAAAGAGTCTATAAAAAAAGAATACAAATTCGCAATGGTGGCTCTAACAAGCATATCTCTACTTGCAACCTTTCTAATCATCCTCCTAAGCAAACCAATCATATCTGCCCTATTCGGGGAAAATTACGTTGGGGCTTCAATCCCTCTGTCAATATTGGCCGTTGCCTATTTTTTCTTCAACATTTCTCAGCCAAGCCATAGGGTTCTTTTAATGAAGAAAAAAACAAAACTTCTTCTTGGAATCTTCATGATAGCACTAATCACAAATATAATTCTCAATATTTTCTTAATCCCATACACTCATTCAACATTCGGACATGGAATGTATGGGGCAGCATTAGCAACACTCGTTTCATTCGCAATTCTTAGTCTATTAACAATATTTCTCTCCAGAAAATCGATAAGATAATTATCTTCTTCTTCCTCGAATCACAAACCTTCTAACAATTATAAAAATAACTGCGAACAACGCTACAACTAACAATACAATTCCTCCAATCTGAAGATAACTATCAAATCTTCCCAAGAAACCAGAATCAGAAACTCTTTCCTGTCCAGAATCCTCTCCAATACTCTCATCTCCATCCAAATCTTCTTGCACTGCACTCACAACATTTTCAGAAATACTTGTAAGTCTAATCCTTGCAGAAACAGTCAGCATCTCAACAAACTCAACCAAAACATCATATGTTCCATCTCCATCTAAATCAACTTTCTCAGAACCTCCTTCGGCAAGCTCAACCTCTACAGCATTTCCACTACTAATCTTGAAGGTTACTTTCCCATCAACAATTTTAATAAATTGTATAGAGTGTGTCTCAGAAACCCCATCATTATTCAGTGTAAATCTAATTACCATTCCTTTCCTTATCAATTTCTCATAACCTTTAGCAAGCTCCTCTGGTCCAATAGCCCCAAGAATTGCCCCAGAAGACCCTGTGCTTGTAGAACTGGCAGCAGCCGTAGCAGCGGCAGCATTAACTGTATAACTAACATTTGCTGTATTATTAGTATTCCCAAATGTATCATTCGCATAAACGCTAAATACATAAGTTCCAGCAATGACACTCGCATTTGTATAATTAAACTCTGTTCCAAATATGCTAACTCCATCAGCACTGCTCAACATGCTAATATTTGTAACTCCTCCATCCAAACTATAATCTGCGGTTCCATTCTCGTTTAAAGAAACATTAAAGTTCAAACTTGTTGTAATCGCATAAGCAGTAG
>Ga0210057_1002242_pt1 | contig 27924 bp, 26 predicted proteins | sample CryGeyCG2114_010_2_FD_183968 | JGI IMG/M metagenome (GOLD analysis project Ga0210057, IMG submission 183968) | Groundwater microbial communities from aquifer - Crystal Geyser CG10_big_fil_rev_8/21/14_0.10 (SPAdes) (version 2) | ecosystem: Environmental > Aquatic > Deep subsurface > Groundwater ...
GTGAGAGACAGTATCAGGATAAGGACTACCTAAAAGGGGCCTCGTGGGGCGGCGAACCTTCCAGAAAGATCCGCGAAGTTCGCCAGCAGGTTCGGGAGCGAAGAAAGCTGTTGAGAAAGATCAACAAGCATTTCTACCGGACAAAACGGCAGCGCGCTCTGCAGTTCTATCCGGTTTTAGACCAGTCGGGTGAGATTAATATGCTTTAGAGAAATAAGGGCTGCTTCAATCCTTGAGGCAGCCCTCAATAAATCGAAGAACCAAACCCTAAGGGTTTGGGTGGCTGGGCAGTTACCAGACGGTACGTGGCGAAGCAGGCTTGTATCCCGCCTGAAGCGGGACAAGGTTCTTAAACTTTCTTAGCATATTGACTGGAAACCCAACCTTCTCTCCCGTTAAAGTCAATCTTAAACCAACCACCTTCCCGTCCTACTCCCAGATACTCGTACTTCTCTCCTGGCTTCGCTTTCCCGATCTCGGAATAGTTGGTCCCTGGGCCAGAGCGCACTCTTAGGAAACCAACTCCGGTATCAAGAATCAAAACCTGAGCCGGTGTGGGGAAAAGCGCGGTTCGCAACTTCCCTAAAGTTGAGGAAGCCGCCGCGGATAAACCCTGACCGCTTTCCCCAAGATAACCAAGGGTAACCGCTTCCGTCTGTTTGGAAAGGGAGGTTAAAGAAACCTCTGACCCTTCAAGATCATAAAGCTTCCCCTCAGCGGTCAAAAGGTAGTTGTAACTCTTCTTTTCATCCCGCCCTTGGCGAGGCTCGCCTCCGGCGGCTTTTTCCGCCCAAAAAACCACTCCCTTGACCCAAAGGGTATAATCTGCCAAAAGAAGCGGTTCGGCCGTTGAGAGATCAAGCACCTTGATCTTTTTCGCACTGGAGGTAATCTCCTTTTCTTCTACCGGAAAAGGATTAAGAGAAAGGTTAACGGAAGTATTCAAGCGATAGCCCTCTTTAACGGCGATTTTAAGTGTCCGAGGAAAGTAGCCTTCTTTTTTAATCCCCAGGCTATACTCTCCTGGTTCAACCGCCTTGCTTAAAGGAGAGTTGCCTAGTGACTCTTCCCCCAAAAAGACTTCCGCGGCCGGGCGAGAGATCACCACCAGCTCTGTTCCCGTTAAAGAAGGGCTAAGCCAGACAATCTCTCCCGCGGAGAAACTTTCCGCCGGACCCAAAATCCAATTGACCACCGTAAGCGCCCCCCCAGTGAGTTTGATCTTTTGCGAAAAATCGCCGAAAGTTAAAGTTACCTCCCCCTCGCTTAAATTATCGGAATAAAAAGGGGTTGCCCCTACTTCCTGGCCATCAATTGCAACTTTTTCTCCAGTTGGGTCGGAGATAACCGAAAGCGCGGCTTTTGAAGAGAGGGAGAGGTTACTTCCTAACAAAGCAACGATTCCAAGGACAGCAACAATTCCGACAATAAGAAGAAGGCGGCTTAATTTCATTGTGATGGAGGTGCGGGGGGGAATTGAACCCCCGTGAGACGCTCTGCAGGCGCCTGCCTAGCCACTCGGCCACCGCACCAGACCTAGATCATAGACCCATTTATTCGTTCACGTAGAAGCTCTCGTTGCTGCCCAGTTTTCAATTTCTCCTCCCTCCGTATGGCATCGTTCTCCTCTCGATATGCTTCGTAATAAACAAGAACGAAGGGTACTCGAGATTTAGTAGAAGGAACCCTTCCGCCATTGTGTTCCTTGAAGCGCCTCTCCAGATTACGTGCCCTTCCGATATAAAGGTCGTGATCTTTCTTACTTTGTAGCACGTAAACGTAGAACATTGCAGGCGCCTGCCTAACCCCTGCCTGCCGGCAGGCAGGACTCGGCCACCGCACCCTTCGACAAGCTCAGGGTAAACCCTATGTCTTACCTATTATATAATAGAAGTCAGGAGATTTCAGAAAGGAGGTGTAAACTTTATGGCCAGTTACGAGTTTGAATTTCCATTCTTTGGTTTTTGGGGTCCGTTTTTTGAAGAAGGCCGCTCTTCTTTACCCCATGGTGGTCTTGATCTTTATGAAACAAAAGAAGGGTTAGTGGTTGAAGCACCTGCTCCTGGGGCAAAGAAAGAAGAGATTTCAGTGGAGATCAAGGACGGGATTTTAAGGATCGATGCGGAACACAAAGAGGAAAAGGAGGAGGAAAAAGAAAAGGCGGTTATCTACCGCGCCCAGAAACAAAACTCCTTCCACTATGCCACAACCTTGCCTAAAGCAGTGGAAGAGAACAAAGCCCGCGCAAAACTCAAAGACGGAATTCTTAAGATCACCATTCCCATCGCAAAAGGAGAAAAGAAAGGAAAAGGGATTAGTATTGAAGAAAGTTAGCCAGCAGTCAGGAGACAGGAGTTATAGGACCAAGTCCTATCATCCTTGGGATGAGTAGTTTTTAATATTCCTCAGAAGGCATTCCGGGGGTGGGTCCGCCAGTGGCGGATTTCTTCTCTTCAAGAATATCGGTGATTAAAGCTTCTGTCGTCAGAACCATCACCGCCACTGAGGCGGCATTTTGAAGGGCGGTACGGGTAACCTTTGCCGGATCAATGATTCCCCGCTTAACCAGATCACAAAATTCTATGGCGGCGGCATCGAAGCCAAAAGTCGCTGCTCCCTCACCTTTTTTCCTCTCAATCTCCGAAAGTACCCAACCGGAATCGGCTCCAGCATTCTCTGCAATCTTGCGTACTGGCTGCTCTAGTGCCTTGTAAAGAATCTCGTAGCCTACTCCCACATCACCTTCAACCTTAACTTCTCGCAAAACTTTTCGTGCGCGAAGCGGAGTTGTCCCCCCACCAGGAACAATTCCTTCCTCAAGCGCGGCCTTTGTTGCCTCGTAAGCATCTTCCACTCGGTGTTTCTTCTCTTTAAGCTCCACTTCCGTTGCTGCCCCCACATATACAACCGCTACTCCACCAGCGAGTTTTGCGAGACGCTCCTCCATCTTCTCCCGATCAAAATCAGAATCAGCTTCCTCAATCTGCCGCTTTAGCTGGGCAATTCGCGCTTCAATCTCCTTCTTCTGCCCCCCGCCACCAACAATGATCGTTTCCTCTTTCCCAGCAACAATCCGCTCCGCTGTCCCCAAGTCCTCCAACGTCGCTGACTCAAGTTTCCTCCCTGCCTCCTCAGAGATGAAGTTTGCACCAATGAGAACCGCAATATCCTGAAGCATCTCTTTCCGTCTTTCCCCAAACCCAGGAGCTTTGATCGCTAAAGCGTTAAGCGTTCCTCGAAGCTTATTGACAACCAACGTCGCTAACGCCTCGCCCTCAATCTCATCGGCGATAATGACAATGTTCTTTGTCACTTTGGCGATGTTCTCAAGAAGAGGAAGAAGATCATTTAAGGAGGAAAGTTTCTGATCGGTCACTAAGATATGAGCGTCCCCAACCACCGCCTCAAGCCGCTCGGCATCAGTGATAAAGTAGGGAGAGGCGTAGCCTTTATCGATCAGCATTCCCTCTTTGTACTCAACCTCCGTCTTTAATCCCTTCCCTTCCTCAACGGTGATTACTCCATCATCACCAACCTTCTCAAAAGCGGAGGCAATAATCTCTCCGATTTCGGAATCAGCGGCAGAGATTGTAGCGATCTGTACTTTTTCTTCCCTTGTCTTTACCGGCTTGGCGATCTTTTTGATCTCCTGCGCAACAAGCTCCACCCCTTTCTCAATCCCTCTTTTTAGCTCCATCGGGTTTGCCCCAGCGGTGATGTTCTTTAATCCTTGGTCAATGATTGCGGCTGCAAACAGAGTCGCGGTTGTTGTTCCATCACCAGCAATATCATTAGTCTTGCTTGCCGCCTCCTGAACAAGCTGTGCTCCCATATTCTCAAATGGGTCCTCCAGCTCAATCTCCTTAGCAACGGTTACCCCATCATGAACCACATCCGGAGCACCCCACTTCTTATCCAAGGCAACATTTCTCCCCTTCGGCCCCAGGGTGGTCACCACCGCCCGAGCAAGCTTATCCACTCCCTTTTTTAACTTTTCCCGCGCCTCCTCAGCGTAGATGATCTGCTTTGCCATTATTCAACCACTCCCAAAATATCATCCATCTCCACCATAAGATATTCTTTCCCTTCAATTTTGATCTCCTGCCCACCGTAACGCCGATAAAGAACATGGTCGCCTTTTTTCACTTCGGGCTTAATCAACTTTCCTTCCTCCCACTTTCCCGGCCCAACGGCAATCACTTTTCCTTCTTGAGGTTTTTCTTTAGCGGTGTCGGGAATAATGATCCCCCCAGGAGTCTTTGCCTCCCGCTCTAAAGGTTCAATAAGGATTTTATCAGCGAGTGGTTTAATTTTCATGGGATTTGCCCACAGCGCGTTTCTGGGGCAGGGGCTAACACAGCAACGATTTTAGAGAGATTACTTAACCTTGTCAAGTAAAGCGGGAGAAGCTTGGGTAAGCCGCTTCTCAAAATCTCCAACAATCTTTGCCGGCAAGTCAGTAGGATGGAAAAGGATCCTTTTAGGTGTAACTACTTCCTGTGTTTTTCGCTTTTGCATATAGGCAAGTTGTGCCTGATAAACCCCATACTCTAACCAGTCAAGGAAGAAAAAACCGCCTCGCCGACGGTGAGATGAAGATGAAGAAGGGATAACAACATTGGGAAGGAACTTCTTAATCCAACGGTTCTTTACCAAAAAACGTTGATGGATGCCTTCGCGCTCCCAAATTACCTTTGCCTGAACTACCTCATGAGCTGTGTACAAATTTTGCTCATTCTTGGGAACTTGTAATGCGGTTTCATCCAAAAACATGTTAGGGCAAACTTTATCTTTTACTCTGCCAGGAGGTCTCGCTCTCAGCCACAAAAGATCAAGAAGAAGGGTTACTAAAAGTCGCGTTAACCAAACTCTTCCTCTTCCGGCCACAACAAGAATATCCAAATCACTCTTTTGATCCACATTTCCTACCGCAAGCGCTCCTGTAACAAAAACACCCCGTACCCAAGGAATAAGAAGAAATAATTTGGAGTAGACGGTAGCTTTTTTAATTTTGATCAGTGAAATTGCTTCCCGTTTTTTTCGAAGCACAACCGTTTCTTCACGCCCAGGGAGAAAATAATACCCCCCCTTCTCCTGCACCACCTTTGCTGAAGTAAGCTTTCCTAATGCTTCCTCCACCACCTTTTGTGAACTTTTTTCTTGAATAAGAAAGCGGTGAATTTCCAAAGTGGTTAGAGGATAGTCAAAAAGGTCACGGTAAACTAAAGTTTTGACAATCGCCCTTGCGGTTGGGGAAGAGATTGACAAATCCATTTACCGGACCCGTTTTAAAACACTGTTCGCCAAAGCATCTGCAGCGCTATTTTTCTCCCGAGGGATCAATCGATAAGCAACTTTGGGATAATCGCGCTCTACCTGCTGAACCTTGTCTAAAAGTCTTGCAAGATGAGGTTTTTTTACTCGATACAAGCCATTAACTTGCGAGACAACAAGCTGCGAATCTAAGCAACAAATAAGCTCTTCCGGCTGAAACTTTTTTGCTAATTCCAACCCCAGAAGTAGAGCTTTATACTCTGCTTCGTTGTTAGTCATCCGTCCCAAAAATTGGCTTTTTTGTTGCAAGATTTTCCCCTTTTGATCTTTAAGCACCACCCCCGCTGCTGCTGGTCCGGGGTTTCTGCGCGAGGCGCCATCGGTAAAAAGATAAAGTCTTTTTCTCATCTTCGCTTTGCTCAATTATAACTATAATTCACAACTGATAGAATGAAAATAATGAACAACAGGAAGAAAGTTCTCCTCGCCTTCGGAGAAGGAGCGCTTGTTGAGGCGGTTTTTAAAGCTTTCCAAAAAGCAGGCTTTCAAGTCTCTTCCTGGACAGAAAAAGGAAAGAAGCTTCCCAAAGAGCGTTACGATTGTCTGATTCAACTTGGAAAAGATCCAACTGCCTTAAGCGAGGGGACGCGACTACTTCTGGAAAAAGCGGAGGGAGAAAAAGCGGAATTTATTCTTGTTTCCAGCCTGAAGATTACAAGCAAGATGGAAGCTACAAAGGAGGTGCTTTACCTTGAGTCGCTACACTTTGCGGAAACTCTCACCAAGCAGTTTCACCAGAAATACGGGTTAAAAACTGCCATCCTTCGCCTCCCCACAATTTTTGGCCCAGGAATTCCTTTGACAGAATCAGGAACACTAGGTCACTTAATCTTAGAGTTTACCAGCGAATCTCCAAAAGGAGGGACAGTTCTTACCATCTACGGTGAAGGTAAAGATCACGATTACTACCTTTACCTTACTGATGCCGCCGAAGCAGTGAAGATGGCAACTGCGGTTGCAAACAAGGAAGGAGGGGTTTTCTTTGCCGCTGCCCCTACCCCTTTTTCCACCACCACGATTGCGGAAATGCTTGTGGAAATGGGAGGAGGAAGGCATGAGATCCACTACCATAAAGGGCTTGTGGAGGGAGGTAGGGAGGTCCAGTTGAAAGGAGAAGCGCTTCCTGGTTTTAAGTCGCAGGTTTCTTTGAAGGAAGGGATTTTGCAAACCTTAAAAGCTTTACCCGCCGGAAGTGGTGCATCTTTAGGACAAAAGAAGTGGAGAAGCACCACCAGAGCACTAGTACATCTTCATCTCCCCCGCCTTAGACCCCCAAGCCAACGGCGGATTATTCAACTGGGGATTGTTCTTCTGGTTTTTAGTCCTTTCCTTTACTTGGGAGGACGAGTGGCACTTGTCTCCTACCATCTCCTTAAACTTCCCCAGCAGCTTAACAGCTTTAATTTCCAGGGGGCGGCTTGGTCTGCCGGATCAGCCGCAAAGGAGCTTTCCTCCCTCAACCACTTCTTTGAAAACATTCCTCTTCTTTCCCAAAAACTACCTTTTCGTGACCTACAACTTATCAGTCAAGGAGGGGAGGAAATTTTAGTAGCCTTAAAGGGGGTATTGATTGAAGGAGAAACCACCTTAACCATTGTTGAGAATCTCGTGAAAAGCCGCCAGGGAGAGGCAGGGAGGAAGCAAGATGAAGAAGAGTTTAACCGCTTGAGGCTCGCCCTTAAAGAGACTGAGACACAACTTCTTACCGCCTGGCTCCACTTGAGAACGGTGCAACCATATCTTCAGCACTTTTTCACTCCTACCTTAGATCGTTTGCAAGAAGGTTTACTAGCCACTAAATTAGGTACTGCTTTTGCTGGGGGGGCCGTTGATCTTTTGGGATACCAAGGCGAGCGAAATTACCTGATTCTCTTCCAAAACTCCGCCGAAGCTCGCGCTGGGGGAGGGTTTTTGGGGTCACTGGCACAGTTAACGGTTGAAGATGGTGGGATCAAGAAACTTCAGTTTTTTGATTCCTACCAGTTTGATCAAGTGGAGGAGAAAGCTAACATTCCGGCGCCATCTGCGCTTAAGGAACTTCGCGGGGTTGAGAAACTTCCCCTTCGGGAAGGAAACTTTTATGCTTCTTTCCCAGAAAGCGGAAAGTATATCACCCAGATTTTTGCTGAAGCACAGAAAATTACAGTTGATGGGGTTATTGGCACTAACCTCCTTTTTGCCCAGTCCCTTCTTAAAATTGTAGGGCCACTGCAATTGGTTGAATTTGACAAAACCGTTACCGCCGAGAACCTCTTTGAAGTGACAACTGAGGAGGTTGAAAAAGAGTTTTTCCCTGGATCAACAAAGAAAAAACGGTTCCTCCAAGCCCTAGGGGAAGAATTGCTCACCAACCTTTTCAACCTTAAACGTGAAAGCTACGCCTCTTTAGCGAAGATTTTCTGGGAAGGGTTAAAGCAGAAGGACCTTCTCCTTTACTTGGAAAAAGGAGCCCTCGCCCAAGCTTTAGCGGAAAGTGGCTTTGATGGTCGCATCAAAGCCGAAAGCGGGGATTTTCTTATGCTTCTGGATACTAATCTCGGAACCAAGACTAACCTTACCCTTATCAAAAGGATGATCAACTATAAACTTTTCAACCCCACCCGTGCTGATGATCTTCAGGTAGAATTAACAGTTACCTGGGAACACAAAGGAACGGCCGCTTGGCCCTCTGGAACATACCAAAATCTTTTCCGTGCTCTTGTTCCAAAAGGAAGTCAGCTTCTCTCGGCAAATCTCAACGATAAAGATGTAAAAAGTAAAATCTTTACCACGGAGGAGGCGGGGAAAACAGAATTTGCCATATTTTTTAAGGTTGAACCACAGACAACTGCCATCCTCAAATTAAAATACCGTTTGCCCTCTTCCCTCAACCTCAAAAAGCTCACCCACTATTCCCTTAATATTCAAAAACAACCAGGAACAGTAGGGGAGCCTTTTACCTTCGTTTTTGAAGAACCATTTGGCAAACAAATTTCGGGAGAAGGTTTGCAAAGGGAGAATACTTCCCTTAAATTCATTGGAGATTTAAAGCAAGATATCTCTCTTGCTGTAACCATCAAGGAGGAGTAGTGAAGAAAGGCGCAATTCTTTTAATGGGGTTACCAGGCATTGGTAAGGGAACTCAAGCGTTCAAGCTGGTGAAACAATTTCCAAATTTCCTGCATTTTGACACCGGTGCTGAGATCTTTCGCCGAATCAACGATCCGCATTTCTCCTCTGATAAAGTAGTAGGAGAGCAGAAAAAAGTTTACGAAGCAGGTCTTCTCAACGACCCGCGATGGGTTGCAAAGCTTGTTGAAGAGCAAATTCGTTTTTATGCGCGAGAGGGGGAGGGTATTATCTTCTCTGGATCACCGCGAACTCTTTACGAGGCAAAAAAGATCATTCCCTTTTTGTGTGAGGTTTACGGAAAGGAACATGTCCTGGTCCTTCTTCTGACCACCTCAGAGGAGATAGCTAAAAAAAGAAGCCTCAATCGGCTTGTCTGCGACAATCCAAAATGCCGATATTCAACCACCAAGAAGTATAGCGGAGAACGGTGCCCAAATTGTGGTAAAAAATTCCCCTTTGCCAAAGAACAAAAGGGTGAAGACTGGAAAATTTCAACATTTGAGACACGCTTGAGGCAGTTTTACGAACGGACACTCCCTGCCTTGAACTATCTTCGCTCGTTGGGACTGGTTGAAGAGATTAATGGGGAGAAATCAAAAGAAGAGATCTTCCAAAAAGTTCTTGCGGCGGCTAAGCAAAAGTTTGGTGGTTGACCCACTTTGTTTGCAAAAGCAGGCAGGTTCTTCTATCCTAAGGAAAGAAAAGATATGGAACTGAAAGCCCAAAAGCGAGTAATTCAAGGAAAAAAGGTTGCAAAATTGCGCCGGCAGGGGAAGATTCCTGCAATCCTTTACGGGGGAAAGGAGAACCCCAAAGCGCTAACCTTTGCCAAAGAAGAGTTTGAGCGGGTTTATCAAGAAGCAGGGGAATCAACCCTTGTTGACCTTAATGTTGAAGGCAAAAAAGAAAAGGTCTTAATCACCGATGTCCAACATGATCCTTTAGGGAAGCTCCTTCATGTTGACCTCCAGCGAGTTGAAGCAGGGGAAAAGCTAACGGCAACGGTTGCCGTCAAGGTTGTTGGAGAGTCTCCGATTGTAAAAAGCGGAGAAGGAATTCTTCTTACCCTTTTGGATGAGGTAGAGATTGAATGTTTGCCTCAAGATCTTCCTTCGGAAATTAATGTTGATCTCTCCTTCTTAACAGAGATTGGCCGAGGGATCACTGTTAAAGATCTTCCCATCGACCAAACAAAGATCAAGATTCTAGGTCATGAGCCAGAAGAGCTTGTCCTTAAGATTGATTATCCCCAGATGGCGGAGGAAGAAGAGGTAGCGCCTGTTACCGAGGAAGAGGCGGTAGCGGCTGTAGAAGCTGTTGAGGAGAAACCAGAAGAGGAGGTTCCTGAGGAACTAACCGAGAAAGAAAAGAAACCTTCCCCTGAAGAAAAACCTAAGGAAGAAGAAAAAACGAAGTGACGTCCGTTTTTCCCGCTTAAGGCGGGGAAATAAACCCCAACCCTATTTTCGAGCTTGCGAGAAAACGGAGGCGAGGCGCAAGCCGAGACTCGTACTGGAGGCTTGATACTAGTCACTTCGAATAGGTAAACTTTTAACTAATGGAAGTAACCCAAGTTCCAGGGGTACCACCTACCCCCGAGCCGTCATACGTGCCATCGCTTCCACCGGTTCCGCCAGTTACTCCCCCGCCACCGTCCCCTCCAAAGCCAAAGAGGAAGCGTATTGTTTTGGGCCTCATACTCCTCTTGCTCTTAGTAGGGCTGATTACTGCTTTTGCAGTCGTTGCCTATCAAGGAATGGAGCTTCCCCACGTCTCGAAAGAACTTTCCTTCCAACTACAAAGGACCTACGCCAAACTTCCCTTTGTTCCCAAAGCACCACGCCATATCCTCCTCCAAAGCTTAGATAGCTCCTTAGAGATAAAGACCTTTACTCTTGACGCCTCAATAAGTATGGCGAAATTCGATCTCGCCCTCTATGGCGATGCAGAGGTCAAAGAAGATACGGCTAACTTCGACCTCCATCTCACCGCCAAAAGCTCCGATCCCACCTTCCCCCTCACCTTAGAGACGGACCTAATAAGCCTGGACAAGATTTTCTACTTTAGGGTCGGGACATTGGTTAGTCCGACAATCTCTACCTTCATGGATTTTAGCCCAGCCATCGGAAAGTGGTGGCGGTATGACTTTACTCCTTTAGAAACCAAAGCACGAGAAGAGCTGGAGAAAGAACAGGAGGCGGCGGCAAAAACTGTCACCCAACAAGCACAGCGGAAGGCAATTGAGATCTTCTCCAAACCTGAGATCGTCAAGGCGGTTACAAGGGAAAACGATGAGAGAATCGGTGATGAAGCAAGCTATCACCTCCGCATTGTTCCCACCAAAGAGACATACCTCAAGCTGGTGGAGGCGCTGCAGGAGAAACCTTTGACTGATGTTGAAAGAACAAACCTGGAGAAATCCTTCGAGGGGATCGAAAAGTTGGAACTGGACCTTTGGATCGGGAAAAACACCCTCGTGGTGAGGAAAATTAAGTTTCTTTTCAAAATAAAGCCTTCGTTGGAAGGGATAGGCACCTCCCCCTATACCACCACCATTAACTTATTAGGCATGGGCACCTTCGAAGGCGTTTTTGTGCTGGAGATTCCAAAGATCAACGCTCCTGTTTCCATCACCGCTCCTGAAGGCGCTCGAAATATTGAAGAGCTGTACGAGATCATAGGAATCGCTCCGCTTTATGAGAGGTCGCGGGATGCGCACCGGTTGTCTGATCTGGAGAGCTTGCGAACGGCCATTGAGCTGGCAATATTGGAGGGAGTCAAACTTCCCACATTGAAGGCACCAAGTAGCTCAACGGCAGGCGGAAATTGGGTAAAGATGGATCTTTCTGGGTACATCCTAAACCTACCAACCGACCCTAAGAATGGGAAAGCATTCACCGATTGCAAGGGGAATAAGGTTACCGGTGAATATCAATTTATGAGCGATGGAACCTACTACGTTCTAAGAACCCGACTAGAAGAAGAAAGTAACTGCAAATATTACACTGACGACAAGAACGCTAATAATTGGTATGAGGTCGGAACTGCTCCCGGCTTGAGCAAATTCTTTGGCCTCTAACTACTTATCTCTCGAGGCCAAGGAGAGCTGATCAAAAGCTCTCCTTCCCCTAAGTTCTCCCAGACCGTTTCAGTAACAAACGGCATAAAAGGGTGGAGAAGCTTGAGACACGTCTTCACGGAGGTAAGAAGAGTTTGCTTAGCTGCCAGATCACCATTTTTCAACCGGTCTTTAATCTTTTCGATATAAACATCCGCAAGATGGTGCCACATAAACCGATAAATTGCCTCTCCTGCTTGAGAAAAGCGGAAGTTATCTAGATCTCTGGTAACTTTCTTAACCAGCTGACCCAATTCCCTCAAGATTTCCCTATCCTCCGGTTTTAAGTTCTGCTTTGAAAATTGGAAATTGGAAATTGGAAATTCCAGATTCATCCTCGTAAATCTGGCAATGTTCCAGACCTTATTGGCGAAGTTGCGGTAGCCAACAACTTTCTCCTCGGCCAAAGTTTGGTCCTGTCCCAAAGCGACCCCCACAATAAGCGCCATCCGCAGGGGATCAGCTCCGTACTTCCCAATCACCGTCATCGGATCAATGTTATATTCAGGGCGGGTCTTGCTCATCTTTTTTCCGGTGATATCTTTAACCATCCCGTTAAGAACGACGGATGAAAAAGGAATCTCCCCCATCATTGCCATCCCCATCATAATCATCCGCGCTACCCAGAAAAAGAGGATGTCGTAACCGGTCTCTAGAACCGTTCCCGGATAAAAATATTCAAGATCACGCGTCTTTTTTGGCCATCCTAAAGTGGCAAAGGGCCAAAGGGCAGAGGAGAACCAGGTATCAAGAGTATCTTGCGAACCGGGAACGGGAAGGGGATGTCCCCACCAGATCTGGCGCGAAATACACCAATCTTCGATGTTCTCCATCCAGTTGAAGTAGATCTTCTCAAATCGCTTGGGAACGATCTTAATCTTGCCTTTCTTGACCGCCGCAATCGCTGGCTTTGCCAGGGGAACAGCTTTCACGAACCACTGCTTCGAAACCATCGGTTCCACCACCGTTTTGCAACGGTAGCAAAGACCGACAGAGTGGGTGTAGTTTGGATCGATCTTCTCCAGCAAACCTTTCTTTTTCATATCCTGGGCAACTTTTTTACGGGCTTCTCCAACGGTTAAGCCGGCGTAGGGACCGGTCTTTTCATTTAACCTCCCATCGAAGCCAATCACCTGGCGGATCTCAAGGTTATGGCGCTGGCCAATCTCAAAATCGTTGGGGTCATGCGCCGGGGTCACTTTGACAACACCTGTTCCAAACTTAGGATCAACCACGGTATCAGTGATCACTCTCATCCGCTTTTTTCCAAGAAGTGTCTCAATTTCGATCTCTTGCCCAACGTATTTTTTGTCACCCTTCGCTGCGCTGGAAGTGTGTTTCCATAAATGGAAATAGCGGGGATCTTTGGGATGAACGGCAATGGCGGTGTCACCAAACTTTGTCTCCGGCCGCACCGTGGCTAGTGTCAGGGGGCCATAACGGATAAAGTAAAGAGGGTCGCGTCTCTCCTCGTACTCCACTTCAAGATCGGAGAGGGTTGTCCCACAGCGCGAACACCAGTTGATCATCCGCTCACCCTGATAAATAAGACCCTTTTTGTAGAGTCTTGAGAAGGCTTCTCTCACTGCTGCCTGGTACTCTTTGTCCATCGTGAACCGCTTCCGGCTCCAGTCGCAGGAGATGCCTAACCGGCGAATCTGATCTTCGATCACCCCCCCATACTTATCCATCCAAGCCCACATCCGCTTCAAAAACTCCTCTTTTCCAAGATCCTGCCGCGTCTTCTTCTCTTTTTTCCAAAGCTCACGCTCAACCACGTTCTGAGCAGCAATGGCGGCGTGGTCCTTCCCCGGAAGATAAAGAGTAGGCTCTCCTTTCATTCGGTGGTAGCGAGTAAGAATATCCTGAAGGGTAAGCATCAGGGCGTGGCCGATATGAAGCTCCCCGGTAACATTGGGAAGAGGCATCATAATCACGAAGGGCTTCTTGGGTTGCTTGAGTTTCTTAGGTTGCTTAGGAAGGGAAGGAGTGAAAGCGCCGGAACGCTCCCACTTCCTGTAGATCTTTTCTTCGACTTCTTGGGGTTTAAAGGTTTTTTCCATCTGGTCTCTATCTTAACCAAAATAACTAGCTTTTAAAAGAAAAGGACCTTGGTAAAGTACACAAGGTCCTAACTGAGCCTTAAGCTATCAGCTCCTCAAGAAAGCCAGCAATATCAGCTTCGGTAAGGGTTGCCATCTGGAATTGCTCAACTGTAGCCCTGATCTTTTCCAGAAGGGCCTGGGCTAGCTCCTTCTTCGCCAGCAGGTAGCAACGATCACAGCGATGCACATTCAGAACATCGTGCACCCAGTTTTTTTCCTCTTCCGTCTTCTCCCCATACCAATGGATGGGACCAGCGAGAAACTGCTCTCCACGAACGCCAACTGTTCGCTCGACGCTTCGCCGGCAGACTCGACAGGTACCGCACTGTTTCCACCAACTAGGGGCGGAGGAACAATATCCAGTTGACAGTTCAACCGGATGCCCATTGGGACAGGTTGCCTCATACTCGGCGATGTTAAACGGATAGACAAGCTCTGACCTTTTAGGTCTTCTGCCTCCTCCACTGCCTCCTCCTTGACCGCGCATAGCAAGCCCCCTCCTTTCCTTTAATTTGAGTAATAGAAAGAACTCCTTAACCCACTTCTACCATGAAATCTCCGAAATAGCAAAGGTAATAAGGATTAGGGGATCTAGTTACTCGTACGTGAGGTGCTCCCTTCGTTCGCAACCTCCTTACTCGCTAACGCTCGTATGTGGCGTCGCTTCGCTCCTTGCTTACTCGCTAACGCTCGTATGTGGCGTCGCTTCGCTCCTTGCTTACTCGCTAACGCTCGTATGTGGCGTCGCTTCGCTCCTTGCTTACTCGCTAACGCTCGTAAGTATAAATTTTTCCCCGATATTCACCTCGGATTAGGGGACGGGTTTTGGGAGTAGGACGAAGAATATAAAGATCAGAAGTGTCACCGATCGTTTTGGCAGCAATATATTCATTGAAGTTGGGGAGAAGCTCTTCAATAACCACTCCATGGGCCAAGATCCTCTCCTGAACGGCCAAAACTCTCTCCGGCGCCTTTTCGGAAGTCCCGTAGCAAAAGAGAATTCGCCCCCGCTCTCCTTTGCTTAGAGCTTCAAGGGAACGGGAGAGAAAAAGGGAAACCCCCTCTGGGGTATAAGGAGGATCGGTAAAAATAGCATCAAAAGAGGTGATAAGGCGATAAGGTGTCGGGCTTCTAAGGTTGTGCTTAATAATCCTGATTGCCTCCTTACTCTCTCGCTTAATCACCTCTAAAACATCGCCATCCAAATCCAAGACCCAGATTTCGGTATTTTTTGCTTTGGGCAAAGAAGCAAGGGAGGTTAGATCATAATCACCAAGAAAAAGGATTTTGGAGTTGGTCAGAAACCCCCGGCTAGCTAAAAAGTTTACCCGAGCAACGAGGGTTTCTTCCGTCGCCCCAAACTGATCAAGCTTACGCTTTGCTTTTGGTCTAAGCTCCACAAGACCCATCTCTCCAAGTATAACGAAAAAGGATTGTTTAGGGTTTTGGGATTAGAATTTAGGATTTCTATTCTTCTGGCGGTGGGGCGACACCTTCCAGCTGGTTGATTGTCGCTTGTGTTGTTTCTAACGTTTTGATGGCGTCTTTGCCCTCAAGAACATTGGCAATCGCCTGTGTATAAGCGTCCACGTAAGCCTTGTTTCCGGAAAAATCGGTTGTCTTACTTGAGACAGCGGTAGGTGCACCGGCAAGAACCGCTCCCAAAACGGCGTGAGTTTTGAGACTCTCCGCAAGGGAAGGACGGCTGTACGGTTCACCAAAGGAGCGCGCTTGTGAAATTGCTGAGTAAAGTTTTCGTTGTTGTTCCTCCTCAGATAAAAACTTCAAAAGTCGCCAGGCAATTTCTGGATTTTGGGAATCCTTGCTCACTGCTTCCATCCAAAAAGTTGCCCAGTGGACACCGGCGGGGGCAGCGGAAGGAAGCTGCGGAACCGGAACCGCCGCAAATTCAAGTTGGGGATTAAGGTTTTTGATGTCAAGCGCCCGCCAGGAAGGGCCGAAGATCATCGCTGCCTGGCCATTGGCAAAGGCGTTGATCGAGAAAGGTAAGGTCTCATCCCAAATATGATCAACTTTTACGAAATTAGTGTAGAAGGTAAGGGCATCTGCCGCCGCTTGTGCTTTTAGCCCCGTCAAGGGGTCAACCCCACTTTGGACGAAAAGAAGGGAAAGAAGATCCGCGGCGTGAGAGATGTTGTTCGCCGCTCCAAAGGCTGCCCCCGCTCTAAGAATTTTCTTTTTAGGATTGTTCTCTTCCCACTGGGTGAGTCTTACCGCCTCGCGCCGAAAGCCTTCCCAGGTAGAGAGAGCTCCCGCCGCATCTACCCCTTTGAATTGATCTTTGTTGTAAAAAAGAACCAAACCATCATACTCGAGAGGGATGGCGTAGATTTGATCTCCAACTTTGCTTAAGGTGTGGGCAATAGGATAAAAGTAAGTGGTGTAGTCACTCTCGGACATAACGGCTGGGGGTAAAGAGGAAAGCTCGCCTGAAAACTCTTTGATCCAACTGTTGTGCAGACGCAAAATATCTGGAGCAGTTCCTTGTTGAAGACGAGTAAGAAGGGTTGTTTTAAGCTGCTCCAGGGTTCCAAAGGTTCTTTTTTCATAGTTGATCGTGAGGGAGACATTGGGATGCTCCTTAGTGTAGGCGGCGATAAATTCGGAGAAAAGGGGGTTTATCAGGTCGGAATTCTCCCAAAGACCCCAGTAAGTTAAAGTAACCTCTTTTTTCGGTTGGGGGATCAGGTTTTTAAGAAAAGGAATCCGGTAAAGATCAAGTTTAAGAAGTGAGCTACCGGCAACGATAATAAGGATAAAAACAAAGAGGATCGAAAAAAGCTTGAGTATAGCCTTAAGTTTTACTAACCCTCCTGTCGGAAGCCTCGCCCCCCGACCGAATGAGACCGGCGGAGAAGGTGGTTGAGGCGGAGGGGAAGGAGGAACTTCCCCTCGCTCTGGAAATTGAGGCTCAACTTTTTTGGGAGGAAGAGAAGGTTCCAAACCAGAGGCAGGAGGAGGTGCAACTGGAGAAGCAAATGGTGTAGGAACGGCGGGTTTTGCACCTACCGGCACTGTAGGTGCAGGCGCACTTGGCAAAACAGGTTGGTTAGGAGAAGGCTCCCCAATTCCACCTGGGGTAGGCAGGTTACTTTCCATCACCTTTGAGCATACGAGAAACTAGGCCGTCTAGTCAAACGTCCTCTTTCTCGCTGCACTCAAAAGTAAGCTCTTAAGTCAATTCGCTTTTTTCTCATCAGAAGATGAGAAAATAAACCCTAAGGTCAAGGAAAGAAGAAAGAGCCCTTGCGGAAGGGTGTAAAGGTAATGATCAAAAAGACCAAGAAGAGTTAACTGAGCTAATGAGAAAAACATTAAGTACCTTTGCTTCTTCCACCCAAAGATGTAGGCAGCAAGAAAAAGCGCTAGAAACACCACCAAAGCCAAAAGCCCGCTTTCTGCCGCCACCAAAGCAAAGATGTTATGGACCGGCTGGATAAACAGTGTGGGACCGGAAGGGATGCCAAAGTGAGGAAGGGAGGCGGTAAAAAGACCAAGCCCGATGCCTGAAAGAAAAGATGAGTGAAACATTGCCCATGCGCTTTGGAGAAGTTCAACTCTTCGTGAAAATGTTAGATCCGATGAGGGGGGAAAGAGAAAGAATAATAAGGTAAAGAAGGCTAGAAGAGATGCGGCCACAAAATATGCTCGCCAGCGTTTTTTCACCCTTAAAAGACCTAAAAGAAAAAGACCAAGTAAAAGACTTACCCAAGCGAGTCTGGAGAAGGAAACAAAAAGCCCCAACAGAGCAATCCCTGCGGCAAGAAGATAACCTTCTGCAAGAAACCAGGGGACGGTAATCGCCGCTACCCCCCCAAGAACATTAGGGTGGGGAAAGGTACCATAAGCACGGAGAACCTCCTGGCCAAAAAAAGAAGTTTTTGCCACGCCAGGTAAAGAAGGGTAAAGAACCGGCTCACCTAGAAAGTAGTAGGGAAAAACATTTCTTTGCAGAAGAAATTGGACAAGAGCAAGAAGAGAAACCCACCCCACTCCAAAAGAAAGAAACTTAGCAATCCTTAAAAAATCTTTTTTTAAGTCAACATTCTCCCTAACCCAAACCCCAAAGGCAAGCCAAAGCATAAGTTCAACTAACCTTAGGGCAGAGATAGAAATACTTCCGCTCGCCCCTAGGGAAGGGAAAAGGGCAAGGAAAAGAAGAAAAGGAAGAAAAAGATGTCGTTTTCCAAAACTTCGTGTGAGCCAAAGCCGGCAAGAGAAAAGGGTGATAAGAAGGAAAACGAGAAGTTCCGTTAGATAAAATTTGGGAAGGAGATAATCCGCTAAAATACCCTGAATATAAGAAGAGGGAAGAACAAGATGTTTTGCTAAATTACTTGGGAAAAGGATTAAAATTGTAAAGAAAATAACCCATTCCCCTTTGAAAACCATTCCCTTCCAATAACTTCTTTCTTTCTTTAAAAAAGAAGGAGTAGAGAGTGTTAATTTGTGAAGAACCCCACCTTTCACAGGATTAGAATAGCAAATCTATGTGTTGAGAAGTAGTGAAGAACTTGGTGGGTTTTAGCAAATTGTGGGAAGCTTCTTGCTGTTTTCCACAAAAGGTCCTAATTTTCCACATTCATGAATCACTTCTTTTATTGTGGCAACCTCTCTTTGGAAAAAAAGGTTGCTTTTCATCCGCTCTTCGACTGTCTTAATTGCGTAAAGGACGGTCGTGTGGTCCCTCCCTCCCGAAATCGCTCCAATTTCTTTAAGGGGAAGTAGCGCTAAAGTACGAAGAAGATACATTGCGACCTGTCTGGGGACAACGGTTTCTTTCAGCCTTCTTTTCCCGGTAAGCTCCTCCTTTGAAATTTCAAAATGGTGACAGACCTTTTCAAAGATCAGTTTTGGAGGAATTTTTGCTTGAGGCTGATTTAAGGAGTTGCTCGAAGATACCATCGCCAGAAGTTCTTGGGGGGTTGCCTCTTGGAAGGAGCGGCTAAGAAGTAAAAGCTGCGACAATGTCCCCTCAAGTTGGCGGATACTTCCCGCAACTTGTTGGGCAAGGGAAAGAACAACCTCATCATTAAGTGTTGCTCCGCGTTCCCGCATCTTTTGTTTAAGGATTGCAATCCGCAGATCAAGCTCTGGGGGTTGGATATCAACGACCATTCCTCCAGAGAAACGTGACACAAGTCGAGCTTCCAGGCTTTTTATCTCCTGAGGATGGCGGTCGGAGGTTAAAACGACCTGTTTCCCGGAGAGATACAACTCATTAAAGGTGTTAAAGAACTCTTCTTGTGTTGCCTCTCTCCCGGCAAGAAACTGAATATCATCAACCAGAAGAACATCCAGCAAACGATATCTTCTGCGGAACTGGGCCATGCCTTGTCGATTTTGAATTCCTTGAACCATCTCATTTGTGAAGGTCTCCGCTGGGCAGTAACGAACTCTTGCTTCTTGGTCTTTAGTCTTGATTGCGTTTCCAATTGCATGGATAAGGTGGGTCTTTCCGAGACCAACCCCGGAGTAAAAAAGAAGGGGATTATGGAGGTTTCCAGATTGTTCTGTAACAGCAACCGCAGCGGCATGAGCCAAGCGGTTAGATAAACCAACCACGAAGTTCTCAAAGGTGTAAGTAGGGAAAAGCCGATCTTCGCATCTTGGTGGGGCAAAAAGTGGGCCAAGCTCGTGGGGTTTTGGTGTGGGGGAGGGGGATGAATGAACTTTGAAGGTAAGGCGGTAAATCTTCCCTGTAAGATTAGCAAGAACCTCTTTTATTTTTTCTGCATATCTTTGTTTAAGCCTCTCAGCAATAAGGGCGTTGGGACAAGCGATTGCTGCATTATCTTGATCTAAAGAAATAAGTTTTGTCTTGCTGAAGAAAGTAATAAAATTGGCTTTTGAAACTTCAATTTCAAGGGTAGCAAGAGCATTTTCCCAAAGCTCATCTTTATGCATGGTATTTGAGGCAGGCGAAACCCAAAGGAAGGCAGGCACCGGGGGCGGGGATACTAATGTCCGGCGAGACTGAACACACCCCATCTTAAAGAAGAGATTTTAAGCTTGTCAAGGCTTAACTGGATGTTGATAAAAGGTGCTATAGCGTGCGGCAAGGCATTTTGTGTGACCCCATTGTTCCAGTTTTTCTTTAACCGCAAAGTATGTTAAGATCAGAAGATGTTCTCTTATGTTTTGTTGGAATGAGGCCCCCCAACCTATAAGTAAGAGAGTAAAATAAATACTCAATCAATGCCAAAGAGAACCTATCAACCTAAAAAGCGAAAAAGAGCAAGAACTCATGGTTTTCGGGCACGGCAGAGAAGTCATGCAGGGAGGAAAGTTCTTAAGAGGCGAAGGAGGAAGTGCCGGAAACGACTTGTTATCTAGAGAGGTTCAATGTTGCCAAAGGAAAGAAGGTTGGTCTCTGATTACGATTTTCGGAAAGTTCGCCGGGGGGGTAGGAAGGTTAGCAACACCCTTTTTGATTTTTACTATCTTCCAACAGGTACTCCCTCGAGATTTGGTTTTGTTGTCTCCACCAAGCTTGATAAACGGGCGGTGAGGCGAAACCGAGCCAAACGAATCCTGCGTGAGGAAGTAAGGTTACTTCTTCCTAGAATTAGGAGTGGTTTTGATTTTGTTTTTTGGGCTCGGAAAAGGTTCTTGGATGCAAAGCCTGAACAGGTGGAAGCAGCAATTAAAACCGCATTAAGGCAGGCGGGAGTAATGAGAAATGACTAAAAAACTTGTTCTTGGATTAATTAGGTTCTATCAAAAAACACTTTCGCCTGACCATGGATTCTTTAGCAAAATCTTTGGGGAGGCAACTTGTCGCTTCCACCCTACCTGCTCCGAATATACCTATGAGGCAATCGATCGCCACGGTCTCTGGTGGGGATCTGTGTTAGGATTAAGGCGGATTCTTCGCTGCCACCCCTTAAGCAAGGGTGGTTTTGATCCAGTACCACCTGTGGTGAGCAAAGTCGAACCATGAACCCTTGGAACATTCTTTTAATCCAACCTTTAACTACCATCCTCCTTTTCTTTTACAACCTTTTTGGGAGAAACTTAGGCTTAGCGATCATCGCTCTTACCGTGGTCTTGCGGATTCTTCTTTTTCCCCTCTCCCTACCAGCATTTCGCTCCGTAAAAGCGCAGCGAGAGCTTAAACCAAAACTGGATAAACTTAAAAAGAAGTACAAGAGCGATCGGCAGAAACTTTCCCAAGCGCAGTTGGAGCTCTTTCGCCAGGCGGGGGTAAATCCCTTTGCTGGCTGTCTCCCTCAGCTTCTCCAGCTTTTAGTTCTTATCGCCCTTTATCAAGTTTTTATCGGTTTTCTTACTAAAGGGGAGTTGAATACACAGTTTCTAGTTTGGAACCTTGCGCAACGCGATCCTTACCTGATCCTCCCTCTTCTTGCTGCCGCTGCTCAGTTTCTCCTCTCGCGGATGATGCTTCCAGCAGTTTCCGAGGAGGAGTCAGCAGTAAAAGCAACCAAAAAGCAAACAGATGATCTTGCAACTTCAATGCAGAAGCAGAATCTTTATCTCTTTCCCCTCCTTACCGTTGTCTTTGGTCTCCAACTCCCCTCGGGCTTGATGCTTTATTGGTTTGTTGCCTCTCTTCTTCAATTTGCTCAGCAATGGTGGGTTGGCGCATCAAATTCAATTGGAAAAGCTAACCGCTAAGTGGTAAATTGTTAATGGTGATGGCTGAGGTTGGAACTTATCTTAAAAAAGAGACAGAAGTAATTCTTGGAAAAATGAATCTTCCTGCAGATGTTTCCGCAGAAAAGTTAGAAGAGGATAAACAATATCAAGTGGAGATCAAACCAGAAAAAGAAGATGAGCTCCCCCTTCTTATCGGTTACCATGGCCAGACTCTTAATGCCCTCCAGATACTTCTTGGCCTTTTTACTTTCAAGAAGTTTGGGGAGTTTAGTCATATCCTGGTTGAGGCTGGGGATTATCGCAGGAAGCGAGAAGAGGAGCTTAAAAGACGAGCGCTTGAGGCCGCTGACAAAGCGCGGTTCCTTTTAAAGGAAGTCTCCTTTCCGGCGATGCCTTCCTTTGAACGCCGGATTATTCATCTTACTTTGACGGATGAGCAGGGGATAAGGACTGAAAGCCGAGGTGAGGGAAGGGAAAGGCATGTGGTGGTAATTCCCGCCGCCAAAGGCGAGCCCTCGCCTCGCGGCGAAGCGGGTCGCCAGGGGCGGGAAAGTGTCAAGTGATGAAAGCTACCGTCCTGCAAGAAAATCTTCTTCCTAAGGTAGCGGCGGTTGCGCGGATCGCCTCCGCGAAAAGTGCCCTTCCTGTTCTTGAGAATATTCTCCTTTCCGCGGAAAAAGGGAAATTGACTCTTGCGGCAACTGATCTTGAAACGGGGATTAAAACCGAGGTTGGGGCCAAGGTGGAAAAGTCAGGAGCACTCACTGTACCGGCACGGCTTTTGGTGGGTTTAATCGGAAATCTTCCACCGGGGAAAGTTACACTAAGCGCAGAGAAGGATCTTTTAACAATTGAGGCAGAAGGGATAAGTTCACGGATTAATGGTTTAGCTGCCGAGGAGTTCCCTGCTTTTACCGTTGAGGGAAAGGAGCTTTTTACCCTTAAGGCAAGTGAGCTTAAAAAAGCGATTGACCAAGTCTCCTTTGCAGCAGCGCAGGATGAATCTCGCCCAATCTTAACAGGGGTTCTTCTTCGCATTGGGGGTGGAGAGTTGGTTTTAACCGGGGTGGATGGATTTCGTCTTGCGGAGAAGAAGCTTAAGGTTTCTGTTTCCGTGAAATCCGAACCTGGTTCCGAAGCGGTAACCTTAGTTGTTCCCGCCCGAGGCCTAATTGAGGTGGGCCGGTTGGTTGAGGGTGGGGAGGTAAAAGTTTCGATTCCCGAGCTGACACAACTTCTTTTCCAAACGGAAGAATTTTCGATCTTTACCCAATCGCTTGAGGGGGAGTTTCCCGATTACGAGCAGATCATCCCCACCAACTTTGAAACGAAGCTGACTTTCGAAAAGGAGGAATTTGTTAAAGCGGTTCAGTTAACCTCAATCTTCTCAGAGCGAGGGACAAGCGTGATCAAGCTTTCCCATCAGCCAGCGAAGGGAACGGCGGAAGTAAGTTCACAGGAAGCGGAACTGGGGGAGGTGAAGATTGAAATTGCGATAAAGGGAGAAGGGAAGGTAGGCGAGATCGCTTTTAACTGTCGTTACCTCTCTGACTGTTTGGGAGCACTGGATTCAGGGAGGATAGAGCTTTCCCTCAATTCGGCGCTAGATCCTGCTCTTTTTCGCGCTCCCTCTGATCCCTCCTATCTTCATGTGGTGATGCCAGTTAGGTTGCAAGGATAGGGGTTGGTTTTATCTTTAATTTGATCTCCTTGACCGCTCTTCCTCCCAAAGATTCATTTAGCTTCTTGAGCAGGTTTGCCGAGTTAAGATATACCTCTTGGGAAACAGTTGGTGAAATGGTAAAAAGATAAAGTTCGTTACTGCGAAAGAAGCGAAAAACAACTTTATCAGCGATTTCTGGGAAGTGCTGAGGGAGGAGTTCGTTGAGTAACTTTTCTACTCGCAAGCCCAAAAATACTCCCCGGGTTGGGCCACGCCAGGATTTCTCATGGATCGCATCTTTGATAGAGACGAAGGTCATACAGTTTCTTCCCCAGTTTTGATTGTTGGAGCTTTCTTCTCCTTCGCTTCTTTCTCAAGCTTTTCCTTCACTGCCAAGATCTCTTTGGGTGAGGAGGTTGCAAGAGGATGTTCCTCAGGTGAGGCCACAACCTGCATCGCCACATGTGAGGCACCAGCGAAGAAGAGTCCCTCCCCAACATTTGCCGCAAGAAGTAATCGCTTCTCTCCTTCCGAAAGGTAGAAGGTTTCCGCAACCTCATCAATCGCCGCGGGGTGCTGTTTCATCAGAATTTGAATTGAGGAGTTGGTGACGATCGCCTTGCCATAATCGGAACGGAGGAAATCTGCTACATCTTGGGTGATTGTCGTTAACCCAAGATAATACTTTCTTGCTCGTTTGGCGATTGAGTACATAAAAGCCGCCGAGTCAGGATGTTGCATCAGGTACCAAGCCTCATCCACAATCAAAATCCGCTTCTTTAGTTCCCGACGGATCCTTGTCCAGATAAAGTCCAGAATGACATACATCGCCACCGGTCGCACCTTATCTTCCAGATCGCGGGTGGAGAAGACGGTGAAGGTGTTTCGGATATCAACTGTGGTTGGTTGATCAAAGATTCCTTTAAGGGACCCAACCACATACTGTTCAATTCGATCCGCAAGGGACCCTCCTCCCTCCATTCCTCGAAGAACTTGATAAAGATCATTTAAGACTGGTGCCTCCTGGGTATGGGTGGCGGGATCTTGGGTGATTCCTTTTTGCCGATAGGTCTCGATTAAAGCGCGATCAAGAAGGGCATCCTCTGTTGGGGTCAACTCCCCGACCATCACTTTAAAGAAAGTGTGAAGCGAAAGTATTTTAAGAGCCAGTTCGTTTTCCCCCTCCTCGTAGGTAGCGGAAAGATCAAAGGGATTAATCTTTGCGGGGGAAACAGGGGAGAAGGTGATAAATTCTCCTCCAATCGCATTGGCGAGCGGTTCATACTCTTTTTCTGGATCAATGACAATGACCTCTGTCCCAAACATCAAAGACCGCAACGCCTCGAGCTTGACCATATAAGACTTCCCTGCTCCAGATTTCGCAAAGGCAACACTGTTGGCGTTCTCGAGGGAGAAGCGGTCAAAGATGATCAGGGACCCGTTGTGCTCATTAATTCCGTACAAGATCCCCTCGTTGGCGGTTAAATTGGAGGAGGTGAAGGGAAAAGTTGTTGCTAAGGAGGTCGTATCCATATTGCGAAGAATCTTAAGCTTGTCAAGACAGGTGGGGACGGTGGATCGAAACGCCTCCTCCATCCGAAGCGTTGCATGGCGTGAAAGAAGCATCAAAGATCCAAGGGTTGCCTCCACCCGCTTGGTAATACGATCAAGCTCCTCAAGGGAGGAGGCGGGAATAGTGATGTAGAAGGAGAACTGGAAGAAGCGCTCCATTCCTTTAACGAGCTGTTCTTGAAGAACTCGAGCATCCTCAAGGGCGGCCTGAACGGCAGGATCAACAACCTTTCCGTGCTCTTGAGCCTCGGAAATGGTTGCCTCCATCTCCGCAATTTTGCGGCGAAGATCATCAAGAACTCCTTTTGACTCCACTGGATAGTAGAACATGGCGATATCAAGGGTATGGTCAAAGTTGATGATTGGAGAAAGCCAGTTGGCACCAACGAAGCGGGGATAACCGGAGACAAAAAGAGTCCTTAGATAAGTTTCCCCAACTTTAAGGTAATCAAAATCAACCTCCAAAGCGGAAGGAGCAACCACATCTTGGACTTTTACCTGTCCTTCCGCTAAAGTTTTCGCAACTTTTTCAAGAGTTGATTGTGATTCCATCACATTTCTTCTCCAATCTTTTGTGGAGGGGTTTCTTTTGTGGGTGTTACTCCTGGTCCCGTTGCTGCTGGCGTGGGGGGAGCCACTGCTGGTTCAACCAAGGCGGTGGTATATTGGCTTACCCCTCCCTCAAGATGTTGAATCCGCGCTGCCTCAGGGTTGTAGATCTCGTAGAAAAGCTCAATCAACTCCGGGGTAGTAAGCTGCCTTGCCTTTATCCCAAGCCGACTCAATTGTTTGACCAGATGATCGCGTTTAGGCTCAAGATCGGTTTTTGCGCGTTGGAGAAGACCTGCTTTGCTTACCGTCTTTGGTTTGGACTTCATCCCAAGAAGGCCGCGGAAGGCATCAAAGATTGAACCCCCCCCAAGAACCGGTTCATAATAAGGGATCACAACGTAGAACCGTTTATCAAGAATCTCTCCTTTCTGAACTAACCCCCCAACAAACTCCTTGTAGGTGAGCATCCTCTCTCGAAGGTAGGGGTTAGGTTGCACCTTTGCTTGTTGGTCGATCGAAGATAAATAGGTGGAGATATCCATCTTGCGTGAGCGAATCAAAATCTGAAGCGGAAAGGAGAGAGAGTTCAAAAGGGCGGAGTAGGCGGCGATCATTGCATCCTGCTCTCGCTCGGAAAGAAGGTCAAAGTTTACCGCAGTGGCTTGGATCACCAAAGCCGCTCCTCCTGTTTTAAGAAGAACAAGATTATCCTCGATGTCGAGGATATCAAGATGCTGCTGTGTAGAGGCGATTTTTTCAGCCATCATTAGTTATTAGTTCACAGTTCACAGTTCATAGAGTACGGCTGACTGTTTACTGTCCACTGTCTACTGTTCGCTATTTACTGTTTCACGTCTTTGCCCCGATCTCCAAAGGGGGCACGATCATTCCCGTAAGTTCAACTTTCATTATAGCAAAGGGAAGCGTCGCTTTCGGGAGTTCCACCGTGTAGTAGCCGTTAGGGAGGGGGGAGAAGGTGAACTGTCCGAGCTGGTTGGTTTTGGTAGCGCGGATTGTGGTCCCGTCTTGATTTTTTATCGCCACTAATGCTCCTTCAAGAATCTTTCCTGTTTCATCGTAGATTGTTCCAGCGATCACATTTGGTTCACCAACTGGAGGCGGAGGAGGTTTAAGCTCTACTTTTTTCAACTCCATAGGTTGGGGTTTTACTCTGAGCTTCTCTGGTGGAACCGGCTTTGGCGGGGGGAGAGGAGGAAGGGGCGGAGGTGTCACCACCGGTCGAAGGGTAGGAATTATCTCCGCAGGGGTCGGTCTTTCCAGAGCCGGTGGCGCTGGGATCGGTGGTTTGATCTTATAGGGAGGAGGTGGGGCAGGTCTCACCAACGGAGTCGGCAGAGAAGGTGGTTGTGGAGGCGGTGCTTCTTCTTCAATTGTGGGAGCAATTACCTTTTCTTTGGCGGGGGCAAAGACGACCTCAGCAGTTGTTGGGGTATAGCTTAAACGCCTTCCTACCTTAATATTACTTAAGGTGGTGACGTAAGTGACCTCCTCACCCCGCTGAAGTCTGAAAACCGGTTCTGCCGCATAGTTGATTGTTGAGGCAAGGGAGGGTCTTTTTCTTGCCTCTTCGTATCTTCGCTTTGGAAGTGGTGGTTGGAGAAATGGTGCTGGAGTTGGCGGTAGTGGCGCCTCGGTAACACTTGTTTGGAGTTCGAGGTTGATAAACTCCAGCTGTTGCTTTTCCGCAAGATCAAGGGGGGTTAAAACCTCTTTGGCGCGAATGGCAGTCAGATATTCTTCAAGCCGCTGTCGCGCTTCCTCCGGAGAAACGCCTTCCTCAACCGTTTGCACTAATTTGGGGATGGGGATAACCAGAAACTCCAGGGGCTCTGGTTCCTTCTGCCAAACCCGTTTGGTGGGGGAATAGATTGCCTTAAAGAGGTTCGCCACCCATTGATCAAAAGGTTGATCTTGAATAGGAACAAAGGCAAAGGCTACTCCTACAAGAAGAAAGATAGCAGCAAGAAGGAGGCGGAAGAGGATAAAGATTGGGGAGGCGAAGAAGGCATAGGCTAAAAGTCCGCAAACCGCTAAAATCCCAAACTGGCGAAGGGTGAGGTCGCCAACAATCTTAAACTCCACCCCCAGAACCTGCTGAGGAATGGGGTGTTGTGTTTGAACCTGTTGTTCAGCCATTTGTTAGTTATTAGTTCACAGTTTACAGTTCACAGTTCACAGACACTGTTTACTGTCCGCTGTCTACTGTAAACTTCTTTTTAAACCATTTAACATCATCGCTATCTCATTTAACTCAGCATAAAGTTCTTCTCTCTCGGCTTCAGAGATAAGGTTCTGTCTTGTGGCAATCTCGATAAGGGGGACGCACTCGTAACAAGAACCGCGGGCGATATCAAGAAAACGCTTAAACTCTGCTTTAGAACGAGCACTACCTTCGGTGATATTTAAAGCAACAGAAAGAGCGGCACGACGGAGCTGATCCGTCAAATTAAAAGAATAATCTCTGGACCAATTCTCTGTGATTTTGAATATCAGATTTGCAAACTCTAACGCCCGTTTGTAAACCTCGAGATTTTCGAAACTGAACATTGCCTAGTTCATAAAACCTGCTGTCTACTGTTCACTGTATTCTGTTAACTAATAAAAGGATACCAAATCTAATGCCTTTCTGGAAAGACGGGTTGATTTTTACCCCAATCTATGCTACCCTATAGTTAGGGACATTTAGAGGTAAATACTAAATACTCAAAGAAAGGAGAGAAAAAATGCCGTGGTTCGTTCGTCTAGCGGTGGTGATGGTTGTCATTCCTTCTGTAGTTTTAGCGATGGACCATCTCCGCCGCCGAGGT
>Ga0210057_1002245_pt1 | contig 27909 bp, 40 predicted proteins | sample CryGeyCG2114_010_2_FD_183968 | JGI IMG/M metagenome (GOLD analysis project Ga0210057, IMG submission 183968) | Groundwater microbial communities from aquifer - Crystal Geyser CG10_big_fil_rev_8/21/14_0.10 (SPAdes) (version 2) | ecosystem: Environmental > Aquatic > Deep subsurface > Groundwater ...
TGACGAATTACAAAAATGGTTTACCGATTTTCTTTATTACTACAATTACAAACGGATCCACCTTGGTATTAACCTAAGAACACCGTTTGCAATTATTCAACTGTCACAAATGTCTTGAGAGATTAAGTAAAAGTTATTGTTAAATACAATATTTATCTGCCATAATAAAGAAATGGGTGAAGATATCAGTATGCAAGCTCCTAACGCATTACAAGAACATGAGAACAAGTTAATTTGTAAGACCTGTCATGCAAGTAGCCCTAATACATTTTATTTTTGTCCGAATTGTGGTAAAGAGCTTCAGAAGAAGCCGTTATCAACCTCTATCTTTAAGCAACTTGGAATTTATCTTCTATCAATTTTTCTTCCTCCTCTTGGCCTTTGGCCGGGAATAAGGTACTTAAAAGGGAAAACCACATCGGAAAGATTAATTGGTCTCACTGCAATTATCTTAACTTTGATCGTAACAGTTATTAGTATATGGTATACGATCGAGATTGTAAAAAATTTTCAGTCAATGCTAAATATGCAAATTCAAGGTTCTAATTTTCAAAACTCACTTAATCAACAGCTAAAAAATCAAATTGAAGGTCAATATAATTTTAAATAATTTAAAAATGACTCTTGTTTTCTATTAATTTTTTGTTTATAATCTTGAAATGCCTGTAAAAAAGATAATTAAAAAAAGCACCGCAATAAATAAATCAGCTTCTGAAAATACATCAAGTAACAGTATACGAACTAAATATTTTACGAAAAAAAACTTAATAATTGTTGTGCTGATAATAATAATCTCTGCAGTTTTATATCTATCAAAAAATCAACTAATTGTAGCAACTGTTAATGGCGAGCCAATCAATAGATTTACTTTTATTAATGAACTGGAAAAACAAGATGGTAAAAGAATACTTGAAAGTCTTGTATCAAAAACACTTGTTTTACAGGAGGCAAAAAAGAAAAACATAAATATAACCCCTAGTGAGATTGACTCGGAAATTAAAAATATTGAAGATAATTTGAAGACACGGGGTCAAACCCTTGATCAGGTTTTAAAACTTCAGGGCATAACAATGGATACCGTAAAAGATCAGATTAAACTAAATTTACTTATGAAAAAACTTTTGGGTGCCAATGTAAGTGTAACCGATAAGGAAGTCTCTGATTATATGGAAAAAAATAAAAGTCTGATTCCTGAAGGCACTAATCCGGATGAATCAAAAAAACAAATAAAAACTCAGCTCGAACAGCAAAAATTCCAGGAAAAAGCACAGGAATTTATGAAGAATCTTCAGGATAAAGCAAAGATTAAGTACTTCTTAAAAATATAACTTCAGCTCTTTCCTATTGACAAAGCTATATCTTAACTCTATAAATTAATTAAGTGCTATATTAAATTATCGTGATTAGGGTTATTATTTCTTTTATAATTTTAGTTGTTTCTGTATCTTATCTGATTGGCGGAGCCATTGGTTTTTTTGAATATGATTTATTTTCTCTTTTCAAAAAAGATGAATGGATTGGCTTTTTTTATCCGAATAAAGAAGATTCTAAGACATTTACCCAAAGTCCGGTATCTAATAATCTTGATGATTGCAGAAAATGGGTGGATAATACAAAAAGACAGTTTAATTTAATAGAAGGAACTTATAAATTTGAATGCGGTAAGAATTGTATTATTAACTCAGAATCCAATTCGTATAAATGCGAGGAAACAACTAAATAAATTATTTATATTTCTCAATACACCCACTTTTTTCTTTTTCATTATCGTTAAGAGTTTTTTTTATTTCTTCTGTTGAAAGGTTTTTTAAATTAATATTTTTAAGTTTGTTACTAACTTCATTTAAGCAAATATTCAATTGTTCTTGAATTTCCTGCGGAGATTTTTTTTGCCAGAGGCTTTGCACTCTAGATTGTGAAGCTTGATCGTAGGGAAAAACAAATATTATTGTATACGCAATCGCTAACCCCACTATAAGTACTGCAATAGCTATAATTTTCTTAACACTCATAACATAAGTAAAACATTACGTTGTAATATTTGCAACACTTATTTAAACAAAATTATCCGCAATTATTATTTATGAGAGCATTTAAATCATTTATTGGTGTTTCTTTAAATGCATCGCATGATGATGCATTGGATTTATTTTTACAATCCAGAGAGCAGGATGGCCAAGAGTTAATATCAGAACACTTGCTTAAACAATTGCTATAATCATATTGCGTTCCGCTTGAGCATGATTTCATTTTCTCGATCCATTCTTTAACAACTTTATTCATCGATTTAATCTGAGGAATACTTTCTGGCTTGCAATATATATATGCATTGTAAGTACTCACATAGACTGCGGCATTTACCGGAGTAAACGAAGCAGAACTGGATCCGCTGGTTACTGCCTGATCATAAAGACATTTATTTCTGTCATCGTACAAAACAAATTTATCTATAATCAAACAACAGGTAGAATTTAAACATGCTTCTTTTGATACATACTTCGTACCGCCACCGCAATTAATATCAATATTGCAATTAATCATTGGGCTTTCTGATCCTAATGCAGTTTGAATAGATGGAGTAGGAGTATCTATAGGACCGCTTAATGCAGGGGAAGGTAAACTTATTATGCTTGAGCTATTTTTATCTGAATTTAAATCTTTAATAAAAATCACAGATAAGATTATTCCAAGGACTAAAACTCCTGTTAGCAGCAAATATCTTACTGACTTGCTATCCATACGCGTAGTAAACCATTTTTAAGTTCAAATATCAAGCGTAATTTCATTAAATTAATTATTTTGGTTGACATATTATATGTTTGTCTATATGATTCCGATAATGAAAGAGAATGATATAGGAGTAAAGTATAAAGATGCTTTAATTCTAACGTCTGGGAATAGATTTTTCCAGGGGGAGATTACAATACTTCCAGATGGCACAGCCCAAATTTATATATATTTTGGTGAAAATTCTTCTTACAGAACTGGAGATGTTATACCCATATACAATATCTTAGTTGATCCTTCTAGCCAAGAAAAAATATTTCCTGACGGAGAAGGCAATAATACCGTTGAATTGTGAGCCGTGCAGGATTCGAACCTGCGACCAAGAGCTTAAAAGGCTCCTGCTCTACCGCTGAGCTAACGGCCCGCTCGCCATCGTTACGCTCAGGCGTTAGCGGGCGAGCCCGAACGCTTAGCATATAGATGTATCATATTATATTCTATTTTTAGAAAATTTTCTACCAATTCATTCATGGCTTGACAAAAAAATTTAAGTAATATAGACTGGTATTAACTTCAAAATGAAAGGAGGTGAAATATAATGCCGGACATTGGTCAGACATTGATAGCCTCTATTAATACGGCTCTTCTGGCTATTGCAGAATTTGTTCCTAAATTTATCCTGGGACTCGTAGTACTTTTGATTGGTATAATTATCGCTTCAATTTTAAAGCAAGTAGTTACTGAGATTTTTAAAGCTCTAAAAATTGAAACATTTCTCAAAAAGTATGGAGTTCCTGAAGGAAAGGATGAATTTTCCTGGGGCAGTATTTTGTCTGAGATAGCTAGATGGTTTGTAATTATAGTATTCTTACTGCCCACAGCTGATGTATGGGGATTGCCCAGGGTTGACACGATATTAAATCAGGTTTTGCTTTACTTACCCAATGTATTTGTGGCTGTAATAATCACACTGGTGGGTTTTGTCTTTGCAAGACTTTCTCATGATGTAATACTTGCATCAACCAAGGGATTAAGTCCTGAAACATCAAGGACTGTAGCATCCATTACACGTTGGGCCATTAGCGTATTTGTAATTTTAGCCGCTTTAAACCAGCTGGGCGTGGCATCAGATTTGATAAGGATACTCTTTACAGGATTTGTAGCCATGCTTGCTATAGCAGGCGGAATAGCGTTTGGCTTGGGTGGCCAAGCGAGTGCTAAGGATGTTGTTGAGGGAATCAGGAGTAAGCTCAAATAGTTGCTCTCACTATCTGTTTTAGATATAATATCAAGGCTTAATAGGCCCTATCGTCTAGTGGTTAGGACACCGGGCTTTCATCCCGGCAACACGGGTCCGACTCCCGTTGGGGTCACATATCTTGTAGTATTCCGATCAGACCCTTTGGGTATATTCGATTAGGTTGATAAGGCTTGCTAAATTAAATTGAAGTCGTTCGATAATCGATTCAAGAGCCTGTAATAGTATTTTTTAGACCTCAAAAAAGATTGTTTTACCCACGAGAAAAACACCTCGGACAGGATTTGCGGTTATTTTTCGATTATTATCTCTCTTTTAGATAAAATGAATTTAGTTTTAATAAATGATAGAACTTCTAGTCGTTCTTCAGCCGTTCCAATCTGAAGGATGTGAAGTAGATAGTTTTTCATCATCTCATTTTTGTCGTTGCCACTTTCTGGAATCCTATTAAATTCTGCTAAATATCCGTCTATAAATTCTTGGTGAAGGACTTGAGTTTTAAGCCTATGGTATCGCTCTATGTCTTCTTGAATTTTTCTTGTGATTCCTGATGAGTTAAATTTAATAACGTCTATCTTTGCAATAAGTTGTTTGATTAAATCTGCTTCCGTAATGTAGGGCTCATCACATTCAAAGTCCCTTGATCTTCCACAATGGTAGTAGATATGTTTTACAATCCCCCCATTTAAAAGCTTTCTATACTTTTCTTCAGCTGTAATTCCTCCGCCACATTTTCCGCATTTGAAGATTTTCTTAAATGGAAACAGTTTATTCTTATATCCTTTATCAGGCTGTATTTGAAGATGAAGCTGAGCTTTATCAAAGAGTTCTTTGGTAATTAGTGGTTTGTGTTTTCCTTTATACCAAGTGCCACTTCCGACAGGGAATTCAAATTCACCATAGTAGAAAGGGTTTTTAAGAGTCGCATAGACTTTGCTTAATGCTATTCTTTTACCCGTTCTTGATTCAAAACCAATCCTGTCAAGCCACATCTTTATTGTTCTGCCTGACTGTCCTTGATTTGCCATTCTGTCAAATATCTGTCTTACAAAGTTTTCTCGTTCCGGATCAACAACTATTAGTTCCGTAGTTGAGGGATCACCATTTTGATTTAGATATCCTACAGGAGCAATGCTAGGACGCCAACCCATAAGACATTTAGCTCTCATTCCCCTTTGGACATTTAATCCCTTGTTATCATTCTCAAGTTTTGCTTGGGAGCAAAGGATCATAAGTAAAAACTTTTCATTCGGACTATTTGAAAAACTTTGAGAGTATGTCTGAATCTTAACAAGTTTCCCCTGGTCCATGAGGTCGACTACTGATCCCAGATCTCCAGCGTTTCTTGAAAGTCTGTCAGGAGCCCATGTGAGTATTGCATTAAATTTATTAGACCTAACTTCTTGAAGAAGCTCCATAAATACTGGTCTAGTACCGGAAGACTTTGCTGAATGGCTTTCTTTCTTTACCTCTTTAATCTTTAGTTTATCTCGTTTAGCGAGGGTCATCATTTCATCAATCTGAGAATCAATTGACATTGTTTGTCGTTCGTCTGATTCGCTTGATTTGCGAGCATAAAGGCAATACTCGAGCGGTATGTCTGGCTTGGTATTGTAGTCCATTTCAAGATAGAAGGTACCGCAATAATATGAGGAAGTCCAGCAGTAAGATACTATGAGGACGAAGAGTTTAGATCCTTAGCTTTAAGATTCATTAAGTCAGATATGGAATTAATTGTCATATCCAATTTTGAATGCTCTTTGTGGTCTGTTGTTGCATAATGACCTTGACATACTTCAATTGTAAATATCGTCGGGAACTGTTGTTTGATTTTCAAAAGCGTATCGGATTTATCTTCGATAACAGCTATTTTATATTTCTCATATTTCTTTGTTAGTTCTCTGAAATGTTCTAACTTATGCTCGTAAAGTGCAATTTCATCAACAAATGAAGCCAAGTCGCTCTGTTCAATTTTCCTTTTCTGGTATACACTATCTCCTTCGGTAAATATAACAATCCTTCCTAATGTCTTGAGGTATTTAAGAACTTCAATTGCCTTCGGGTATAAAGCGTGACCAAATTCAATATTCCTAAAAATTCTACTAAGTGTTAGATCACAAGTATCTTTATGTTTCTCAGCACAATATTCATGAATAATATTAGGAAAATCGACGAGCTTCTTATTTTCTCGAAAATCATCATGGTGATGCCAGAAATGATTCGCTTCATCTTCTCCAAGTACTCGAGTCAACGATTTCTTTATCTCTTCTTTTATGTGGTCATTGTCAAGAAGAGTGTTATCAACATCAATAAAAAATAGTATGTGTTTTCCCATAAACTCTTCCTCATTAGTATAACAATTGCTATACTGAATGTGTATTGTTTTCAACAATGATTAATATTCCTACAGCGACAGTTGATCAGATGCGTGAGGTTGACAGGCTCATGATTGATGAGATTGGCGTTTCAATTCTTATGATGATGGAAAACGCATCAAGAAATATTGCGATGATTTCTCGCAAATTGCTTGAAGGAAACGTAAGAAATAAACATATCGTAGTTCTCTGTGGCAAAGGCAATAACGGTGGAGATGGGTTAGGTGCAGCTAGACATTTAATAAATTTTGGAGGAACGGTAACTTGCATACTTTCTGAAGAAAAAGAAAATCTAAGGGAAAATGCTCGCGTACAATTCAATGTTTTGAAAAATATTGATGCAGAGATTATAGAATTTTCTAATGAACAAATAAGTCAGATTCAAGAAAAAATAAAAAATTCAGACTTAATAATAGATGCGCTCCTTGGATACAACCTGAAAGGCAATCCAAAGGAGCCTATTGCTACGCTTATTCGCTTAGCAAATAAGTCAAGAAGGCAAATTCTTGCTGTTGATATACCCTCTGGTCTTTCAGGAGATACGGGAGATGCGCTTGAGCCTACCATTAAAGCTACTGCAACGCTTACTCTTGCGCTTCCAAAAGTCGGCTTGCTGACAGAAAAGGCAAAAGAATATGTGGAAGAATTATATTTAGCTGATCTATCTGTACCGGCTGCTGTTTATAGAAAACTTGGTATTGATGCCCCAGTTTTATTTGAACATGAAGACATTGTAAGAATATTTTAAATATGGAATTTGTTGGTAAAACCCTACAGGTAATTGGGGAAGTAATGATTGGTGTTACTGCCATCATGGTTCATAGACGTGTATGGAAAGAGCATAAAATTAACCCCCTTGTTTACAAAGAGATGCAACGAGAGCAAATTATAGGAGTTCTTGGAATTATTTTATTAGTTGCAGGATATTTCATACAAATACTATGGAACTAATTTTTGTCTATAATGCAAATTCAGGAGTTTTTGCAGGGCTAAAAGACCTTATTCATAAGTCTGTTTCTCCCAAAACCTATGGGTGTAATCTTTGTGGACTCACATATGGTGGGGCTTCGATGAAACAAGAGTGGAGAGAATTCCTAGATAGTCTTCCAGTAAAAGTTATATTTCTACACAAAGATGAATTTGCAAAGCAATACCCAAGATACGCAATGACAACGTATCCGGTTGTATTCAAAAAAGAGAACGGAATACTCAAGGAATTTATTTATACTGATGAGATAAATCATCAAAAGACACTGGATGCGCTACAAAAACTTGTAAGAGATAAATTCCATACCTAATCAAGAAAGGAGGTGGTCATATATGAGATTAAGGCGAAATAATTTTTCTAACGCATTTGCTTTATCAACGGTCGTTTTGTGGGTAGGCTGTTCAGCAATAGTTGCGCTTTTCCCGGTGCCATCAAGAATAATTACTCAGTGGTGGATGCACGGCATGAAAATGGATCCCTATGCAATAGATTTTGGCAATTTCTTGTGGGGAGGAATAACTCTGACTGGGGCAGCGTGGATTACAGGTTATGTTCTAGAGTGGAGTTTTAAAGTTATAGGCAAAAAAGAGAAATAAATTCCCCAAAACTTAAGCCTAAAAATTGATAACACTTTTCTCTCCAGCTTTAATTGCAACGGGCAAGATATTTTCTTCTGGGGTTATCGGACAATCCCATTGGTCATTGTATGAACTATATGGATTGTAGGCATAGTTAAAATCAATTACTAATTGATCTCCTTTTTTGGGAATTTGTAGCATCCTGCCGTTTTTATACGTTTCTTTCCCAGTTGTTTGGTCTCTAAAGAGTAAATAGTATTGAAACTGCTCTTGTTCAGGATCTTCAAATACAATCGCTTCAACCTTTTTATCTTCTACTATGAATGTGACTTTACCGGCTCTAAGATAAGCTTGCTCATCTCCTCCTGTAGTCTTAACAACTACTTTTTTGCCAACATCTGAGGTATTTTTATCAAGCTTCAATTCAAAACTTAAACTTGGATTAGGTGGAAAATAGCTTAAGGCTTTAAAATTTTTCTTTTGCTCGTCGGTTAAAGGGGATTCTTTATCGCCTTTCCAAGCTTCATCTTTTTGCTCTCTAAAAGTTAAAAGTTTATTTTTGTCGTACATAATTTATTCAATTGATCACTTCTACTACATACCCTTGATATGGAGCTAAAGTCATCTTTTTAAGATCAATAATTTTCCCCTCTTTTTCTCCGCTTGTAGTATACACCACATTTACTTTTTGATAAGGAAAAGAGACGGATTCTTCATCTTTGGAAAAATTTAATATAACAAGAACTTTTTCATCCCCAAGCTCACGTAGATAGGCAAATATATGACTGTCGCCTAAGTCTAGAGAACGATAGGAGCCGTGGAGAAGAACATGATTATGCGTACGGTAGTGAATAAGTTGGCGATACAAATGAAGCATAGAAAGCGGATCATTTAATTCTTTCTTAACATTTACATCCTTGTATTTTCTATTTATGGGAAGCCATGGTTCAGTAGTTGAAAAACCGGAATAAGCTGAGTCATCCCATTGCATAGGCGTTCTTTCCCCATCACGATTTGCAGCTAAACTATTACCTACCAAATCTTTTTGTTTATCAGGGGGTATATCCTCGTTTTCCATACCGATTTCATCACCATAATAAACAAATGGCATACCCCGTAGGGTAAAAAGTAGCATAGCTAGCAGTCTTGTCCGTTTTTCACCAATACGAGTAATAATGCGTGGTCTATCATGGTTGCCCAAGACATAGTTAGGCCAATCGTTTTTGCTAAGCGATGCCTCAAAATCATCAATGTGGTTTCTGACTAATTTAGCATCCCATGGTAGGGATATAAGATTAAAGTTGAAGGGAGCATGCAGATTGTTGGAGCAAGCTTTGTAAAGTTTGGCCATTTCAGGAATATCAAGATAGGCTTCGCTGACAATATATTTATTCTGATGCAGCCCTAAAACAGAACAAAACGTATTTATAACATCTAATGTTTCCGGCTGACGTTGGCTGTAAGTATGGATTAACCCATCATATGAATCTTTAGGACCTTCGTAGTTTGGATTTGGTGGTTCATCCCGAAACTGATCGTCTTTTATCAAATGATAGGTTGCATCAGATCGAAAACCGTCAACACCTCTATGAATCCAGAATTCCAATACCTTTTCCATTGTTGTTTTAACTTCGTTATTTCGCCAATTTAAATCAGGCTGTTCCGGTAGGAAACTGTGCATATAATATTGCTGTGTTTTTTTATCAAAAGTCCAAGCTGAACTACCAAAGACTGAAAGCCAATTGTTGGGTGGTAACCCATCTGGTTTTGGGTCTTTCCAGATATACCAATCTCTTTTCGGGTTTGTCTTTGAGGATCTGGATTCCTCAAACCAAAGGTGTTTATTAGACGTATGATTGGCAACAAAGTCCATGATAATTTTAATACTGCGCTTATGAGCTTCTTTTACCAAACGGTCAAATGTCTTAAGATTTCCAAAAATAGAATCTATATCCAGATAATCCGAAATGTCGTATCCATAATCAACCATTGGAGATTTATAAATGGGAGAGAGCCAAATTGCCCCAATTCCAAGAGATTTTTCTGTCCCGTCGTTTAGATAATCGAGCTTGTCAATTATTCCCTGTAAATCCCCGACGCCATCATTGTCACTGTCTTTAAAACTCCGCGGATAAATTTGATAAACAACTGCTTTCCTCGACCAGTTGAGTTGGGTTTTACGTTTATTATTCATAATGTTGTTTTGCTATCGCTAAGGCACCACGTAGTCCACCTTTATTACCAAGTTCTGCGCGTTTGACCAAAGGTGCCTTAGGAAAAATTGTCAGAATTTCATGAAGATTTTCGCTAACCTTCTCAATCGGTATACTTTTCATCATTGAACCTCCAAGAACGATAACGTCTGGAGACCAATGAAGGAGGGAGTTATGTATTCCAAATGCTAGATAATACGCAACATCATCCCAAACCTTCTTATCAATTATATCTTCGGGGTTTTTATTGTATTTTTTCTTGAGTGCAGCCCCTGAAACATATCCTTCTAAATGACCAGGAACACCACAGGTTGGACACAATGGTCCATTTATTTCAAGAATCTGATGTCCGGGTTCAAAACCCATGGCATTTCTGTCAATTTTTCCATCAACAATTCGTGCTCCGCCAACACCGGTACTAACAGTTATATAAGCTACAATAGCATGATTTCTTCCTGCTCCAACCAGCGCTTCTCCTAAACCGACTATAGCAGCATCATTTTCTATATAAACTGGGTTATCAAAGAATTTTTCTATAGTTTTCTTAAGCGGTTTTTTAACCCATCCGGGTAAGTTTGGAGAGTTTACTAACATTCCTTTCTTGCCATCAAGCGATCCTGCAATACCGCCTGCCGAAGCTATAACCTTTTCTCCATCAGAAAGATCCAGTGCAGTTTTTTTAAAAAGTGACATGCCTTCATCAAAATCTTTAGGTGTTTCGAGAATTTTAGGCTCTTCAATATCCTTCCCATCGTGGGAAACAGCCAGTCTCATATTTGTTCCGCCAATATCAAATACTAAAAACATAGTGTCAACAATTATTCAACAATCGGTTCAATTGTATGTCCGAATATCTTTGATACTTCTTTCGTGTAATCAGCTATATTTTCTTTAAAATATGGTTTGTGTTGTTTCTGGATCTGGGCAATGACATAATAACCAACTGCCATCATGGCGCCATAATCCGCATTTTCCGGCAGCGGTATATGCAACCTATTTTCAGGCTTGCCCCAAATTTTGTTTTCGTAGCCGAAACTGATAAATAATTCATCCGATGGCGCAACAGTTGTTGCGTGAGGTACATACTCGGATGTTTCAATATCACGGGCAATATTTCGTCCGAATAATTCAATGAATTTAACTTCAAGCATCCTGATAATACCTGAAAACTGCGGTGGGACAATAAGATAGAATTTATTATATTTTGAAAATTCGGGGAATGTTATTTTATTTATTCGGTTTTGAATAAAGCTATAAATCTCAGCCGGATCCTCTCCTGTATGGCCTAAAATCATTCCCATATAGGTAGAGGTGTTATAGGTATAAGGTTCACGGTTTTTGGGAAAGACGTATTCGTCATAGGAATGTTTTTTATCAAGTTCTTTTTCTGCGGAAGAATCGCGGCTGTTTGTTATCAACGTAACATGCTTATTGTATTTCTTTGCCATCGCGGCGATTATGGGTGCATGTTTTTCTCCTGAAGCGGACACAACGATAACACCATCAATGCTTTTAATAGCTTTTAATTTTTCTTCATAATCACTTTCGGAAGCAAAAATCGCATCCAGGTTTTGGAAAATAATCCGTCCTGTTGCTTCGGCGTTTCCGGATCCTACAACAATAGGACGTTTATAAAGGTCAAGTTTAAGCTTAGGTAAAGGTTCTTTTTGAAATAGTTCAAGAGCCCCTAAAACAGCTACATCCAGATCCGGGAGATTATCCAGTATAAAAGTATTAAGTATTTGTATATTTTTATCGTTCATATTTATTTTATCTGGTAATAAGAGCGTTCCAATCCTGGGAAAAACGTTCAATACCCTTATCTGTAAGTTCGTGTTCAATATTAAAACTTTGCCAATCAAGGACAAGATTAAGATCTTGATATGGGATATTAGTTAGTGATCCTTGGTTATAAACATAGCTTTCATCAGGAATTTTCATTCCGGCATCCTTCCATTCTCTATAAATTGAGGCAGGAGCAGTAATAATATCAGTCTTCAGTTTTAATGCATAAAAAAAGTGATTTAAATTTCTAACACTTGCTGTAAGAACCTCTACATGACCATCTGAAGCGCTATACATCTCCAGAATATTTTTTATAAGACTCATCCCATTTTCTCCTTTATCATCCAAACGGCCCACAAACGGAGAGACAAATACATCTCCTTTTTTTGCCCCTTTCGTAGCAGAATATACGGAGGCTGCTTGTTCCTGCGAAAAACAAAGTGTCATATTTTACCCGGATACCCTTCCTAACAAGCATCTCGGCTGCTTTAAGCCCCTCAGGAGTGATAGGGAGTTTAACATGAGCATTTGGTATCCATTGGAAAAGCTCCTGGCCTTTAGAAACCATTTCTTCGGCCTTCGTATTATGATCAGCATAGACTTCAATAGATACGGATCCGTTTTTAACTAGAGGAGAAATTTCACTAACTATTTCTTTGTAATATTTCCACCCGTCATTCTCTGTACATTTTTCTCCTTTTGCCTGGCATGCAAGAAAAGAGGGATGTTTAGTAATAAGAGTTGGATTTGTAGTTTGACCATCTAAAAACCCAAGCAGTTTTATTACTTCCCGGGTTTCATCTGGAATGCCTCCGTCTAAAAATAATCTTGTATTTAAATTATTTGGTCTATTCATACTTTTAACCTTTTTTACTGCTTGTATCATGCCCGCCAAATTGATGACGTAAGGCAGACACAACTTGGCCTGTATAAGATGGGTTCTTTTGTGATAATTTCCTAAATTCAAGTGAATCTTCAATAACCTTGACTGGTACTCCTAATTCCTTGGCTGCCTCAATCGTCCATTGTCCTTCACCGCTTTGAGATACTTTTCCAGAACAACATTCTTGGGTATTTAGATCATCGCTAAACTTGATATACGCATCTTTAAGCCATCCGACAAGGCGAGAAGTAATAACCGAACCGTGATTGTAAAGATCAGCAACGGAATACAAATCAAGCGAAAAAGGGGACTTTTTTAAAACTTCGAATCCTTCACCAATTGATTGCATCATGCCGTACTCAATACCGTTATGCACCATTTTCACAAAATGCCCCGCGCCTGAGAGCCCCATATAGCCGTAACCATCCCTGACAGACAAGTCTTTAAAAAGGGGTTCATATTTTTCATAAAGTTCTTTTTTACCCCCAACCATAATACAGGCTCCATTCAGCGCACCGTCAGGACCACCTGAGACTCCAACATCCAAAAAATTAATTCCTTTATTGTCTAATTCTTTTGAACGACGAATAGAATCTTTGTATAGTGAATTGCCGCCGTCTATAACGGTATCTTCTTTATCAAGATGAGGAATTAGATCTTTAAGAAAATCATCTATTGCTTGGTATGGAAGCATTAGCCAAACAGTACGTGGTTTTGCTAACTTTGCAATAAATTCTTGCAAAGAATATGCGCCTGCTATTCCTTCCGACTCCAATTTTCTCGTTACTTCAGAAGACCTATTAAATCCAATTACTCTCCAGTTTTTTGAGACAAGCTGGGTTGCAATGCCTGCGCCCATTTTACCCAAACCAACAATGCCTATTTCTTTTACCCCCGACTGTTCTTTCTTATGATTTTCGTCAGAAACTGTCTGAAAAAATTCAGGTGTTGGATTAGTGTCTGGTGCATATTCAACCAAAGGAACTACATTTTCTTCCCAAGCTCCAATAATTGGATCTGTAAATTTCCAAGAAGCCTCAACCTCTTCACTTGAGACAAAGAGCGACTGATCTCCGTTTATTGCGGCGTGAAGGACTTTTGCATATTCTTCTACATACTGCGTTTTATTTTCTCTTTCATATAGAAAGAATGAAAAAGAGCGCTCCTCGAGAACAGAATCAAAGCCGGGTTTTTTTGTCCAAAAATCAATAATTATTTCATCGTTTGGCTCTAGACGGAAAGTAATTTTATTAGGTCCATGTTTACCGACTTCGCATAAATGACAAATTTCCGGATGTTTAAGCGTTAAGATTATTTCCTTACGAGCTTCTTTCATTCGCTTTCCTGCATCCATGATGATTGGAATATTTCTCCATTTTGGATGGAGAAGTTCTGTTTTAAGTGCAAAATAGGTTTCCGTTTGGGAATTATCACTAACACCCTCAATAGCTTGATACCCCTTGTATTGCGCTCTAAAAGTTTCTTTTTGCAAAGATTTTTTGGTCCAAGGCAAAAGAGTTTCCAGGATTTTTGCACGGGATTTTCTAAATGCATTAATATCGTTATCAAGCGGGTACTCCATAGTAATCATTGAGAGAATAGAAAGAAGATGATTTTGTCCGACATCGCGGAGCGCTCCAACTGAATCATAAAAACTTCCTCGCTCCTCAACACCTAATGACTCAAGAAGACGTAATTCAATTTTTTCAATCGAAGTATCATTCCAGATGTTTTCAAAAAGGTTATTAGAAAATCTAAAATTTTCTATTCCCTGTACAATTTCTTTAAATAGATAATGATCTATGCGGTAAATTTGTTCTTCTTTGAAGTATAAAGACAGAAGAGATTGGAGTTTTTCAGCGGTAGAAAAATTTGTGCCAAAAGGTTTCTCTATAAGAATTCTGCTCCAGCCAAGCTCACCGCCACAGGGAAGATTTAACTTTACTGCTGCTAGATTTTTTAAAATTGCTTCATAGTACGTCGGGGGCACTGCAAAATAAAATAGCTTATTCGCACAAACTCCCCATGATGTTTCTAATTTATCCATATTGTCTTTAAGAAAACGGTAAGCCTTTTCATCCTCAAATGTTCCACTGATATACAAGAAAGCTTTAAAAAAACGCGAAAATTCTTCATTTTCTATTTCCGCACCACTCTTTTTCTTAACCGCTTCAAAGACAACTTCTTTAAATTCATTTTCTGAAAGGTATCTCCTTGAAAAACCAATAATAGAAAGCTGTTTGGGCAAGCGCCCCTTTTGAAAAAGATGCCAGAGGGAGGGGATAATCTTTTTTTCGGAAAGATCTCCTGTTATGCCAAAAATAACTAAAATTGTCGGCGCGTTATTTGATAATTGTGGTTTAGATTTCATAATTTAGTTATTTAATTGCAAACAAGGCTCCTTTATTTAACGCATCAAGTAAACTCTTTTGATTCTCGAATCGCTGGCATTCCATTTTGTAGCAATTCTGATACTCAGATCCTTTAAGCTGAATGCTATTAATAGGTAAATCTGAGTAATTTAAGCCCTTTTTAGAATGAATCTCATGGAAATTTCCCAATTTATAAAAAACAACCAAGTTATAAAAGTCACTCGATAAAGGCATTCTATATTTTAATATCCTCTTATCAACTTCTCCTAAAATTAAAGTTGACCTTCTCAAACCTTCTTCTGCTAGAGAAATACTGGACGGAGTTGGATGATCAAAAAAAGAAGCCGCTACTGGCTTAAAATCCTCACTTTCAATACTTTCCATCCATTTTCCCTCCTTGGAATACTTCATTAATTTGGAACGCAATTTTTTAACTGACTCCAAATTCATATGATCTGTCTCATACACATAAGTCGAAAGCAATAAAAGCGAGGCATAATCTTCTAAAAAAGGCTGCATTTGCAGACTGTCTTCAAAAGAGCTATGGGCAAGTGCTTCATCATCCAAATGAGTTGCCATTAGCCGCTGGTATAAGTCTAGCCCTCGCTTTTTATAAGAATCATCTTGAAGATATCTTCCGGCAATCAAAAAGGCTACACCTAGAAGAGCGTTCCAGCTGGTAATAATTTTCCGGTCTTTCTCGGGTTGAGCTCTTTTGTTTCTTGCTTCCAATAATTTCCGTTCTATTTCCGGCAGGAGATTTTCTGCCTTTTTAACTAAATGCCATTTTCCATCTAATTTATTTTCCTCTGAAAGATCATACACTGAGGTAAAATCTTGCCACTCTGTTTCAGATAAGATTTCTTTAAGTTCATCTTGAGTCCAAAGGTAGGTTGCTCCTTCCTGATGATTGGTATCTGCATCTGTTGCAGAATAGTACAAATTGTCTTCGGCAAAAACATTATCTAGGCTGACAATTATTCCTTGAGTTACTTCTTTATATAAGTTTTCTCCAAAAACTTTAAAACCCAGGGAGTAAACCCATAATAACATTGCTTGATCATAAAGCATTTTCTCAAAATGAGGTATTTTCCACTGCCTGTCAACGCAGTACCTAAAAAATCCCCCCTGGAGATGATCATGCAAACCTCCTTTAGCCATCTGATTTAAAGTTAAAGTAATCATATCCTTAATGTCACTTGAGGGATATTCAGTAAAGTAGTTCAGTAAAAATATCAAGGTATTGTAAGAAGGGAATTTAACACTATCGCCCCATCCTCCATATTTTTTGTCAAACCTATTTTTAATTGTGTCAAGTAACGCCTCTTCACTTTTTACTTCGGTATCAAATTCACTACTGGAAGTGTAAGGCTTTATGTTTTGAGAATTCTTTTGATACCAATCATAAACTTTCTCAAGTACCTGTTTAAATCTCGGTCGGCCAAAAGCTGACTCAAGTGGAAAGTAAGTTCCGGCAAAAAAAGGTTCTTGATCAGGTGTTAGTATTACATTCATCGGCCAACCGCCGCTTCCTTGAGTCTCGGTTAGAAAATTCATAAAATGTCCGTCTATATCCGGGCGTTGTTCCCGATCTACCTTAATTGAAATAAAGTATTTATTTAGAAAGTCAGCAATTTCAGGGTCTGAAAAAGATTCTTTAGCCATAACGTGGCACCAATGGCAAGTCGCATAGCCCACAGAAACAAAAACAGGTTTCTTTTCTTCTTGGGCCCAGTCTAAAACTTCTTTTTTCCACTCCTGCCAGTGGATAGGGTTATTCTGGTGCTGTCTTAAATAAGGAGAGTTAGCCTTATCTAGGTTATTTTTTGTAAAGTCAATGTCAGCTTTCATGATTGATGATCCTCATGTAACTGATTGTGCTCATCTCCATCATGAGAGTGTTCTGGTTGATTGGGATCCTCTCCTTTAGCCCATCTTTTTAATACTTCATAATCGACTGCTCCACAAAGAACTACTTTTGAATCTTCATTGTAATACATAGGAACTCCCTGACATCCAGTCTGAAGATTCATCATCTTTTTTTGATTCTCCTCATTATGCCAAACTTCTAATCTGAGGAGTTGAACTCCCAGTTCTTTTTCAAGTTGTTCGTCTAAAGATTCCATCTGGTGGCAGAAACCACACCCCTGACCATAAAATTTTATTAGAGACATATATAGATTCACCTCCTCAAAAAAGTAATCCGTCTATTCATAATATTACTCAATAGAAAAAAATGCTCTTTGCAACCATTCTGACAAAGCAGGATGGATAAATACCGTATCTGTAATTGCTTTTACATTTCCGTTTGCTTTCATTGCCACAATTGCCTCATGAATAAGTGTGGATGCGTCTGGTCCTACAATATGAACTCCGAGAATTTTCTCACCTTGCGCATCCACTAATACTTTCGCAAGTCCATTTGCTTGTAACGCTCCTCCCATGCCAGTATCTTTTAACTCAGCTCGTCCAACTTTATATTGAACACCTTCTTTTTTAAGCTCTTGTTCTGTTTTACCAACGCCACCAATTTGAGGCGATGAAAATACCGCATGACCGATGGCAAAGTAATCAATAGGTGTTTTATGATCTGTAAACGCATTCCTTATGGCATATCCAACCTGATCATTGGCGGTATGCCTGAATGGTAGAATCCCCACGATATCTCCGAATGAATAAATACCGGAAACATTTGTTTCAAGATATTCATTTACTTTAATATAACCATGGCCATCAGTCTCAATTCCAGTTGCTTTAACATCCAAAATATCAGTATTTGGTACTCTTCCGGTAACAACAAGTAATTGATCTGCTTCAAGCGTTTTGTCTTTCTCTTTTAGTTTTATTGAAAACATATTGTCCTGATAAGAAACTGATTCGGCTTGCGTATCAAAAAGAATCTCATGCTTTTTAGAGAACTCATCGGTAAACCATTTTGCAATTTCTTCATCTTCATTATTTAACATCAAGTTTCCCCTGACCAGTATTGTGACTTTTGTTCCAAGGGAGCCATAAAAATGAGCGAGTTCAGCTGCAATATATCCTCCGCCAATCACAATTAAATTCTCAGGTTGTTTTTCAAGCCGTAATGCGCTGGTGCTATCAAGATACGGAGTATTCTCTAAACCAGGAATTGGGGGAATAGTGGGGCGTGTTCCTGCAACAACAAAAATCTTTTCTCCCTCTATTTGTTCATCTCCAACCTGAAGCTGTTTTGGTCCTATAAATTTACCTCTAACTTTATAGAGGGTGGGGTTATCACCTTCCTTAATTGATTGTTCAATTCCGCTTGAATCTGTATCCACAACTTCTGAAACCCTTTTAACAATTGCTGCAAAATTAATACTTTCTATCTTACTTTTGATTCCAAATTTTTCACTATTTTTAATTGTTTCGGCAACATCTGCTGAATGAATTAACATCTTAGAAGGAATACAACCCCGATTAAGGCACGTTCCTCCAAGCGGTCCTTCTTCTACTATCGCGGCTGTTAAGCCTCGTTGCGCGGCAAATGATGCTACTTCAAGACCTGCACCACTCCCTATGACTATTACATCGAATTTCTTCATTATGTTTTCATTTTACACCTTATTAACCCACCTGGAAGGAGTTCATTTACTTTACCTTCCAGGTGTATACATGGGTTACATCTGACTTCCGCCCATATGCCCTTTATTATGGTCTTCCATTTGCTCTGGAGCATTTGCTTTAAAACCGCATTTAGAACAAGCTATTGCGTGTTCTTCCTGATGCTCTTCTGTCTTACTGTGCATTTGTTTTGCGTGCGAATCAAGATCCTCCTTGCTTTTAAAATTTCCTCCGCAAGCTGGACAATTAAATTGATTATCTGACATTTATTTCACCTCCTCTCATAAGTTGAGTAATCGCTTCAGGTAGTTGTTTTTATAACCCCAATTCTTTATCTAGGGCTTCTTTATTAAAACCTAAAATCGCTACTTCTTTTCCGTCGTCTTTTACGATATGTGTGCAAGGCACACCCATCGATTTGCATATGTGAATTGCTTCAGATGCTCGATCCGGATTATAATCAAGAACTATATCCTCATATGCTATATTTTTCTCTTTTAAGTAGTTTTTCAGCATATGACAATAAGGACATGTTGTTGTTGAATAAACCTTTATTTTAGCCATTTTTATCACCTGCTTTCATTCTGTTTTTATGGACAATTATTAAATTTTTGTTTGCATCAAGCGCTTTTACTAGCTCTTCATTTGACGGCTCAACAAGAATCTCGCCATTAGGAAATAAAATGGTCGGAATAGACTGTAATCCTTTATTTATCCTTTCGACTTCTGCTGCCGCGCTCGGATCTTTATCAATATTGATATATTCGTATTCAACACTCCTTTGGTCAAGAAAGAATCTTGACCTATGGCAATCAGCACACCAGTCAGCACCATAAAACTTTATATGTTTTGAACTCATAGATTTTATATATTGTAATAAGATAATATCAGATTAATTATGAGCTTGATCTTGCTCACGATTCTCATCCTTTTCTTTCTTATGAATTGGGTTTGTGCAGTTTTTATCCGTACACTTTTCTATCATTCCAATAGCTTTACCCATTTGACACATCATGCAATTGTCGTGTTTTCCATGTCCCATCATTTTGATTCGCCTCCTTCCGCAAGTTGTATTAACTCTGCTTTTGTTGGTTCCCTATCATTAAGAGAAAGGACAGTTCTCGTTTGAGGGTTAATAAAGGTTGGAGTATAGATATATCCTAATTCATAATCCATTTTCTTATTATTAACATCAATCTCATTGGCATACCCATGCCACAAGGCTTCTCCATCCTGTTCCTCGATATTATGCTTTTCGAAAGTAAATCCTTCCTTTTCAAGTTCTTCAACCGTAGACTTTACTGCTTCGCAGTGCTCACAGTTTGTTTTCCATAGCTCTATTATTTTTTGTTTCATAATTTTATAATTATAATGTTATCACGTCCCGCCCTAATAAATAGTAACCCTCAATAAGTAGTAGAGGGTTACTATTTACGCTCAGACCCTGATTATTCTTTTTTTGCCCCACCTAATAATTCATACATGTTAGAACCTTGTGTCAAAAGTGCTTTAACAATAACAATCAGTTGCACCATAATGCCGAATAAAAGCATGCCCATTCCTAAAAATTGAAACATATTCTGCCACTGTCTCCACACCTCTATGCTTTGCCAGGTAACTACAAAAAACTCTCCGGCTTTAGCTGCTTCTCTGACTGTCTTGCTTTCTACCCAATAAGCATTATTCAAATTCCCAACGTACCATCCAATTACAAAAGAGACAATTATAAACATTAAACCCAACATTCCCACCATTCTGCCCATATTACTCATTTTTTGTGCTTTTGGAACTACAGTTTTTGGATCAATTAACATAAATCTTACCTCCCTCTTTTTAAAACCCTAAGTTTTCTTTAATCAAAATAACAGTTATTCTTCCGGGTGTCATTTCTTTATTAATAATAAGTATTTTATTAACCCCGCTTCGCATACCATAAGCTTTTTGCGCTCTCTCGTCCTCAAGAGGATAAGAGTACTCATAAATTCTTTTTAAACCTTCCTGTAAATCCTTAACAATCTTTTGTGTTCCAACTAAAAATACTACTTTCCCTGCGGAATAAGCTTCCGCCGGTAGCTGACTGCCTGATGCAGATGCAATCAGAAGCTGACCATCTTCTGTCACCGCGTGGACAGATCCGATGACAAATTCAGGTGTTGCTCCAAGCTTTGCCATTTCACGATTTTGGGTATTTCTATCCATAGCCATAAGTTTGTTTCGTACAGAGTTATATTTCTTTGATTCATTGATCGTCTTTGCAAGACTTATGCCTTCTGCAGTCTGGGAAGTCATCGTGAAAACCTCTGCCCCCTCCGGTAAAATTGACAAAACTTTCTTTTTCGCCTCATTGCCATTTTCTGCGACAAGCGCCTTTATTCCGTTTCCCTCAAGTGCGGAAATTACTTTTGCGATTGTTTTACTGTCTGCTAATTTGCTGAAATCTTTATTTAGTTTCATATAATCTTATTATATTTTACTTTCTTAAATATAAACAGTCAAATAGCCGACATTTAAAGTCGGCTATCAAGCACTTTTTTAATTGATTCTTTACTTTGAACTCCAACCATCGTATTTACTACCTTACCATCCTTAAAAATAGCAAGAGTAGGAATACTCATAATACCGAACTTACCTGCAGTATTTGGATTTTTATCAACATCAAGTTTCCCAACTACAAATTTCCCTTCATATTCTTTTGCAATCTCTTCGACAATAGGACCTTGTATTTTACATGGACCACACCAAACAGCCCAAAAATCTACAAGAACCGGTAACTTTGCCTCTTCCACCACTTCTTTAAAATTTTTATCTGTTAATTCAATATCTGACATATTTATTCGCCTCCCAATTTACCCAAACTCTTTTTCTATTTTTTCTTATTTTTATTCTCTGAAAAAATTTCAACCTTATTAGATTTACATATTAAACATTTAAATGAACTTTGTTCAGTTAGACAGGTGGGACAAAAGTAAATACCATTTTTTAGTATGAGGTCTTTTTGCTTACATCTGTTACAGAGAAAAATAACATTTTCTTGATGTATAAGACCATCAGTCGGACATAAAAAATGAATTTCCGGTCTATCTTTTTTAAAACTTTTCTTACAATATTTACAATTTTTAACTTTAATCATAAATTTATTCTACTCTTTCTTTTATACTGTGTAAGTCTGCTAAGCGACAATTTCTACGCCATTCCAAAATGCAACGTAGTTTTTAATTCCCCTTGCAAGTGGACTTGGATGCAGATAATACCATGCAGTATTATAATTTACCTTCCCGTTTATAACTATATCGTAATAACTTGTTAGTCCTTTCCAATAACACACAGATTTCATCCATGTTTTCTTAAAGTATTTCATTTTTACATCTTCTGGAGGGAAATAAATATTTCCCTCAATTGCTTTTGTATTACTACTTTCTGTAATAACAGTGTTATTCCAAATTGCTTTCATAATTATTGATAAAGTTCTGTATTGGGATGAAATGCTGCCCAGGCAAACCAAAATAGACGGATTGGGATAATCTCTTCTTGGGCTTCAAGGTTCGTAACTTTAATTTTACCGGAATCAAGTTTCTCGAGCTGTAGTTTTACATTTCCAATTTGATCCTCAATTATTTTTTGATTATCGAAAACGCTTTCGGGATATGCCTTTGATAATCCGTCTATCTCAACTCCATAGACAACAGTTTTTATTTGAAGGCTCTTATCAAGCCCTTTTACTCCAAACAATAGCTGATCGTCTTGCTCGTAAGTACCATAAGGATATTGGTCATAATTCCTACTGTAGCCTGTTTCTCTTGATAAAACTTGAGTATTAGGATGTTCTTTTTTCCACTCGCCCCACGTGGTCGTTATAATTGGAACCTGCTTTAGTTTTTCATTTCGACGGGCCGCTTCACCAACTATCCCTTCCCCTGTAATTTGTTGCCAGAGATTTCCTTCGTATCTGTCATACATAACAAGATCGCTATTATGCAGCTTTCCCGACACACCAAGCTCAGTAATAACTCCATCTACTTTTCTTTCAAACGCAAGCGCTGAACCACAAAGAGGGCAAAAAGTTATTGCAACCGGATCGGAAACAATAGTGTCGTTTACTATTTCATGCCAATTAAGGATTCGTTGCGGATATGCTCTTTGCACTCCCATATAATCAATTGCAAAAACCACATCGCTTTCCTGCAACCATGAAGCTTCTTGAACGCTCTCAAACTGTGGTTTATCAATTGAGGGAATACAATCTTTTCCTCCAAAACATCCTTGCAGTAGATCATTTTTACTTACCTTTGCACCTGTAAAATCATCGGCGAGGGATACATCACGAACAACAGTTGACCCTGGTTCTGCTTTTTCAGTAGAACCTTCTTGCTTTAAACCTTGTAAGTTTTTATCTACGTTGAATTTGTTTTCAAATGTTGTAGCAAGTTGAGTCCACGATTCGGGCAGGTTTGAAAGCGTCCACGCCTGAAGCTTTCTGTCAAATCCCGAGAATATAAACAGTGCGGTTATAAGAATAACTATTCCAAAGACTTGACGAATTTTTTGGTTATTAGTTTTAACAAATCCAAGCTTTGAAGTTACGGCGCTTCCGCCTTTGGCTATAAAATAGAGAGGGAGTCCTGTACCTAATGCATAAGCGAGTACTATTAAAACGGAGGCTAATGAAAACGAATTTACGGCCGCAAGTGTCGCGACTGCCGCAACAACAGGGCCAATACAGGGAGTCCAAACCACGCCAAGGCTCACACCTGTTATGAACCCTCCCCCGAATCCGTTGCCATGGGTTTGCGCTGGTTGCACTCGCCAGAATCGCTCAATAAATATTTGTGCCTTTTCCCAGATAATAGGAAAGACCATACTCAGTCCAAAAAGTACAAGAAGAAGTACCGCGATATTTCTGATAGTATCAGCCGGAATGCCAAATAGCCTTACAACTGTTGCAAGAAGAAGCGCGGCAATTGTGAAGCTTACAACAAGCCCCGCAATAACACCCCTTATCCGCCATATTTTACCGTCAATTCCACTTGCAAGAATGATTGGGAGAATAGGAAGAACACAGGGAGAAAAAACAGTTAACACCCCTGATATAAAAGCAATTGGTAAAAGCAAAAACATGTTAATTAATATTTTCCATTAAATCATCAAAACTACCTGTACCTATCCAGCGTTTTATTTCATCTCCATTACCATCAAGTAAGACCAGCGTTGTCTGCATGGTGACTAAGTATTTTGCTTTTGTTTCACGATCATTATCATAATCAACTTTGAGTATGGTGATATCATTTGGCAATTCACTTATGTGAGTTTTTATCTGTTTTTCAAGTTCAACGCAATTTGAACACCATGTTGTTGCGGCAAAAAATAAAAGAGTTCTACCGGTTTTTTGAGATGAAGCGAAATTCTTTTCAGAGTAATCCAAATATTGGGCGCGATCATATAACACTTGAGATTGAGATGCTTTCGGAGCTTCTGCATTGGTTTTGGGCTTAGAAAATCCACCTTTAAAGAAAGTTAATCCTCCTAAAATTGTTAATAAAAAAATTATAATGAAAAAATTAGATGACTTCATAAAGCTCCTTGTATTTTTCTCTTATATTCGAGCTCAAGCAATATTCTATTTATTCTTCTGGGATTGAGAGCAGTAATTAAAAAATCGACTTGCTCCCAATGCTAGAATAATAAGAGTTTTACAAAGTAGTATCTGCGTTTATTACTTTGCATTTGCAAGAAGTGCTTCCACTCCATGTCCTCCGCTATTCCATCTGGTAATTTCTTTTCCTTGACTATCGACCTGAATAAAGGTGTCCTGCATTATAATTGAGTACTTTTGCTTAAGTTCCTTAGCGGTATCATAATTAATCTTTAGTATAGTGACATCTTTTGGCACTTTATCAAAATGCGCCTTAAAGTCACGGTCTGCTGCTTGACATGATGGACACCATGCAAGTGCCGCAAACCAAAGTATAGCCCTTCCGTTCTTCTCCGATGCTTTGGTTAAGCCCTTGGTGGTGTAGTCTACATATCGAGCTACAAGTGAAGTATCATTCGAGCCTGTTGTGGATTCTTCCATCATGGCTCCTGCTTCCACAAATGATCCATCAGTCCACATTGACTGACCTTCTGAAAGGGTGAATGATGAACCATCTTTTTTGGTAACAAGTCCTGCAGTCGTCACAACTGTTCCATTATGCAAAGTTATGTCCTGAGTCATCGGGGAAAAAGTTTTACCTTCTTCAACCATCATTTTTCCGTCTTTCATGATGTAACCTGTACCCATCATTGCCTCCTCTGCTTTCTCATCTTTTATGGATGCTTCGTTATTGAGGGTGACATTCTCCTGAGATGTCTTGGGTGTTTGTTTATTGTTTAACAGAAAAAATCCCCCTCCAATAGCAGCAATCAAAACAACTCCGAGTACAATATATGTTGATTTCATAATTTTCACCTCCTTTATGTTTCTAACTTAGTACTTGAAACACTTGAGAATAAATCTAAAATTGACAATAGATTATTCTTTTTCTTTTTTGTTTGCTTCTTTCCTCGGGTAGCTAAATGTGACAATTCTTTCTTGAGAGATTTTTCTCCGTCACAACAGACCGTTATACCTTTCATTTCGTAAGAATATGGGAAAATTTATGAAAAATCTGTCAGGTAAGAGACAAAATAACTTTAAATTGTATATTGCTGAAGTTTATTGGGATTAAACTGGATTGATTTTCCTGTACGCTTAATTAAGCCTCTTTTTTCAAGTTGATTAATAAGCGTTGTTACCGTTTGGCGTGATATGCCAAGCATTTGTGCTAGTTCTTCGTGTGTAAACTTCTCAGAGATCTCCATATAATCTTGCGACTTAGTTTTTCCTAAGCTCAAAAACAACTTAATAATTCGTTGGAAAGCATTATCAGCTGCGACCGATGACATTTGTTTTTCTACCCGCAATAATCTATTAAATAACTGCTTCATAAATTTTTCAGATAGATCCGGATACTGACTAACCAGAGTAAAGAAATTATTCTTATCAAGTGAGCAGACATAAGAATCAGTCGTTGCTTCAACAAATGTCTCAGTTTGAGAACCCGACCCTAAGTCACCAAACAGACTTCCGGGAAGAAGTCTCTCTACAATTGTTTTTTTACCCGACGGAGTAAGTTGATATAGTTCAACTTGTCCAGTTTTTACAAGAAATACCTTATCTTTATCACCAGGCTCAAAAATAACTTCTCTTTTGCTATATTCCTTCATCGCAAAAAGAGATTCAACATAATTAAGTTTTTCTTTTGCTAGTCCCTTGAACAAATCAAGCTGCTGAATATACCAAAGTTTTTTAGTCATATTACCTATTCTATCAAATAAACAGGTGGGTCAGTTTAGGAAATCACCAAAAGCCCCTTCATTATGAAGGGGCTTTTGAAAATAACGGATCCATTATTTTACTTTACAACCTCACAATCGGTCATATCTATAACTCCAATCGTTTGTTTTCCAATTGTTCCTTTAACTGTCACTGATTCATCGTTTTTAAGAGATAATAATGATTGCTTATCACCTACCTTACAACTGATTTGGGTAAGAGAGAACTGCTTTGATCCAATATCTGTAAAAGATAATCCACTATCTGTAATATTAGAAACTGTTGCGGTAAATTGAACGTATTTACCGTTCCATTTACTTTCAGCGGCTACCTGATTACCATCAAAGTCATCTGCAATTTCTGCAGCTGTTACCTGTGCAGGTTCCTTTACTGGTTGTTCCTCTTGTTTTTGAGATGTTGTATTGTTTGAATCTGATGTTGGAGTGGTGTTTCCTGATTTACCAAGACTCGCTATAACTCCAATTACAATAAGGCCTACAAAGACAATTGCTCCCCATTTTAAGATTTTTTTCATAATCCACCTCCCTTCTTATGGCTATTAGTGACATATTACTGATAATTGAGCACAAAGTCAAGGCTAAACAAAGCGTCAGACGCTATACAATTATTCTCCCATTTTGACTACCTTTAATATGATGAGAACTTACAAAGTAAATGAAAAACTAGGGAAAAGGATTAGGAGGGCTAGAAAAGATAAGAAAATCACACAAGAAGAGTTGGCTGACAGAGTTGATCTTCACTATACAACTATAAGTAGGATTGAAAGAGGCATTAGTAACCCTCCGGTTCAAACTGTTAATAAGATAGCAAAGGCTCTAAAGGTAGATATATCAGATCTATTCTAAAACCTCCTATTCATAGTTAAAGGCTCATCGTCATCCCATACACTTGATATGCCTTGATTATAAAATCCTCCCGGAATTTCAATAAAACAATAGTCAAATCCTTCTTTATCTTCCTCAAATATTTTAATAAGCAGAAGTGAAAAAGCATCAGCGAGGTCGTCATGTTTTTCTATCCCAAATCCAGTCAACTGCATAATGAGTTCTTCTGCCTGTTGTCTTGGTGGAAAGAGAACTTTACCCTGTTTTATGAGGTGGGTTATTAAAGCAAGTCGTGAACGCTTATCTTGTCCTGATACTTTTACACCTTCTGCTGGAACGCCATAATTTGATAAACTTTGGATAAGAGCTGTTTGATATCCCACCTCTTCAATAAATAGCTTTGTGTATTGTCCATCTCCTAACTCTTTTGACAAATCTTTTGCCAATTCATAGGTTTCAGGAAAACTAAGTCTCTCGTTTACGGGATATGGAAGGATATATATCTTAAGTTTATCTCCGTTTCCAAAAATCTTTGCGGAAACCATAGCCGTATAGTCTGCCGATTCTTTTTGCGATATTGCAAGATCAATTCCAGTTGCTGTGTAAAGAAAATGATTTCCATCCTCATCAGGTAACTCATCGTAGTATTGAATCCATTCGGGATGAACTAAACGGTCTGCATCGGAGATAATTCTAAGTAAATATTCTCTATACCATGCCGAGTCATTTCCTATTGACGACCGAAGTTTTTCAACATCCTCAAGCGTTTTAAACTTAGTAGGCCATGCAATCACCCCGTTTATATCAAGGAGCGGATAGAAAAAGTACTTTCCATTTAGTTTTTCATTTTCAATTCCTTTTCTAAGTCTCATTAAAAGACTGTCTTCGTGGAGCAGATTCCCAACAATTACAATTTTCGTATTCTGATCTCCAATTGGAAGAACTT
>Ga0210057_1002247_pt1 | contig 27898 bp, 26 predicted proteins | sample CryGeyCG2114_010_2_FD_183968 | JGI IMG/M metagenome (GOLD analysis project Ga0210057, IMG submission 183968) | Groundwater microbial communities from aquifer - Crystal Geyser CG10_big_fil_rev_8/21/14_0.10 (SPAdes) (version 2) | ecosystem: Environmental > Aquatic > Deep subsurface > Groundwater ...
GTTGATAATGAAGAAAACAGCGGTCTTGAAAAAGTACTTAAAAAAGAATTTAAAGATGTTGTATATATAAAAAATGATAAAAATTTAGGCTTTGGAGGAGGAAATAACTTGGGAGCTGAATACGCCTCGGGAAAATATTTATTTTTCTTAAATCCAGATACAGAAGTTTTTCCAGATACGATAAAGCATTTATATAACTTTTTGGAAAAAAACAGAAAAGCAGGTATTGTTTCCCCTCTTTTAATTGATAAAAAACTTATACCTTTTAAAACACAAAGCAGAAAAGAGCTTACGCCAAAAAATGCTCTTTTTTCATTTTCTTTTCTTAGAAGATTTTTTCCTAAAAAAAGTATCTATAATGATGAATTTTTTGATAAATGGGATAAGAAACACCCTATTAGCGTAGATGTGGTTCCAGGTGCGGCAATGATGATTTCAAAAAAACTTTTTCAAAAAGTAGGTGGCTTTGATGAGAATTTCTTTTTGTATTTTGAAGAAAATGATATTTCCAAAAGAGTAAGAAATTTAGGTTTTAAACTTTATCTAGAACCCAAAGCAAAGGTAATACACGAGGTAGGCCAAAGTACAAAAAAAATAAAAAATGCTCAAGAAATTTTTAAAAGAAGCAGATTTCATTATTTTAAAAAGCACTATGGCTTTTTGAATGCAATATCTTTGGAATTAATTTTTGCAATCGATAAATCAAGTTTAATTTTAGCCATTATTGTATTATCGGCTCTTTTTTTAAGAATTTACAAAATTGACTCTCTAGTACCTTTTATCGGTGACCAGGGGTGGTTTTATATTTCGGCAAGAGATTTAATATTAAACAAAACTATACCATTGGTGGGTATTACCACAAGTCACGTATGGCTTCACCAGGGGCCTTTGTGGACCTATATAGTAGCGACACTATTTTCTATTTTTAAATTTAATCCTGTTTTACCTTTTTATTTTACCGCTTTATTCGATGTTTTAACATTGATTTTAATTTTTAAGATCTGTAAAGAAATCTTTTCATTTAAAACAGCCTTATTTTCGTCTTTTCTTTATGCGTTTTCTCCAATTATAATTTTAAATTCAAGAACTGCTTATCATACGTCTCTTATTCCATTTTTCGTTATATTGCTTTTTTATTCGCTTTACAAATGGATGAAAGGGGACGTTAAGTATTTTCCATTTGCGATATTTAATTTATTCATTCTTTATAATTTGGAGCTTCAGACCTTCCTTTTTATACTTTTGTTTTTAGCAATGCTTTTTTACGGTTACTGGAAAAAAACATTTTGGTTTAAGAAGGTTTTAAATATAAAAATAATCTTTTATTCTGTAATTGCATTTTTAATACCTATGATCCCTGTTTTGATATATGATTTTAACAACGGTTTTCCTCAAACAATAGTTTTTGCCGGATGGATTGCCTATAAAGTTTATTCGGCTATCCCATTTTTAGGAGATGGTAATATAGGTAGTTTTATAAACCAATTTTTTAATCTAAAAACTTATTTTTTGGATTTTTTCCAAAAACTCGTATTTATTCCCAACGGATTCTTTTCTTTTACACTTATTTTATTAAGTATCGCTTACCTTATATTTAATAATATGACGAGTTTTATAAAAAAAACATATTACATACAAAACTTCCTTCTTTTATATTTTATTTTATTTTTGTTTTTAGGAATAATACTCGGAAAAACAGCATCAGGTGCCTATTTAATGTCTTTATTTGTTCCTGTTGTAATAATGGTTTCCGTATTTTTAAATTATCTGTCAAAATATAAATTTACATTTTATTTGATATTGATTGGTCTTTTTTATATAGGATTTGTGAATTCAGTTAATTTAGTTTCTAATAATTATTATGTAGGTCTTGATATGGGGTATGGCCCTTCATTAAAAGAAAGAATTGGAATATCACGAATGTTTATAAGCGGATCGGGAAATAACTCATTTTCAATTTACGCAAGGGGTGAGGGAGCCAATTTTGAAAGTTTTACAATGAATTACCGGTATTTAACATGGTATTATGGAAAAGAGTTCAAAAAAAGAGGGGGAGATATAATTTATATTGTAGAAGAATTTCCTAATCAAATAAAGTTTGAAAAAATTTATCAAAATGTTAAGCGTAGTAATACTAATTAAAAACGAAGAAAAAAATATAGTTGACTGTCTTGAATCTATACTATGGGCAGATGAGATTATAATTGTAGATGATTTTTCAAAAGACAGAACCGTAGAGATAATAGAAAGCTTTAAAAACAAAAAAATCAGAATCTACAAAAACAATCTCAATAATGACTTTTCGGCTCAGAGAAACTTCGGCCTTTCTAAAACAACTAAGAAATGGATATTATTTCTTGACGCAGACGAAAGGGTGGCAGAAGAACTAAAAGAAGAAATTAACACAATAATAATAAATTCATCTGAAAACGTAAAAGACGGATATTTTGTAAAAAGAAAAGACGTAATTTGGGGAAAAATGCTAAATCACGGAGAGTCGGGTAATATAAAACTTTTGCGTTTTGGAAAAAAACACTCAGGGGTATGGGTAGGAAAAGTGCATGAAGAATGGCAAGTCAACGGTAAAACGGAAGAACTTGGAAGTTTTCTCTTGCATTATCCTCACCAGACATTAAATGAGTTTTTAACAGAAATTAATTTTTATTCATCTTTAAGAGCAAATGAACTTTACGAAAAAAAAATAACTGTTTCTTACTTAGATTTATTAAAATATCCTGTTGCTAAGTTTTTATTAAATTATTTTTTAAAATTAGGTTTTTTGGACAAAATGGAGGGTCTTATATTTGCATTAATGATGAGTTTTCATTCTTTTTTAGTTAGGGGAAAACTTTGGCTTTTATGGCAGAAAAAAAATTCTTCAGTATATTCCTAATCTGGTCAAGTATAATTTTGCTAATTTACATCCTTTATTTATTTTGCAGAGGACAGATATGTTTAGCCTAGCAATTTTTATTGGCATTTACTCATATATTTTATTTTTTCTGGGAGTAACCGGTCTGCTTTACAAAAATATAATAATGTGGGTGACATTATTGTGCCTGTTTTTTGCTGTTGTATATTATTACAAAAAAAGAAATGTATTTAAAAAATTTAGTTTTCCGAAAAAAAATTTGGATACATCAAGTTTCGTTTTTATATTTCTTGTTTTTTTACAAGTAGTGGTTAATTTTATAGGGGTATTAGGTCCGGAAATTTCCTTTGATGCATTATGGTATCACTTAACACTTCCGAAAATATTTTTGGAAAATAACTCAATTTTTCATATTCCGGGTGGACTACTTTATTACTCAGATATGCCAAAACTTACAGAGACGCTTTTTATAGCTGCGCTTTCCCTGTCTAATGAAATTAGTGCCAAATTTATACACTTTTTATTTGGTATAGCAACTCTTGTAGTTATATATAAGTTATCTATTAAATTTCTGTCTATTAAGTACGCACTATTAGCCGTATTAATTTTTTACTCTAACTTAGTAGTGGGTTGGGAATCTATAACGGCATACGTAGATTTATCAAGAACTTTTTTTGAACTGCTTGCATTTTATGCATTTATACTTTGGACAGAAAATAAAAAAACATATTTACTTTTGACTTCATCAATTATGCTCGGATTTGCGGTTTCGGTAAAGCTTGTAGCGGCTTTTGATTTATTAGTATCTTTAGCTTTATTTGCTGTTTTCTTTAGAAAATATCTAAGACAGTTTATATATTTTGCATTTATTACAATTTTAATACCCATGCCGTGGTTGTTTTTCTCTTTTATAAACACCGGAAATCCTGTTTATCCGTACTTAAGCCTTCCTGTAGACTCTGGGCAAATTTTTTCAATTGCCGATATTTCTTCTTTTCTTAACTTTTCGGATCCAATCTCTCCGATTTACATAATATTAATACCGATTATATTTAGAAATCGTAATAAAATAAATAAAACTTTCCAAATTATACTGACTTATTCACTGTTTTCATTCTTAATATGGTTTTTAACACAATCTGATAGAGGGTTTAGATTTTTACTTTCTTATTTGTCTGTATTTTCAGTTTTTTGTGCATATATAATTTATTTATTTAAAAACAAAAGTATAGAAAAATATTTAGTATTAATGGTTGTATTTATTGCTGTCACTTCTATTGGGTATAGATTTTTAGCAAATGTAAAATATATCCCGTATATATTTGGGAAAGAGTCAAAAAATCATTTTTTAACAAATAATCTAAATTTTAACTTTGGAGACTTTTATGATACTGACGGATATTTTAAAAATAATATAAAAAATAACGATAAAGTTTTACTTTATGGTTTTCATAATCTTTATTACGTAAACTTTCCCTACATACATTCAACGTGGGTAAAAAAAGGGGATAAATTTAACTTTATTGCTGTGCAAAACGCAGATATTCCCAAAAGGTTTTCAGACTGGAAGCCTATTTACTATAATAATAGTACTAAAACTAAACTATATACAAAAGAATTTAAAACATGGATATACTAAAATATCTTTTAATTCTATTTATATTCATTTTTCCCGTCGCAGAAGCAGGGAGGCTACAATTTGGCTCCATAGCTTTTAGTATTAACGATATAGTACTTTTTTTTACGGTTTCATTCTGGTTAGTATTTAATTATAAAAAAATAAATCTTAAAAAATATAAACTTACAAAACCGATTTTCATATTTTCTGCTGTATTTTTTATAACATTATTATTTAATCCTCTTCAGCTGGACAAAATATCATTCTTAACCTCATTTTTGTATCTTGTAAGATGGATTTTGTATTCATCTGTTTACTTTATGCTGGTGTCGCAGGATAAACAGTTTTTAAAGAAACTTTCCGATTTGCTTCTTGTTCCGATTGCTTTTTTTATCGGAATCGGATACATACAGTTTTTTTTCTACGAAAGCTTAAAAAATCTTTTTTATGCAGGATGGGATGAGCATTTATACAGGTTGTTTTCAACCTTTTTAGATCCTAATTTTGCAGGTGCATTTCTTACAATAAGTTTAATTTTTCTTATGCATAAATTTTTTGAGTCTGTCAAAGAAAAAAGAAACAATAAAATGGTATTTATGGCCTCTTTATCGCTTTTAAACTTACTGGCAGTTTATCTTACTTATTCAAGAAGTGCGTTAATTATGCTTTTTATAAGTCTTGCGGTTTATTTTTTCCTGATTAAGAAACTAAGGCCTTTGGTTTTGCTTTTTGTTTTTCTTTTTCTGCTTATTTTTATATCGCCGAAATCTTTTCAGACAGAAGGAACTAATTTTTTAAGAATCGCCTCGGGAGAGGCAAGAATTCAATCTGCATATATTGCTCTAGATATAATTCAGAAACATCCGATTTTTGGCGTAGGATTTAACGCATATAGATATGCTCAAAATAAATATGCGAATTTAACAGATTCAAAATGGAAAATTACTCACTCAGGCGCCGGAACAGACAACAGTTTTTTATTTGTTTTCGCAACTACAGGTATAGCTGGATTTGCAGTTTTCTTATATCTAATTTATAAAATATTTTTGCTGGGAAAAGAAAGTTTTAAAAAAAACTCAATCTCAAAAGTATTGATAGCAGTTTTTGCAGGACTTTTAATTAACAGCTTTTTTAACAATAGTTTATTTTATGTATATATATTAGAGTGGATATGGATTTTGTCCTCTCTTACGGAGAATAGTTAACCTTAATTGTTTTTTCTGTTGTATTCCCTGCCTGGTCTACTGCTTTTATTTTTATTTCGTTGTCTCCGTCATGTAAAGGAAGTATATATGAAAAATTATTTTCATCATCGATTACCGCGAAAAATCCGTTTATGGTTATAGTTACTCCTGCATCGGTTTGGCCGTTTATTTGCGCAGATTTATCTTCCTTTTTATAAGATGCTCCCTCGGAGGGGGAGAGTATTTCAAGTTTTGGCGGTGAGTTTTGATATAAAACTGTATAAAAGTTTGAATAATCGCTTTCATTATCGTCTTTTTTTACAGTTGCCTGTATTAAATTTTCTCCCTTTGAAAGATTTTCTTCAAATGTAAATTTCCCGTCGGAGTCTGATGTTGTATTATCTCTTCTTAATTTATTTATATATAAAATAATTGTTTTATCTTTTTTGGCAATTCCGCTTATTACTATTCTTGCGCTGTTTGTTGCTACGGGAAGGGGATCTAATACGGGTGGGGAAACGTACCCTGTTTTATTTTTTAATGAGGAATTCTCTGTACTGTTGTTTCCGCTTAAAAAAAGACTAAAATTTATTAAAGATTCCAGTCCGAATTTAAAAAGAATAAACAATACAAAAATGATGCCTATTATGCTTAATATAATTGTTTTTTTATTGCTTTTATCTCTTTGTCTTGATAACCTTGATCTTCTTCTCATAGATTCGGCAAGCTCACTATAAATATTCTTGGAGCCGGAGGTGAGATTTGAACTCACGACTTGCTCTTTACGAAAGAGCTACTCTACCGCTGAGTTACTCCGGCGGCACTAGTTCATTGTGCTTGTCAAGTCGCGTCTGACGCGATCAAGCAAGCGAACCCGACTACAGCCTTTGTTCACATTCGCTACATCGGCGCTATCTTATTTTATGAAATTTAATAAATTATGGCAAATGGAGTTTTATTGGTTTCTGATTTTGTGCTTTGCGGCAACCTTAAGTTCTAAAAGTGCTTTTCGAAGTTCTGCTTGTGCAACTATAAACTCTTTGTTTTCTTGCTTTTCTTTCATTGTTTTTTCCGCTCTTTCCTGCGCCTCGCGGGCTTTTGCAATTTCTATATCGGAGGCTCTTACTGCATAATCAGCCAGTATATTTACTTTATTTTTGGACACTTCCAAAAAACCTCCGGTAATTGCAAAATAATCAGTTTTTGAGCCGTTTTTAATTACCATTTCACCGGGAAGTAATTTGGTTAATAAATCCACGTGACCAGGTAGTATGCTGATTTCTCCTTTTGTGGTTGTGACTGTTATCACATCAGCTTCTTCACTAAGTACAACTTTGGTTGGGGTAATTACTTCTAATGCAAGTTTTATCATTTTGAGTTTTTTACAACTTCTTCAATTGTCCCTGTCATATAAAATGCCTGTTCATTTAATTTATCGTGTTTACCTTCAAGTATTTCTTTAAATCCTTTGACCGTATCCTCAATTTTTACATATTTTCCACTTTGTCCGGTAAATACTTCGGCTACAAACATAGGCTGGCTTAAAAATCTTTGTATTTTTCTTGCCCTTGCAACAACCAGTTTATCTTCTTCTGAAAGTTCGTCGATTCCTAAAATTGCAATAATGTCCTGCAGGTCTTTATAGCGCTGTAAAACCTTTTGTACTCCTCCTGCTACCTCATAATGATCTTTTCCCACAATATTAGGGTCTAAAATTCGTGAGGTTGAGGCAAGGGGGTCGACAGCAGGATAAATACCCTGTTCTGCAATGGAGCGCTCAAGGGTTATAGTTGCATCAAGATGGGAAAATACAGTTACAGGTGCCGGATCGGTATAGTCATCTGCAGGGACATATACCGCCTGTACGGATGTTATAGAACCCTGTTTTGTTGAAGTTATTCTTTCCTGTAAGGTTCCCATTTCGGAGGACAAAGTAGGCTGGTAACCTACAGCTGAAGGCATTCTTCCTAAAAGAGCTGAAACTTCACTTCCAGCCTGAGCAAACCTGAAAATATTATCTATAAACAAAAGCACATCTTCTCTCTTAATATCTCTGAAATATTCAGCCATGGTAAGCGCTGTTAACGCTACTCGCATTCTGTTTGCAGGCGGTTCGTTCATCTGGCCAAATACCATAACAGTCTTATCCAAAACATTTGCTTCCTTCATTTCAAGCCAAAGGTCATTTCCTTCGCGGGTCCTTTCTCCAACACCTGCAAAAACACTATGACCTTTGTGTTCCATTGCAATATTTCTGATAAGCTCTTTAACAATAACGGTTTTGCCAACACCCGCCCCTCCGAAAACGGCGATTTTGCCTCCCTTTGTAAAAGGCGCAATTAAGTCAATAACTTTTATTCCGGTTTCCAAAACCTGAGGTTTTGTTTCCTGTTCCGAAAGAGGCGGAGCTTTTTTGTGTATAGGCTCCAAAATTACTCCTTTTGCATTTCTGTCAAATTTCTCCCCGTCAATTGGTTCTCCTAAGACGTTAAACATTCTGCCTAGTGTTTTAAGGCCAACAGGCGTTTTAATAGGAGAAAATGTCCGCTTTACCTGCATTCCTCTTTTAAGACCGTCTGTTGATGCAAGAGCAAGCGTTTTAACCTCGTTGTCGCCGATTATTAGCGCCGTTTCTAACACTAGTTCGGTTTTATTCCCAAGGTCAACAATTAGCGCCTCGTTTATTAAAGGGATAGATTTTTCAAATCTTACATCAACTACCGGTCCCTGGACTTTTACAATTTTTCCCACCGGGTCGGAGACCCTTTGGGTCGGAGACCTTTTGTCATTTTTAGGCATATGCTAAAGATCCTCCTCCTATATCTAACAGCTCATTTGTTATTCTTTCCTGCCTTGATTTGTTATATAAAAGCTGAAGCTGGTCGATTATGTCTTTTGCGTTATCTGTTGCGTTTTTCATAGCTATCATTCTTGCTGCCTGTTCTGATGCATAGCTTTCAAGAAGGCTTTGATATATTACCATCTCAAGATAATGTCGCAAAAGATCGGGAAGAAGAGCGCCTGTGCTTGGCTCAAACAGCATATTTGCTTCTTTTTTCGTGTTTTCTTCCAATAAAGCTATAGGAAGAATAGTATTGGTTTGCGGAGTCTGAGTAAAAACACTGATAAATTTTGTGGTAATAACAGATACCTCTGAAATTTTTTCGTTTAAAAAATAATCGTCCACAATTTTAATTATCGGATATACCATATCAAATGCAGGTATGGAAGAGCCAAACGGGAAAGATGCTACAATTTCCTTTCCAAGTCCAGAAACGTAATTTTCCGCCTTTTTTCCGACAGTTATATAAAGATTTTTGTTTTTTTCATCAATGCGCAGTACTTCCTTAATGAGATTTGTAACAAGTCCTCCCGATAATCCTTTGTCTGGGGATACAACGATAATTAATTTTAGGTTAACATTTTCATGTATTTTCATATAGTCGTTTATATTTTCGGTGTCTATTCTTTGGTAAATATTTTTTGTAAGTTCGTCTAACTTCCGGACATACGGTTTTGCAAATACAGCAGCATTTTGAGCTTTTTTGAGCTTAGAAGCTGATATAAGCTGCATAGCCTTAGTTGTTTTTGAAACATTTTTAGCTGTTTTTATTCTTCTTTTTAAAGTTATTAAAGTTGCCATACTTCGATAAACTCAGTATAAGTATTATTTAAACATTTTTTTAAACTCTATAACTGTTTTTTCAAGTTTTTTTAACATGTCTTCATTTGGTTTTTCTCCTTTTGAAAGTTCATCAATTACTTTTGAATACTTCCTTTTCATAAAATCGTGATATTCTGTTTCAAATCTTTGTGTATCCTCAAGTTTTAAATCATCAATCTGTCCGCTTGTTGCAAGCCAAATACTTAAAAACTCAAGCGATTCCGATAAGGGTTTATACTGAGGTTGTTTTAAGATTTCTATTGTTTTTCTTCCCCGTTCCAGCTGATTTGCAGTAGCTTCATCAAGTTCGCTTCCAAACTGAGAAAAAGCCGCCAAATTATTATACTGGGCAAGTTCAAGTCTCATTTTGCCGGCTACGGATTTAATTAAAGAAGTTTGAGCTGCTCCTCCTACTCTTGATACCGAATTTCCTGCATCAATTGCAGGCCTGATACCGCTGTAGAAAAGGTCGGTAAGGAAAAAAATCTGCCCGTCAGTTATAGATATTACGTTTGTTGGAATATAGGCAGATAAATCATTTGCCTGGGTTTCTATTATAGGAAGAGCAGTTATAGAGCCTCCTCCATTTTTTTTGTTCAATTTTACCGCTCTTTCCAAAAGTCTTGAATGAAGATAAAATATATCACCGGGATACGCCTCACGTCCGGCAGGCCTTCTTAAGATAAGAGAAATCTGCCTATATGCCCATGCGTGTTTTGTTAAATCATCATAAACTATTAATACATCTTTCCCTTTTTCCATAAAATATTCAGCAATAGATACCCCTGCGTAAGGAGCAAGGTAAAGAAGAGAGGCAGGGTCTGAGGCAGAAGCGGCAATAACTATAGTATATTCAAGTGCACCAGCTTCTTTTAATCTTTCAACAACCTGTGCAATTGTACTTTGTTTTTGTCCGATAGCTACATAAATGCAGTAGACCGGTTTTTCATTTTTTGACAAATGAGTTTGTCTTTGATTAATAATTGTATCAATTGCAATAGCGGTTTTTCCGGTCCCGCGGTCTCCGATAATTAATTCTCTTTGTCCTCTTCCTATAGGAATCATAGCATCAATTGCCTTTATCCCCGTTTTAAGCGGGGTGTTAACAGGTTCTCTTTCTATTACGCCTGCTGCAATTTTTTCCAAAGGCATTAATTTCCCTTTGTTTAATTTGTTTTTTCCATCAAGCGGTGTTCCGAGCGGATTTATAACACATGAAAGTAATTCTTCTGATACATTTATACTTAAAAGCTTTCCGGTTGTTTGTACTCCGTCTCCCTGCTTAATATCTGAAGAATTATCCAAAAGAATTATGGAAACACTATCTTCATCAAGGTTTAAGATAACCCCCTGGCTTTTGTTATCAAATTCAACCTGTTCCCCCATTTGTGCATTAGAAAGTCCCGAAGCAACAATAACTCCGTCTGTATTTTTCTCAACTATACCTGTATTTCTTACAGAAACTCTATTATCAAAAGTTTCGAGTTTTTTTTCTAATATTTTTAATATTTCATCACTCGTTTTCATATCAATTATTTATATGATTAATCATATTATTTATGGAGCTTTCTAAACTATATTCATAGATATTGTCATAATCCTCTATTCTTATTCCTGCAATTAAATCCTTATCTTCTTTTACAATTATTTTTTTATTTCTAAAGCTGTCTTTTATTTTTTTATCAATAAGTTCCTCCATTTTTTTATCTGAAACAAAAATAGTTACTGTATTTTTTTTATCTATTAATCTTAAAAATTTTATAAATTCTTTTAATTGTTTTTTGTTTAAGTATTTTGCAGTTTTTTGTACTTTAGCCTCGTCCATTATCCCATTTTTAAAACAATGTCCGGCTAATTTTTTTATTAATTTTGTATTCATTTAATTTGAATGTTTTATTCCTTTCAGTGTTTTCTTTGTAATTTCTTCTTTTTCTTTTTCAGAAAGAAGTCCTTTTAAAGACTGCGAAACCATATCTGCCGCAAGTGTGCTTATTTTTTCTGAAAGCCTTTTTTCTGTTTCTAAAGACTCAAGTGTTATTTTAGCTTTTGCTTCTTCAAGTAATTTTTCTGTCTGTGTTTTTGAATTATCCCCAATGTCTTTTGCCAAAATAAGCGCTTCCTCTTTGGCGTCTTCTATTATTTTTTTTGCATTTTCAGAAGCTTTTGACAAAATTTTCTTTTCTTCCCCGAGTGCTTTGTCAAGTGCTTTTTGTGCATCTTCGGCGTCTTTTAGTCCTTGGGTTATTTTATCTTCTCTTTTTTTAACCATATCTAAAACCGGTTTATATAAAAACCGTTTTAAAAGATAAAATATGATTAAAAAATTTAAGATTTGAGCCCCCAGCATAATAGGGTCAAACCCAAGGTTTTCTAAAAATTCCATATTCTTTTAGCTTATAAAAGCTAATATTAACGAATAAATAGCAATAGCTTCTGCAAACGCCATTCCTAAAAGCATTGCAGGCAGAATTTTTCCTGAAGCCTCAGGGTTTCTTCCTATTGCCTCCATAGCTTTTGCTCCGATAAGACCTATTCCAAGAGCAGGCATAAGTCCTCCGATTGCAATAATTAAACCTCCTGATATACTAAATTCCATTAGTGATTCACCTCCCCCTGAACCAGAGGCCCATCAGGGCCGGTGGCCATATCCGCGTTTTGATGCGGTGTCATTAAGATTGCCATAAAAGCCATAGTCAGCATTGAGAAAACAAGTGCCTGAACTAATCCAACTACGAATTCTAACATTAAAAATGGAAGGGGAAATATAAATGCAAAAATGGTTGATACAGTACCCAAAACAATTTCTCCGGCAAATATATTACCAAAAAGCCTAAATGATAATGAGATTACTTTAGTAATTTCAGAGATAATTTCTAAAAATCCGATAAATAAATTTATCGGATTTAATGAGAAAAACCTGCTTAAGTAATCCTTAATCCCAATAGTATTTATGCTTAAAATATGGGTCGCGCCAATAGATACTAAGGCAAGTGCAAGCGTTGCATTAAAATCGCTCGTTGCAGGACGTAGAAGAGGCACAATATGTCCTTCTTCTTTTATTCCTATGGCTGAAATTCCCGGTATAAGACCTGACCAGTTTGCAAAAAGTATAAATAGAAAAAAACTCACGACGAATGGAAATATTTTCTTTGTATTTTCTCCGGCAACAGACTCGGTTATTTGGTAAAAGCCGGTAAGGAGAGATTCTGTCAGTAGCTGGAGTCTTCCCGGAACAAGAGATATTTGTTTATTTACTGCAATTATCAGTCCAATAATCATAGCGTCCACGAATAAAGTATTTAATAATGTGTTTGTAACCCCAAATTTGCCCAAAAAAACAATAGGTTCTGCTGCAAATGAAACCATGCGTATATTTTAAAGCTAATTTAACTTTGCGTCAAGAAGGTAAACCGTCAAATGCAGAAACTTTGTCTACAATTATTACTGGTTTTTCATTTTTAGAATCAATTTTTCCGTTTATTACTACTACACTTTCTTTTATAAGAAGACTTTTGTACAAATCAAAAATTCTTGGAAAAACAACGCATTCTATAAGAGTGCCGTTTTCATTTCCGATAGTAATAAATGCCATTTCTTTGCCTGATTTTTTTGTAAATATTCTTCTTACATTTTCAATTATTCCCCCGATTGTTACAAATTCTCTTTCTTTTTCTTCTTCAATTGATGTTATTTCGTGCGTAATTATTGTCTTTATTTTTATCAAGTTATCCATCTGCGGATGAGCTGTTAAGTAAAATCCTAAAAATTCCTTTTCAAAAGATAATTTTTCATTCATAGAAAAATCGTCAATATCTGATAAAGGTTCGCGTGCGGGAGTAGCGATTTCATCATCTCCAAACAAGCTTGACTGTCCTTCGTTTGCCTGTTTTTTCTTTTTTGCAGATTTATCAACTATTTCGGGGTAGTTCATTAAAAGTTTTGTTCTTTTTCCGAAAATATCCATTGCACCTGCTTTTATTAAACTCTCGACAGTTTTTTTATTAATTGTAGATAAATCTATTCTCATGCAAAAATCCTCAAAACTTTTGAATAAACCTTTGTCTCTATTTTCCAATACGTTTTTGATAGCAGCATCTCCGACATTTTTTATTGCAGAAAGGCCGAATCTTATTTTTGTTTTATCCTCTATGGAAAATTCCGACTCCGATTTGTTTATATCCGGCGGAAGTACTTCAACCTTAAGTCTTTTGCACTCGGAAACAGCCTGAGAAATTTTCTCATTTTTTACCGGACCTGTTGTTCCCCTTGATTCAGCAGTAAGAAGTGCAGTCATAAACTCAACAGGGTAATGTGCTTTAAGATAAGCAGTCCTAAATGCTATTGTTGCATAGCATGCTGCATGAGCTTTCCCAAACCCGTATCCTGCAAAAGGTTCAAACAAAACCCAGAGACTTTCAGCCTTTTCTTTCTTCATGCCGTTATTTACACAGCCTGAAACAAAGTTGTCGTGTTCTTTCTTCATTTCGGCGGGTATCTTTTTACCTACTGCTTTTCGCAGCCTGTCTGCTTCAAGCCACGAATACCCCGCAACCTTTATAGCTGTCAGGAGCAAATCATCCTGAAATGTAATTATTCCGTAAGATTCCTTAAGAACGTCTTCAAGTCTTAGGTCCGGGAATCTTATATGTTTAGGATTATTTTTTCTTTTTATAAATTCGGGGATATTAGCCATAGGGCCCGGTCTGTATAGAGCAACCATTGCCTGAAGGTCGAATATGGTTGTCGGCTTAAGCTCTTTAATATAACGCCTCATTCCTGCAGACTCAAGCTGGAAAATACCTGTAGTTTCACCCGATGCTAAGAGTTTATATGTTTTTTCATCTTCAAATGATATTTTTGAAAAGTCAACTGTTTTGCCCTGATTAATATCTATAAACCTTAAGGCCTCCTGAATAATAGTAAGATTTCTAAGGCCTAAAAAGTCTATTTTTAATAGACCAACACCTGCAAAATCAGCACCAACTGAATACATATCGTACTGGGTTATAATTTTTTCTCCGCTTGTTTCCCGCTGGAGCGGGGTGTATTCTGTAATGTCTTTGTCTGCAATTACAACACCTGCAGCGTGGACGGATGCATGTCTTGCCACGCCTTCTAGTTTTCTTGCCAAATTAAGTATTCTTTTTGTGTCATCTTCCATCGAATAAGCAATTTTTAATTCCGGACTTTGTTCTAATGCCTTATCTATTGTCATGGCGTGTCCCTGCCATCCCGGAGGAATTAATTTTGCGATTCTATCAGGAACAGCATACGGGTATCCTAAAACCCTCCCGACATCTCTTACCGAACCTCTTGCCTCCATTGTTCCGAAAGTAATAATTTGAGCAACCCTATCATGCCCGTATTTTTGCCTTACGTATTCAATTACTTCATCTCTTCTGTTATCAGCAAAATCTAAATCAATATCGGGAGGGGAGGGTCTTAATGGATTTAAAAATCTTTCAAACGGGAGCTTAAAAAATAATGGGTCAACGTCTGATATTCCAAGAGCATAAGATACTATTGAGCCTGCATTTGAACCTCTGCCCGGGCCTACAGTTATTCCCTGTGATTTAGCCCAGTTAACAAAATCTGCGACTATTAAAATATAAATTTCAAAACCCTTTTTTAAGATAATAGAGAGTTCATAATCTGCTCTCTCTCTAATCTCCCCGGTTATTTTTAAATATCTTGTTTTTAATCCCTCTGTTACTTTTTCCTGCATAAGTTGTGCATGTGTTTTTTCCTTAGGAATTTCAAATTTTGGCATTATCCATTGTCCCAGGGGAATCTCAACGTTGCACATATCGGCAATTTTTATAGAGTTTTCAATTGCCTGGGGTGTTTGTATAAAAAGTCCTGCCATTTCTTCAGGAGATTTAATATAAAAATCGGGGGAATTTATCATGGTTAGTTTTCTGTCCTTATCAGATATAAAGGTCTGAGTCTGAATGCATAGAAGTGCTTCCTGTGCTTCTGTGTCTTCGGGTTTAACATAATGATTATCGTTTGTTGCAACAAGAGGAATGCCTAATTTTTCAGAAAGTTTTATTAATTTGGGATTAACTTTTTCCTGATCGGGAATATGAACGTGGTTTTGAATTTCCAGGTAAAAACTGTCTTTACCAAATATTTCTGAAAGTCTGATGGCTCTTTCCTCTGCAGTTTTGTCCTGATTTTTTAAAAGAGGTTCGCTGACAAAACCATTAACACAGGCACTAAGACATATTAAACCCTCATGATATTTTTCAAGGAGTTCTAGGTCTGTTCTTGGTTTATAATAATATCCCTCGAGACCTGCTATTGATATTATTTTCATTAAATTTTTATAACCGTTAAAATCTTTGGCAAGAAGGATTAAGTGATTTGAGTCGGAATCAATCCCGGCCTGTTTTTCGTGCCTTGACCTTTTGGCAACATAAATTTCAGCGCCAATAATAGGTTTAATTCCTTCGGCAACACACGTTTTGTAAAATTTAACAGCTCCGTACATATTGCCGTGGTCTGTTATGGCCACAGCTTTCATACCCAGGCCTTTAACCCGGGCAACCATCTCTTCTATTTTAGAAAGACCGTCCAATAGCGAATATTCGCTATGGTTATGTAGGTGTACAAAATTAGCCATTAATGTATGTTTTCCCCATGTTCTCTATATTCGTTTGTACCATATATCCTAGCAATTTTTTTAGCTTGGTACATCGCTTTGTCCGCTTGTTTTTTACTGCTGTCAATGTCGTCAGGGTTAAAAATAGAAGATCCTGCTGATACACTTACGCCTCTTTTTATTAGTTCAGGTAAAAGTCTTTTTTCCCAAAATTCTCTTGTGGTTGCAAAATTTGAAGTTGGTAAAAGTAAAGCAAATTCATCTCCACCAATTCTTGCTACTATATCTGTTGGTCTGGCTACTTGAGATATCGCAAGAGCAATAGTTTTAAGATACTCATCTCCTGCAGCGTGTTCCTCATCTTTGTCATTTATTTGCTTTAATCCGTTTGCGTCAAAGTAAATTAGTATTGAATCGCTATTTTCCCCAGTAATTCTTGCTCTTTCTATTCTCGCTTTCTCTTCAACCAATCTTCTGTTAAATCCTGCCAGATTATAAAGTTGAGTTAGGTGGTCAATTCCTCCTTCTGTAATCGCCTGAGAGAGTTCTCTTTTATGTTTTTTTTCTCCGGGAATAATCCTGTCCCAGATTCTTTTCACTAATTTTCTTCTTTCAGGTATCGTAGAATGTTTTTTCTCATCTTTTAAATCAGGTGTTATTTCAGAAACAATTCCCGACGCTTCTTTATGAATTTTTTTTAAATCGGAGAGTTTTAAATCTTGCGGGGCAGAATCGTGAGTACTTTTTGTCTCAACAGCTTTGTCAATCATCTCAATTCCTCCAAAATTAAATTTTTAAGTTTTTGGGTATCTATTTTTTTTCTAAGTATATACATAACTTGTCCGATAGCAAACTGCAAAGCATTAGTTTTACCCTTTTTGTAATCAATCTCAATACTTGGGTTATCTTTTAATACTTTTTGAATAACTTTTTTAAGCTCATCCGAGTCTATTTCTTCTGTTTTCAATGAAGCTAGAATGTCCTCTACAAGTTTTGCAGGTAAAACTTTGTCTATATCTATTTTCCTGTTAATAAAAAAATTAGCCATTTGTTTAGAGTTTAGCTTTCCGTTCCCGACTATTACTGCTTCTTCAAAATAATTTGCAATTCCTACGTCTTTTGTTAATAGATTTGCATCATATTCTGATAATAAGTATTGTTTGATAAACCTTTTTAATTTTGTGTCTGGAAGTTCAGGGATCCGGGATTTTATTTTTTTGATTTTATCTTCCGTAAACCTAAACGGGGGAATGTCCGGTTCCGGAAAATATCTATAATCATTCGCTTCTTCTTTAACTCTCTGGCTTACAGTTTTTCCTGTGTTTTCAACCCAACCTCTCGTTTCTTGAACTGGTACTCCGCCTTTACTTAAAATTTCTGTTTGTCTTTCAATTTCAAAATTTATGGCTTTTTCTACAAAGCTAAAAGAGTTTATGTTTTTTACTTCAACTTTATAAGGTGGCAATTTCCAATTGCCCTCACCCTGCCCTCTCCCTGAGGGAGAGGATAAAGGAGAAGGGGATAGTGAAATGTTTGGCTCAAGCCTCATTTGTCCTTTTTCCATATCAGCATCTGAAACCTGGAGGTAGCGGACAATCTGCTGAATTTTTTGAAGGTATTCTTTTACATCTTTTGCATTATCAAAGTCAGGTTCAGTTACTATTTCAACCAATGGTACTCCGCTTCGGTTAAAGTCAATAAGACTTATGTTTTCTCCGTCAACTTTTTCATGGATTAACTTCCCTGTATCTTCTTCCATATGAACTCTTCTTATTCTTATTTTTTTACCGTTTATTTCAATAAATCCGTTTAGGCAGAAAGGCTGGTCATATTGAGAGATTTGATATCCCTTGGGAAGGTCGGGGTAGAAATAATTTTTTCTGTCAAACTTCGAAAATAGGGGAATATCGCAGTTTAGCGCAAGACCAATTGTTATACACCATTCTATTGCCTGTTCGTTTGGAGCAGGCAAGGCACCGGGAAGTCCCAGGCAAACAGGACATGTATGAGTATTTGGTTTTTGTCCGAAATAATCAGCAGAACAATTGCAAAACATTTTGCTTTTTGTTTTTAACTCTACATGTACTTCCAGTCCTATTATTGTTTTACTTTTCATCCGGACTCCTTTCATACCACTTGTGAGCAATTTCGTATATGTTTCCAACGTTAAATAGTAGGTTTTCGCGAAACTGCGGTCCTAATATTTGCATGCCAACGGGAAGACCGTCTATAAAACCCGTAGGTACGGCAAGTCCGGGAATTCCAGCTAAATTAGTTGGTGCAGAATAAACATCAGAAAGATACATTGAAAGAGGATCCTCTGTCTTTTCTCCAAATTTCCATGGCATAGAAGGGGATACAGGAGTAATAATTACGTCTGCCTTTTTAAATGCATCTTCAAAATCTTTAATTATCAAGGTTCTTATTTTCATTGCCTTTTTATAGTACGCATCGTAGTATCCAACAGATAATGTAAATGTTCCAAGCATTATTCTTCTTTTTGCTTCAGCTCCAAAATTCTGCCTTGCAGAACCAAAACGTATTCCATCGTATCTTGCCAGGTTTGATGAAACTTCTGCCGGCTGAATAATATAATAGGTAGCTATTGCGTAATTAGTGTGGGGTAGAGAAATATTAACTATTTCAGCTCCATTTTCTTCATAAAATTTTAGGGCATTTTCTATATTTTCTTTAATCTTAAGTTCAAGTCCTTTGGCAAAGTATTCTTTAGGAACACCGATTTTAAGTCCTTTAATATCCTTGTTTAAATCTTTTACATAATCATCAACTTTTTCCGGCGGGGTAGTTGCATCATGCTCGTCGTGACCGGCAGTAACGTTTAAAAACAAAGCATTATCTTCTACAGTTTTTGTAAAATGTCCAATTGAATCTAAGGAAGACGCCATTGCGATTATTCCGTATCTGCTTACTCTTCCGTAAGTCGGTTTAAGTCCTACTGTATTTGTAAAACTCGCAGGAAGCCTTACAGAACCTCCTGTATCTGTTCCTGTTGATGCAATACACATGTTTGCAGAAACAGCTATTGCAGATCCGCTTGATGAGCCTCCGGGCACATATTTTGTATTCCAAGGATTTTTAGCTGGCTCAAAATCTGAGTTCTCTCCGCTTGAGCCGTGAGCCCATGCATCTAGATTTGTTTTTCCTATTACTACCGCGCCCGCGTCTTTTAATTTTTTTACAACAGTAGCATCATATGGTGGAATATAATTTTCCAAAACTTTTGAGCCTGCTGTTGTTTTTATTCCTTTTGTTGAAAACAGATCTTTTAACGCAACCGGTATGCCTAATAAAGGCAGGGTTTGGCCTTCTGATATCAATTTGTCAGCGTGTTTTGCCTGTTCTAAAGCCTCTGATTTGCAAACGTTTAAAAATGCATTCAGCTCACTGTTTTTCTTTTCAATTCGTTCTAAACAAGCATCCAAAAGCTCTACAGCAGAAAATTCTTTCTTTCTTAAACCCTCTTTTGCTTTTTTAATGGTTAAATTATTAGGTTTCATTCTAAAACTTTCTTATTACCCCAATGCTTTTAGTAATTCCATGAGTTTTCATTATGTTAAATTTTTCTCCATTGCTTTCTAATACAAAAAAACCAGTATTTTCAATTGCTCCATTGGGAAGTTCATCATATTTTGCATATTCCAAGTGTGTTAATAATGATTTCATTATATTTCCATGAGCAACAACAAGTATTGTTTTTCCTTGATAAGCAACAGCAATTTCTTTAATAAAATTTAAAAGCCTAGTAGCACCTTCCTGTGCACTTTCCATACTTGGTGAGTGTTTATACTGCATTTTTGCCTTTTCATCTAATTTTTCAAGGTTTTTCCTAATCTCTTGGCTTAATTCTTCTTCGGTTTTATTTGCAAACGACTTAACATAATTTTGAAAACTCCTTTCTCTAATTAAGCTTGTTGTTTCTATTTCTATTTTTCTTTCAAGAGCTAATATTTCAGCAGTTTGCTGAGTTCTAGCTAAATCAGAGGAAAAAATTTTGTCAAAGACAATATCTTTTAAGACTCTAGATAAATCTTTAGCCTGTTTTTTGCCTCGATTAGTTAATCCACTTCCAATTTCATAATGTTCTTTGCGTAGAATACCGGCATTTCCTTCAGATTCCGCATGTCTTACTACATAAATAATGGTTTTATCTCGTCTACTCATTTGTAAGTATTCCTTTCACCCTAAAAAATCCATTGTGCTTGTTTTTGGTGTTGGATAAGGCTTCGTCCTGAGACAGTGAAGCTGAAGGAACATCTTTTTTACTCACATTTTCTAATCCGGTCGTTTGACTTGTTTCCTGAACATCTTCGGTATTCACTTCCTTGAGCTTATCAATATAGCTCAAAATTGACAAAAGTTGTTTTTCGTATCTTTTTACCTCATCTTCACTTAGGGAAAGGTTGGCAAGTTTTGCAATATGTTTTACGTTAATCTTCATAATTTTGTTCATATTATATTTCAACAGAAAGGCGTTTGGCAATTGTTATTCTAGCTTTTTCTTCCAAACCGTCATCAAGTTTTTTTAAAGTAATTTTTGTGCCATATTTTTTCTCCAAAGCTTTCTGAATAAGAAAGTCTGCAAGCGCCGGATTTTTTGGCAGGATAGGCCCGTGCAAATATGTTCCGAAACAGTTTTTATATATTATTCCTTCTGTTTTATCGTCTCCGTTATTTCCATACCCTTTTATTACTCTTCCAAAAGGTTTTGCGTTTTGCAAAAGATAGGTTCTTCCTCCATGATTCTCAAATCCTAGCAGTCTAATTCCTAGAGTGCTACAAGTAAGGGAAATATTTCCTATAAGCCTTTTTATGCTTTCGCCTCCGTTTTTAGTAAAAATATCGAAGATTTTGAGGCCGTTTATAATATTTCCATTCGATTCTTCATAATATTGTCCCAAAAATTGATATGCTCCGCATATAAAAAGTCCGGGAATATTACTTTCTATAAGCTTTTTTAATATATTTCTTTTTTTATGTAAATCTATGGAAACCGCCTCCTGCTGTTTGTCCTGAGCTCCTCCCATAAAAAGCAGATCGCATTTTAAAAGTTGATTTTTTTCAAACCCAACATTAAGCATTAATACTTCAACTTTTATGTTCCTCCACTCACACCTTTTTTGCAGCACTATAATGTTCCCACGGTCACCATAAATGCTCATAAGTTCAGGATAAAGCCATCCAATCACTAGCGATTGATGATTTATGATTGATGATTTATGATTATTCCTCATAGAATTTTTTTACCTGTTAAAATTTTTCTTGCTTCAAGCATAGCCGAATAAGTAGGTAGTATGTACAGTGTGTCATTTGCGCCCGTACTGGTAAGGCCTGAATTAATAGCGTCGCTTATGTTCTCAAATGTTTTATAATTTTCCCGACTAATTCCCGCATACTTTAGCCTCAAAGCTAAATCATACACCCTGTCCCCTGAAACGTATAATTTCGTGTTTTTTTCTAAAAGCTTCTCAAAATCTATATCCCATATCCAGGAAACGTCTGTTCCGTCCGGTATTCTGTCGTTTAAAAGTATAAGTAAATTTTTGGGATTCAGGCTTGTTATGGTTTTTAAGCTTTCGTTAAAGCTTGTAGGGTTTTTAGAAAGAAAAAACTGTATTTGTCTGCCGTTACTTACGATTATTTCCTGTCTTCCAAACGCAGGCTTAAAAGACCTTAGTGATTTCTCAATAACTTTATTACTTATCTTAAGTTTTTTTGCAAGAAGTACCGAGGCGAGTACGTCGTACATTGCATGTGTGCCCGGAATAGGATAAAAGGGTGTGTGTGTTATGTCGGGAGAGGGCCGTTTGAAACCGCAGTTATCACACTTCCATTTTCCTAAATGAGAAAAGTAATAGGCCGAAAATGAAAGCTTTTTTCCGCAGTTTGGGCAAAGCAGAGAATCAGAAGAGTGCTCCAGCGTAATGTTTTCCAAGCTTTTGCTTTCCATGCCAAAATAATTGACATTTTCTACATCTTTTCCTAGATATGCAATTTGAGGATCATCGCTGTTTAATATTAAGTTTGTATTTTTAAGATTTTTTATTGAGTCTTTCCATTTTTTAGAAATCGTGTCTATTTCTCCATACCTATCTAATTGATCCCGGAAAAGATTAAGAGCAATAACAAAGTCTGGTTTAATAAATAACGCAGCAGCCGGAAAAACATTTTCGTCTACTTCAAAAATAGCAAAATCCTTTTTTATTCTTGCGTTAAGTAAAGCATGAATTATAAGTGAAGATGCTATTCCGTTTAGAAGGTTTGCGCCTGATGAATTTATTAAAACTCTTTTTCCTGTATGTTCTAAAATTGTTTGCAAAAGTTTTGTGGTTGTAGTTTTTCCGTTTGTACCGATTATTAGGATAGTGTTGGTTTTTGAGGTTTTAAGAAGATCTGTAATAAAGTTTTTGTTTATACTTAAGGCAATATGGCCCGGCCATGTTGAACCGTTACCTAGATTAAATGTCCTACTGATTGATGAAATAAACTTTCCTATAAATATAAGTAATATATTAATCATGAATTAATCTTCGAAAAGCTAAAATGGCGCTTGTATCACATTGCACGAAGAATTTTTATTCTTTCTTCAAGCGGGGGATGGGTGTTAAAAAGGCCTGTAAAAAAAATTTTGACTTTTCTGTTATCAAACGGATTTTCTATAAAAAGATGAGCCGTAGCATTACTTGCAGTGCGTGGCGGGGTATGATCCCGTGCAAGCTTTTCCAATGCGGATGCAAGACCTTCAGGATAGCGTGTAAGTAGCGCACCGGATGCATCTGCCAAGTACTCCCTTTTCCTTGAAACAGCAAGCTGAATAAGTGTAGCCGCAATGGGAGAAAGTATTGCAAACACAATTGCCAAAACTAGAAATATTGTATTTCCCCGGCTGTCATCAGATCTTGAATAAAAAGTTGTTCTTATGAAAAGATCGGAAAGAATTGCGACAAATCCAACAAGAATTGCCACAACTCCCATTAGTCTTATATCATAGTTTTTAATGTGTGATAGTTCATGAGCTATCACACCCTCAAGTTCTACATCATTTAGTTTTTCTAAAAGTCCTGTTGTAGCGCATACAACGGCGTGTTTTGGATCACGGCCTGACGCAAATGCATTAGGAGAAGGGTCATTGACTATGTATACCCTTGGCATAGAGATTCCTGATGCAATACAAAGGTTTTCTACAGTTCTGTAATATTGTGGAAAGTCATTTTTTTTTATTTCCTTAGCACCAGTTGTAGCTAAAACTAATTTATCAGAATAATAATAACTTCCGATACTCATAATACCGGCGATTATTAAAGCAACTCCCGCTAATCCCAGACTACCCATTCCAAGAGCTTTAGAAAACACATAAACTAACGTCGTAATAATTACGACAAACAATACCATTATTACCCAAGTTTTGTTTTTATTAGAAGAAATTGCAGAGTAGATATTCATAAACTAAAATTCAACCTTTACTTTCTTTCTTTCTTCTTCATTTGCAGCAAAAAAATCGGCTTGTTTAAAATTAAAAAGATTTGCTATTAAAACATTAGGGAATATTTTTAGCTTCGTGTTATAGTCCAGTACGTTAGAATTGTAAAATTGTCTTGAGTAGGCAATTTTATTCTCTGTATCGGATACCTCTTCCTGAAGCTCCAAAAAATTTTGGCTTGCTTTTAAGTCGGGATAGCTTTCTGCAACAGCAAAAATAGATTTAAATGTTTCTGTAAGCTGATTATTTACTTTAGCTTTGTCCTCAACGCTTTTTGCAGAAACAAGATTTGCTCTTTGCTGTGTAACTTTTTCAAAAAGGCTTTTTTCGTGCTTTGCGTATCCTTTAACTGTTTCTACTAAATTTGGGATTAAATCTGCTCTTCTTTTTAGCTGAACGTCAATTTGGGAAAGTGCCTCGGAGATTCTAAGCTTAGCCACTATAATGCTGTTATAGAGAAACCACACGAATACTATGATTGCTATGACAGCCCCAATTAAAATTATATTCATTATTTTAGCTCACCTCCTTTATTTCTTAAACCAATTAGCCATATCATTATAACCCATTGTATTAAGAATGTCATTTTTTGTAGCCCATCCTCTTCGTGCAACAGACACGCCGAATTTCATATTATCCATATGGGAAACATCATGACTGTCTGTATTTATTGCAAATTTGACGCCCATGTTCTTTGCGATTCTAACTAAGTTGTCTGGTAAATCAAGCCTTGTGGGCCAAGCGTTAATCTCCAAAGCTTTACTGGTTTTTTTTGCAAATGTAAATATTTCATTCCAGTTAGCCTCATAACCACTTCTTGAATCTATCATCCTGCCGGTAGGGTGTGCAAAAATTTTTGCTTTTTTGTGTGAAAGTCCATTCAAAATTCTTTTAGTCATTTTATCTTTGTCCATATTGAAAACGCTATGAACTGACACTATTGCGCCATCCAGAAGCTGTAAACATTTATTATCGATTGCTAAATCACCGTTTGGCAATATATCAACTTCGAGTAATTTAAATATTCGAACATTTTTATACTTCTTTTTTAATTTTTCAAGCTCGTTATCTCTTTTTATAAGTAGTTTATAAATATCGTTATTACTGTGTTTGGATATACTCGGATTATGCCCGGAAAAACCTATGTATTCATATCCTAATGAAATTGCTTTTTTAATCATATCTTCAAAGCTGTTTTGTCCTAAATCGTGGCTTGGTTCTATGGGAAAACTTGAATGAACATGAAAATCACCCTTAATATCTTTTAATTCAACAAGGATTGGAATTTTATTTTTTACGGCAAGCTCTATTTCTCCCGTATTTTCCCTTAATTCAGGAGGAATCCACGAAAGCCCGATGGCTTTATAAAAATCATCTTCTTTTGCAAACTTTTGAAGTTTTTTGTTTTTAGTTTTTAAATATTTTATACCGTATTCGGAAAGAGATAAACATTTTTTTAATGCATATTCGCGAAGATGAACGTTATGTTCTTTGCTTCCCGTAAAGTGTTGCAAAAGTGAGCCAAATGATTCTTCTGGTTGAATAAGCAAGTCGATTTGTCTCCCTCCGGAGATTAAAATTGAGGCTGAAACTTCGCCTTTTTCTATAATTCTTTCGGTATGCGGATAAGAAACAAAATGATCAATTACTTTTTTTGGATTATTTGTAGCTACTGCAAAGTCAATATCTCCAATAGTTGATACTCTTCTTCTTAAACTTCCCAAAGCCTCAGCTTTAAGAACATTTTTATTTGAATATAAATATTCTGCTATTTTCTGAGCAACTCCGAAAGCATAGGGGAGTGTCATCCGTGTTGTTTTTCCTTTTCCGAGGCGGAATTCCTCAATGGCTTTTAATATATCCTCTTGTGATTTTTCACCGAATCCTTCAAGTTTTGAAATTTTGTTTTCTTTTGCAATTTTTTCAAGGTCGTTTACTACTGTTTTTGGGTCGTGTAAATTAAACATACTTACAAGCTTAAAGGCCTTTTTAGGACCAAACGTAGGTATATCCGTAAGCACAAATACAGATTTTGGAACACCTTTTAAAACCCAGTCAAAGTGCCTGACACCTCCCTTTTTAAAAAGTTCTATCAGGTGTGATTTTAAAGTTGGGCCGATTCCGGGGATTTTATCAAGTTTATTTTCTTTGTAATACTCCATTAATTCACCGTTTAAGTTTGCAATTGCCTCTGAAGCTTTTTGATAGGCAATTATCTGAAATTTAAACTTGTTTTCATTTTTAACCGTATAAGCAGTTGCAATATTTTTAAGAAGCTTTGCAATTTCGGTATTGCTCATTTACGTGAATAATATCATTTCAAAGTTTAAGGAACAAGCAGAGGATTGACCACGTTTGAATAATTTGTTAATATACAAAAAGTTTGGGGTGGTAGCTCAGTTTGGTTAGAGCGCTTCCCTGTCACGGAAGAGGTCGCGGGTTCGAGTCCCGTTCACCCCGCTACGTTCATCTTACTTTGCTAGTGAACGTAGCAGGCCAAATAAAAACATATATAGAGTTAAAATTAAAGCGGTTAAATTCAAAAGAATGAACGTAGCCCGCCAGAAAATGTATTATTTTTACATTCTCCGCAGTAAAAAGAAAGGCAAACTTTACATAGGGCAAACACCAGATCTCAAAAATAGAGTAAGGTCACATAATAACGGTGAAAATAAAGCTACAAAACCGAATCTACCTTATGAGCTTATATTTTATTGCGCATTTAATAATAAAAAAGATGCAATAAATTGTGAAAAATATTTTAAAACCACCTCGGGATGGAAAAGATTGAAAAGAATGCTACAAAACACCTTAAGCAAATAAAAATAGTTTAAAATTTTGTAATAATATTTATTTGATATCTTTAAAAAGTATGGTATACTCTTGCAAAATAACAGAGAGGGTATCAAAGTTTAAATAATTCTTTCTGTAAAACTGCTTATTTATTCTTCTGTCCGGAAAGGAGGCGAAAATGGCAAGAACAAAAAAATCTGATAATATTTTATCCCAAATAAAATTGGGAGAGTCCTATACAAGCCTTTTCTTAGGAGCTGTTATTGTAGTAATAGCTTTAATTTTGGTTTTCTCTTTCCTTAGAGGGAAAACAACTCAGAACGAAGACACGCAATCAACATCAACTCAGACAGAGGAAAGCATCACAGAAACACGCAGTTACACTGTTAAAGAGGGAGACGATCTTTGGAATATAGCAGAAAGATTATATGGATCCGGATATAACTGGGTGGATATTGCAAGTGCAAGCAAGCTGGAAAATCCCGGAATTTTGTATGTCGGCACAAAACTTACTATTCCAAACGTCCAGCCTAAAGAAGCAACTAAAACTTCGGCACAGGAAACACCAAAGGTTACAAACACCATAACAGGTGCTTCTTACACAATTGTAAGCGGGGACTATCTTTGGGATATAGCTATTAGAGCATACGGGGACGGATACAGATGGGTTGATATTGCTAAAGCAAACAAGCTGGAAAATCCCGATATAATTCATCCCGGAAACGTCCTAAAACTTCCTAGATAATCTCAGTTTGTTGTATAATCATTGCTGAGAGTATCTGCGGCAGTAGTTCAGTGGCAGAATGTTTCCTTCCCAAGGAAAAGGTCGCCGGTTCAAATCCGGTCTGCCGCTCCATACGATTTTGATCGAACTGGCAAGTTTTAGCTTCGGAAAATTACTAAAATTTGTCAAAATCTAGGCTCATAAGGTATCGCCCTAACGGGAATCGAACCGGTTTCAAGCTCGTTATTTTTTCTCTTGATTAGTCTCTTCAAAATCTCCCATCCATTTTGACCCATAAACATGTTGCATTACAGCACAACTTAACAAATACACGACTTCCTGTATTTCCTTTAGTTCATCTTCCGAGGCTTTAGGATAGAACTTTCTTATTTCATCTAAAGGTAACATCTTACATCACCTCACTTATCTAACTGTGAGACAGTTTCGGGTTAATAATAAGCGAGGAATTAGTAGGAATAATAAAACTGAGCTATGAGTTGGGAATTAAAACCACGTCACCGAAGGAACAATTAAAACTGCAGAAAACTAACTATTTATAGCCTTCTGCTTGGATATTAAACATTCTGGCATATTTTCCGTTTAGTTTAAGTAATTGTTTGTGAGCCCCTCCTTCAATAATTTTCCCGTTATCTATTACCAAAATTTTGTTTGCGTTTCTTACAGTAGAAAAGCGGTGAGAAACGAGAATGAGCGTTTTGTTTTTATAAGCCTTTTCTAAATTACTAAATATCTCATATTCAGCTTCGGCATCGATTGCACTCGTAGGCTCATCTAAGGTTAAAAGCGGGGGTGATTGATAAAAAGCTCTAGCAATTGCTAATTTTTGCCATTGCCCTATTGATAATTCTTCTCCTTCCTCATATTCTCTACCCAGATTCTGATCAAAACCTTTAGGTAATTTTTCAATAAACTCCCAGGCT
>Ga0210057_1002248_pt1 | contig 27896 bp, 27 predicted proteins | sample CryGeyCG2114_010_2_FD_183968 | JGI IMG/M metagenome (GOLD analysis project Ga0210057, IMG submission 183968) | Groundwater microbial communities from aquifer - Crystal Geyser CG10_big_fil_rev_8/21/14_0.10 (SPAdes) (version 2) | ecosystem: Environmental > Aquatic > Deep subsurface > Groundwater ...
CAAATTTTCAAAAAACAATGAAAGTTTACGATGGTGGTATCTATTGAACGATGCACGAACTTTTTTTGAAGAAAATTCTTAAAACTTTACAAATGAATTCTGCTCGGGCGGGCAAAAAGGAAGGGGGTTGGGGGGAAGGAATTTTTGCCCGCCCTCGCTTTCCGCCGCTTCTTTTTTCGCCGCCGCAATTTTTCGTATTTCGCTTTACGAAATGCGCCGCCAGAAAGGAAGTTGTGTTTGCCCCGCACTCGTGCGCACACAACAGATTTACTCCCTAAAAATTTATTTTGATCATCGCTTCTTTATTTTACTTGGCCACCAATTCCATTTTCCCAAGAGTGTGGCAATAGCCGGAACCAGAATTGCTCTAACAATAAAAGTGTCGAGTAATATACCGATAGCCACCGCCAGACCGATTTGAAACAACATTTGTAGCGGCGCAAAAGCCATAGTGGCAAAAGTGCCGGCCAGGATTATCCCGCAAGCAGTAATTATCGCCCCAGTTTTTTCTGAAGCCACTCTCACTCCCGCTAAAGGATCTGATTTTTCTGACTCTTCTTTAATTCGAGAGGAAAGAAAAATGTTATAATCTGCCCCCAAGGCAACTAAAAGAACGAAAAGAAGGATGGGGATTATGTAGCTTATACCGTTGTATCCAAGAATATCTTGAAACAACCAGGTAACGATGCCGATGGTTGCCCCATAGCTTAAAAGTACGGTTGCCATTAAATATAACGGCGCAATTAAACTTCTCAAAAGAATGATTAGCACTACCAACACGCCGATAACGACTATTACCATCACTTTGCCGAAGTCCTTGTTTATCGTATCTTGAATATCGGTAAATTCAGCGGTTGGTCCGCCAACAAAATTCGCCGCTGATTTAAGTTCAGTTCCAGAGAGAGTTTGATGAAGTGTTTCTCTGACTGCGGTCACAGTCTTAAACGCTTTATCGGAATAAGGATCCTCTTTAAGAATTACATAAAGGCGGGTGGTTGTTTTATCAGAAGAGACAAACATTTTTTCTAAATCCTTCAACTGCGGATTTTGGCTGGCCAAAGTATCGGGATAAAGATATGCATTCGGCTTTTGGTTAAAAATCGTTGCTAACGCTTCGAAATCTTGGCTAAGTTTTTCAAGACTAGACTGCAAATTTGACAGCGCCAAATAATTTACAGTAGAAGTGCTTGGAGTTTGTATTTGAACGCTTAGACTTCCAAGAATAGTTTTTGCTTCCTTAAAGCTGTTTTCTTCTTTTACTTCCGGATAGGACAAAGACAGAGAATCCAAATACGAATTTAAACTGGCAAAATTATCCTCTTTTATCTCTCCTAGACCGGCTGGAGTAGCCATTTTTTTGGCGATGGCTTGAATCTGCTCTTGAAAATTTATCAACTGGTTAGATACCTTAAAAGGCGATTGGTCAATATCGCCAGATGGCGCAATCGCGCTTCTAACTTTGGCAACGCCTTCAACTTTGGCAAGTTCAGAGGATATTTTACTCAAAGCTGATAAATTCTTTGCTTCAAGAAGTTGATCATTTTGAGAATCAATAATTACTTGGAGCGGCATAAGCTCGCCTTGGTCAAAATGCCCTTCTATAACCTCAAAACCCTGAACAGACTCTTTGTCTTTGGGCATTTCCGAGAGAATATCAAAAGATTTATTGGTTTTAAAAAGAGCAAGATAAGGAATAAGTAGGAGCAAAATAACTATTGGAGCGACAAACTTTGCCTTGTTTGTTACAAAAAAAGCTAATTTTTTCCAGTCCAAAATAAGCGATTTGTGTGGTTTTTCGACTTCGGGAAATGGCCAGAACAATTTATGGCCAAAAATACTCATCAGGGCAGGCATCAATGTCAATCCGGCCAAAAGAGTAATACCGATGGCAATGGCTAAAGCCGGACCAATGGTTTTTATCATACCAAAAGAGGCAATCGAAAGTCCCAAGAACCCGATAATTACAGTCGTGGCCGAAGCGGTGATGACCGCGCCAATTTTAGTCATTGTCTCAGCCACAGCTTCGTGCTTGTGGTTTCCTTTGGCTAATTCTTCTTTAAGCCTTGAAACAATAAAAAGACAATAATCAATCCCGGCGCCAAATATCAAGACAACCAAAAAAGAATCGAGCATCGAAGTAATCTTCCACCCTCCTTGAGCAAGATAACCCAAGACACCCCTCGAGATAATGAAAGCGGTGCCGATAGCCACCAGTGGCACCAGAGAAGCCACCGGAGAACGGTAAATTATCAAGAGTAGAACAATTACTAAAATAATTGTCGCCCAAGTTGTTTTATCAACACTTTGTTTAATAGAGTCGGACAGGTCGGCGCCTATTCCGGCTTGTCCGGAGAAATAAGCCTGAAGATCTGCCGGGTGATCATTTAATCGTTCGCGAATTACTTTAACTGCATCCTCGGTCTTTTTGTCAAAAGAATTGGTCGAAAAATTGACTTGAATCAAAGTTGTCGTCTCATCTTGGCTGGTGAATAAAGATTCACTTTCGGGATTTGTCACAGCTGAAATAACTTTCTCTACTTCAGCCGGCTTTTGATCTGAAGTCAACCAGTCAGAAACCTTTTTGACATAATTTTTATTTTCTTCTGAAAGTCCTCTTTGATTAAAAAAGATAATTACGCCCGAACCAACAGCTTGTTCTTCGGGAAACTTATCTTTAATTACATCTTTAACTTTAACTGATTCGGCATTTGAGGGCAGAAAATTAGCTTCATCGATCGTACCAACTTGCGAAAGCGAAGGGGCTTTAAATACCATGACGATGGCTAAAATTAGCCAAAAACCAATTATCCACCAACGATTTTTAACTACTAATTTACCAATTTTTTCAAACATTTAACTCCTTTCTAAAAATATTCTTTTTGTTTTCTGAAAGATATTTTGAGGGTTAAGTAAAATTAAAGCAGACAGAATCATCAAAACTGAGATTCCAACCGGCACAAAAACCGGTGCTACCCAAGGAACGGGAATTAAAAATAAAACATCAAGAGTTTTTAAGGAAGTCGGCCAACCTATGATCAGATAAAGAAAAACATAGTAAAAAATATCCCAGATACCAAATATATAGAGAAAGAAGGCAAATTTTTGTCGCGCGGTTCGTCCTGAGAGCCAGCCGACAGCCACAAGCATTACAATTGTCGCGACTTCGCGAAAAAACTCGACTCCTAAAATCCGCGAATCGGGCAGGATCGTAAAAAGATAATGCGGCTGCAAAAAAGCGAAAAACGGCACAGCCATTAAAGTATTGTTGGAATCTGGCGAAACTGATTGCCACTCTACGCTGATTTTGAACAAAGCTCGCAAATAAACCACCACTGCCGATTCAAGAAAAGCCATTGCCAGAGCGTAGCAAGTCACAACAATCAATGTAAACCATATTGTCTTGCTGAATTCCCTTAATTTCATAAATTATCCTTTTCATTCCTGTTTTAGTTTATCTTTCTCATAAATTATTAAACAAGCCGAAACAATCATCGACTTACTTAATAATTTATGAAAGTGTTCAACATGCTAAATTTCACATTGTAGTTGAACACCCTCATAATACTTTTATTGCTGAAACGGCCACTTTTTTTCTGAGTAAGCCCACCAAAGATAACCACCAATGGCTACGACTGCGATTATTGCTATCCCAATTCCAATTGTCGCTGGGCTTGACCAATCTATGCTAGTCATTTTTCACCTTCTTTCATTAATTAACTTATTAAGCCCTTGAGGCGGGCGAATCCTCGACCTTTTAAATAAAACGGCAATAATTTGATCTGATATCTTTTCCGAATCAATTTTTTTGTTTAGGAATGAATATTCCAAAAGCAGTCCGTCCATCATGCTGGTAAGCAAAGAAGTTAATAGTCGGTTATCAACTCTTTTGGTTAATTTTCTATTTGCAGACACTTCCTCAATTATTGGCTGAATTAGATTAGCAATCTCTTCTCTTAATTGGATAATATGTTTTGTTATTTGGGCACGGGAATCAGTTGGCAATAGTTTTAGCATTAAAGCCTTAATAAGGTTTTTTTCTTTAGAACCGAAATCTAAATAATTTTTAATTAGTTTATGCAGTTTTTTATCAACCGAAGTTTCGTTCAATGCTTGAGTAAGAGTTAGATTTAAATCATTAAAAACATCATCAAGCACCTTTCCATAGATTTCCGTTTTGCCGGTAAAATGATAATAAAGCGCCGCTTTGGTTATATTTAGTTTTTTAGCGATATCATTCATTGAAACGCCTAAATAACTATATTCAGAGAAAAGGCAGCGAGCCGTATCAATGATATATCTTTTGGTGTTTTGAATAACGTCTTCGGGTTTTTTTGTGATTGTTTTCATAGTTTTGAATTATTTTTCTAATTTACTTACCGATTGGTAAGCAAATTAAGTATATCAAAGTGGACAAATATCTGTCAAGCAAAAAAATTTACAAAGACGATAATATCTGCTAAGATTGTAATTAAGAATATGTTTTGGCGGCGCGCCAGCTTCGCTGGCACGAAAAATTGCGGCGGCGAAAAAAGAAGCGGCGGAAAGCGAGGGCGGGCAAAAATTCCTTCCCCCCAACCCCCTTCCTTTTTGCCCGCCCGAGCAGAATTCATTTGTAAAGTTTTAAGAATTTTCTTCAAAAAAAGTTCGTGCATCGTTCAATAGATACCACCATAAATAGTGGTTAGTGGGTAGTAGATGGTCGATAGGAAATAGCATAAAAGCTCGGGGAGATAATTATGACCAATTTAGAATCCGAAATTCAAAGCGGTACAAAGTTCCTCAGGAATTTCGATGGGGAGAAAATACAAGAGTTTGTTAAAAATATCAAGCCACCTATTTTAATTGCCGCGATGGGTTCAAGCTATTATATGCCTTCCGGAAGATTAAGATCTATAACAAGAATAGTAAATTTAAACGAAAAAATAGATTACATTTTCGCAAGCGAGATTTACAATTATAATCCCAAAAACTACAACAGTTTACTTCTAATCAGCAATTCGGGAAAGACAAGAGAGATTATGGAATGTGCCAAAAAATTCCCGAAGGAAAAAGTATTTGCCGTTACCTCAAGCAAAAATTCTCCGCTTGCCAAATTAGCAGGCAAAATTTATATCCTACAATCCGGTAAAGAAAAAGCTGTTGCCGCCACAAAATCAATCGTCGAACAGAGTATGCTTTGCGCAAGTTTAGTTCTTCATTTAGCCAAGAAACCTATACCGACTCGGGAGAAGCTCGGCAGCGTAGTAAAAGCAATGGAGAAAAACTCAAAAATCGACATTCCGCATAAAATTCCTGTACTGGTAAGCGGTGCGCGAACAGTATATTTTGCCGGGGGCGATTCGGGAATCGGATATGAAATTTCATTAAAATTTATGGAGCTCGCCAAGAAAAAATCAAAATTCATCCCGGGAACTCAAATCCTACATGGGCCAGAAGAAGTTATTGAAAAAGGTGATGTAGTTTTTTTGCTTTTTGCTGATAAATATAAGGTATATTTTGATAGATTTAAAGAAATGAGAAATAAAACCGGTTGTCACTTATTTCTAATCGGTTCAAAAAACCCTTTAACCGAACTCGCGCTGGAAATTGAACTTGTTAAAGGGTATAAACCGTATTGTATCCTTGCATATTTCTGGAATTTACTCAAAGATTTTGCAACTCTCAAGGGTTATAATCTCGATAAGGCTGAAAAAATTTCCAAGATCGGTGTCGGAACAAAACAGTCCTAAACAAAATTCGACTCATGATTATTTCAACTGGCTTTGACTTTTTATATGGTTTGAATTAGAATAAATCTAAAGATTTTTGCATTTTAACAAACTAACAGCACCTGTCGGTGCAGAAAGGAAAAAATGAAAAAAATTGGTGAAATAACTCACTATTACTCCAAAATAGGAGTTGCGATTATCAAATTAAGCGCTCCCCTTGCAGTCGGCGACGAGATCAATATCAAAGGATCAACAACGGATCTAAAGGAAACAATCGAGTCGATGCAGGTAAATCACGAAGATATTAAAGAAGCCAAATCAGGTGATGAAGTCGGCATCAAAGTATCCGACAAAGTTCGTGAAGGCGACGAAGTACTGAAATAGATCTTAGACGCTAGACATTAGATATTGATGAAAAATAGAACATAAGAGATAGACAGGAAAAACAGAAGGGGGTTGAGGATTAGGATTGGACGGTTAACTCAACGGTACCCCAGCATAAATCTTTTCTGGCTTATTTAACTGAGTTCAATCACGCCAGAAGCAGATCGTACGGGACATGGAACACTTGGTTTATTCACCCTGTTAAATGCTGGCCGTTTAACTCAGCGGTAGAGTGCCTCGTTTACATCGAGGAAGTCGCAGGTCCGAATCCTGCAACGGCCACCAAAAATGGAGGGTAGAGGTTAGAAGATAGAGGACAGTAAATTCAACAAACACGATATACATGACAGAAACACGATAGCCGTGTTTTATTTTTTTTGAGTTCTGATGTACCATCCACTTGCGATACAGAAAATATCACTTTTTGTAATACAACTAACCGGAGCAATTCCTTTAATTCTCGTATTATAGGCTAAGATCAACTGAATTGGCTTATATACCTTTGACACTCCCGAGTCTGCTACCTGTTTAAATATTTCATCATACTTTTCGTTTCTCTTCACGGGATCAATTATTGTTCTTGATTCTTCAGTTGCTTTATCAATTTCAGCATCACCCAATTCGGCAAAGTTTTGTCCCGTACCGCTTCTTTGTGTGGAATTATAAAATTTATAAGGATCTCTGTCATAGCCCTGATCTAAGACAATGTATAAAACATCATAATCTCTCTCAAGCAGCGAGCCAGTCAGGGCAGTCTTAACATCCTCCTGCCTTTCTTTCACCTCAAGACCCGCATCTTTCCAGGCCTTCTTCAATTTCAAATAATCCGGGTCGAAACGATTGGGGTCCGTATTAACTTCGAGAACATCAATAGAATTAAATCCGCTTGGCTTTTTACCCTCAAGCAAAGTTGTTCGTGCACCTGCTTTTTTAAAATACGATTTCGAGGTGTTAACGAAAAGCATCGGGACTGTCGAAGTATTATATATTTTTTTGTTCCACTTATTAGGAATCTTATCCAGATCGTAAGCGATATCGATCTTTCCGGAATTAGCAGCATCTTGCAGAGCATTTTGATCCGCATATAACTTAATCGTTATCTGATCAAGATATGCTTTTTGGGAAAAATAATTCTCGTTTCTCGTTAACCTAATTTCTTTATCAGTTTGTTTTCCTATCTTATATGGACCAAGAGGGAAAATCGGTTTAGCTAAATCACTCAGGAATCCTGCCTGCGGTTCGCTTAAGGTGATTTTGATACCGCTGAGTGAAGTTACCTTGGGTTTGATGTTTGGAAAATCAGCTGGTCTTTTCTCAAAGCCCATCATAATATCCGAAGAAGATATTTTGTCCTCCAATTCGAACAAATAAGTCAATTTGTCGTCAGAAATAGTCCAATTTTTAGACAGATCGGGCAGAATATTACCAGATAAATCAGTTTTTACCAACCCTGATTGAGTAAGCCGTCCCAACTCAACTCCTCCCGGACCGTCCGGCGCCACAGTTCCTATTTCAACTGATCCTCCAACTCTTGGCACCACTGCATGTCCTCCAGTTAACTGGCTAATCCAGCCAATCACAGTAAAAACTATTACGGCGATTAATAGCCCAATCACCACTTTCTCAACTGTAGAAAAAACAGCTTTCCAATTTTTGACAGTACTGACAACGGATTGAGGTTTGACACGCCAAAAATGGCGTAAGGGTATATCCATATTAAAAATAATTAGCTTCCTAACTTAGCTCCCAGGAAGATATAACTTAGAGAAAAAAGAACGAATAGTGTGCCAATAACTATAGTTGAGTTAAATAAGACTTTTTCTAATCCTCTTTTTGACCTGTAGACATTACCCTCTGCTCCGAAGATTCCCCCGAGACCGGTTCCACGATGCTGGAGCATGATTGAAACCACTAACAGAATTGCCAATATAAGTTGCGTAATCGAAATAATCTTTAACATTTCGTAATAATACTACACTCAAAATAAAGCTTGTCAAGGGAGATGGATTTCGATAAATTAGAGATGATGAAAAATGCTTCTCGCCAAGATCAAATTATTATTACCGGCATTATTATGCACCGATCTCGGCGGTGGCTTTAGGAAAATAACAATCGCAAATTGAAACCAGAGCCCCCGCCAAGCGGGATATTTTTGTGCCTCGCGCAGAGCCCATGAAGTTTATAAAGCAGAAAATGCATAAGGTTATAAAGTACAAGTTTTGTTTCATGGGTCTTGCGCGGAGCACAATTCGGGCGCGCTGCGTCCAAGAATCGGAGGTCAACATGGCTTTGCCAGAATACCTTAGAAAGTTGGTGACACCTCAGGTACGTCGGACTGACAAGCTTTCTGGGCTGGTCGTCCCTTTCTTATCCGGTTGTCAGACAGGCTGGTACAACCTGGGCAATCACCGATGGCAGTTCACGATCAACGGGAATTATGTTCTCGGAGCAACGTCTGAGTGTACCGACAAGGAGTTCACCAAGGCAGTCAAGACATATGCAGAGCCTCTTGGCTTCTGGAGGCAAGATGATGTCCAGGCCGGCTAACGCCGGCCTCCCTTTTATAAAAAGATGACCACTCCGTGATCATCTTACTGGAGCGGGTGAGCGGATTTGGTCACAAGTTCTCGCCTGCTGGCTCGACTCGCGACCCCGCCTCGCGCCCGTCGCAGCTGCGGCCTTCAAATCCGCAACACTCCAAATAAAAATCGCTAAAGGCGATTTTTCTGGAGCGGGTGAGCGGATTTGAACCGCCGACCTCTTCCTTGGCAAGGAAGCATTCTACCACTGAACTACACCCGCACCTGTCCGCCTCTGGCGGAGAACTGGAATTTATTATATCGGAAATGAGGTTTTTGTAAACCTTAACCCCTGCTCTATAAAGCCTTTATTTTCCCCTTAAAACTGGTAAGATGTATTAGAAAATGCAGTGGCGTTGTGGCCGAGTAGTTAGGCAGAGGTCTGCAAAACCTCGTACCCGGGTGCAAATCCCGGCAACGCCTCCAGAAAAATTATAAAAAGAAAAACAGGGTTGTGTGTTGTATGAGTAAAAAGAATAAAAAATTAAGAAGATTGCTTAGACAAAAGCTTCAGCAGCAGCAGGGCTCAAATCCGAGAATAGATAATCCGCCACGAACTCCGCAAGAAATGCCACAAACCCAGGCAGATAATCAAAAACCAATGCCGCAGACTGAAAATATCGAGGGGGTAGAAACTGTTGAAGAGACAAAATCTGAAGTGCTTAAAATACTTTTAACTGTTCTAATCCTCATTATTTTGATTGTTATCATCTATTTTGTCTCAACCAGAACCAACTTTATGCTCCAAGCTGGCGAGTACTTAACCAAAATCCTTAACATCAAAATCGGAAGTTAATGGTATCCTTGTCTATTCTTTATCCCAGACAATTTTCGGCAGCTTAGAAAAATTGATATTTATGCTAATCTTTTTCCAATCTCAACTAGTTCGTTCATTCTCTCCTGCGAAAATTCGTAATTTTCCCCACGAAAATATAATTGCACGCTCTGACTGCCCTGAGCGTCAGTTTTAATATCGAAGTGAAAACTCTCCGTATGGTCGATTGGCCCGCCAATTTCGGCAATCGAGTCGAATCCGATAACTCTCTGGCCTTCAACCCTTCTCACCAAAACTTCTTTCAAGAATGCAGCAATATTATAGTCGTGTGTCGCATTTACAAAATCAACTATTGAACCTGGTTTTAACCGTTCAGCCATTCTTATATATTTTGCGACTCTCAGCGCTACCAAAGAGGCAGTTTCCACCGGCGAAAAAGTTCTGGGATCCGGTCTTTTTTCGCCAAAACTAAGATAATGATCTGTTTGTTCTATCCCCGAAAGCGACAACTTTCTCTCCTGCTCTTCGGGACTAAGTTCCTTGAACTCATCCTCCGAACCAAGGATTTTTCGTTTTATAGCAAAATTTTCTCTGGCGAATTCACCGTGCGGATCATACTGAAATCTCAGCTCATCTTTAATAACTCGGTTTAATTTCTTCCCTGCTGTTGACGCCTCTGAGGCAAGTTGGGCTGTTTTCTCGGTCCGTTGTGTCGCGCTTGAATATGCTTTTACTACAGGCGACCTAAGATGGCTCTTGCCAAAAATAGCACTCTGCTCTTCCCCTTCAGCAGTCAAAGCGGTTTCTCCGCTAGTCGTGCTCAAACCTTTTTCTCCATGACGGACAAAGAAAGCATGAATTTCTATATTCCTGCCAAATTTCTCTTGCTCAATTTCTGGGCCGGGCCTTTCTTGACGCATAAAAATATAATTTATTTAAGATATTTTTCAATTAATTTCAGATTAGACAGTTTTTTATATCTTGCAAGATTGCGTTTGCCTAAAAGAGGATCTATTTTGCCTTCTTCAACATCGCAAATTCTGTTGGCAGCCCAAAGGATAAAATAAGCGTTCAGAAAGGGTTCAATAATCTCAAGCCGATCTTGTATCGTCTTATCACCAGTTAACTCTATATATTTTACAAGAAATTGATATCTTTCTGCTTTGCCAATTAATTCTTTCGAATCCCAAATCGCTGCAGAGTTTGAAAAGAAAACTGCCAGATCATAACTCGCATCATCAATTCTTGCTTTCTCCCAATCAACTATAAAAATATCCGTTCCATTATCTATCAAATTGCTAGGGACCAAATCAGTATGAACGATATTTTGAGAGTGAAATAATTCATGATTGGCTTTAATATTGGACCGGGATTTTTCAATTATACTTTTAGTTGCTTCAATTACTTTCTTATTAGCATTCCACCTTTTAGAATATTTTTTATGGAATTGTTTGGCAAATGTAAAACTATCAACAAGAGGGTCTTTTCTTTCCATTAAAAAGGGAAATTTTTTTACCGGTAATAAATGGAGTTTCGCGATTATAAGACAGATTCTCGATAGCGATTCGCCTTTCCAGTTGGGAAATTTGCCATCTATAAACTGCTCAATCAATAAATCATTTTTAAAGAATTTTTTAGAATCGTCCATGTATATTGGCTTAGGTGCCAATTGATACGGCTCGAGAGCCCTTAACGAATCAAACTCGTATTTGATTTGATTTTTCAATCCGCTTTGCGGTTCGATATTAAGACGCAACAAATAATTTCGGTTATTCAAAATAACTTTAAAGTTCAGATTATAATCTCCGCCTAAAATTTGCCTTATTTTAATTCTCTTAAAACGCCCAAAAACACCTCTTTGCGCAAGTTGTTTAAAATATTGCTCTATCCGCTCTTTCATTTCTAAGTCGATTCCTTCCATGGCCTGTCGGGATGTTTCGAAATTATATAATCGTATTGGTCAATTATTTGATTTGTACTGGGATTAATAAGCGGTGTCCCATTCGAATAAACCGTATTTTGAGGATCGCTATATTGATTAAGGCCAGACGTGGCTATCCAATCCTGGATCTGTTGTTTTTCTTTATCATCTAACAAATCACCCGAAGCAATTATTTCCTTCGCCGGAAAAATCAAATTTAGTTTCTTTGTGCTATTTACCACCATTGCCGTATAAGGATCAACGGTGGACTCCAATGCTAAAGTTTTATATTCAATCAGTTTAGCAATGTCATTTTGCTGTGAATTAGAATCAACAAATGGTTTATTTTGGACAACCGAAAATGACGAAAGGGCTCCACTTTGAATGGCGGATTGAAGCGAGTAAATTGCACCCGTAGGCGATCCATCGTCACTAACTTCTTTAACGAGAATCTTATCTCCCGAAAAAATTATTCTCCTAGCGTAGGGATTGCCGATTTGATTCCACCCTTGCTCAAGTGTCAACGAAAATGGATCATTATAATTTACCTCAACTTTATCTTTGGGCAGCGGATAACTCCCGCCTTTTTCATCATAAATCCAAAAGCCGACACCTGGCTTTATCATGCTCGAATTGCCACTCTTGAGCAAATCAACATAATCAGCATCTTTTGTGCTATAAATGCTTGCCCATTTTACTTTCATATTTGCCAAAAATTCGTCCGCTGCTGATTGAGTAAAAACATACGGCATTGTCATAAAATTATATCCTGGTTTTGTAATAATGGTTACAGTTTTACGTGTGTGAATGCTGGTCGCATCCTGAGCAATAAATTCAGCACCGGAAATCTTAGTACAAACTGCCATTCCTAAAAATCCACAATTATATTGGACTTTTTTGCCAATAACGACACGCACATATAAAGTGGCCAAATCACTGTTTATAGGCAGCGATTTAAGCGAAAGCTGTTCAGAACGAGTTTGATCCTTATCAAGATCGCCTAAATAAACATAAATACCTTTGTTGATATCCTTAGGCAAGCTTAATATTTCCTCCTGGGTCAATACTCGAGCATAACCAACTTGGCCCTCTTTCAAATTGGAGTTTAACGAAGCTGTCTTAGACATATCAAAGGCATCGGAAAAAACTTGAACTCCGGCATCTTTCAACGCCGAAGTAGCTTGGACAGAAACCGTTGTGCCAATTTCATCCCCGATTGCCACCGATTCCGGAAGGCCTGAAAACGAGATTTTGGCTCCCGGAACTGATTCCACATCGGCCGAGACGGACTTACGAGAAATCGAGAAATATCCCATAATAACAAGGGCAAGCCCAAATACCCCAAGAGCTAACGGCAAAAAATTCCTTTTTTTTGTCGCTGTTTTTACTTCTTCTTTTGGCTCAAATTCAGGAGCCGACGGAAGAAGTTCAAAAGGATCCTTCATGGCTCTATCATACCACTTTGGAATAGTTTTTTGAATCTATAGCGAGTACTTGTCTTGGTCAAAATGTCTTTTGATAAGAATGAATCCAACGCCGCCGATTAGCGAAAGGCCAATCAAGATTAGAAGGATAGGTCCGGTTTCGGCATCGTCAATAACCGTTTGAGGCGTAGGGGTTAAGGTTGAAGTTACAGCATAGGGGGTGTAGGTGGCAGAGGCAGTCGCAGTAGCGGTGGCGGTGGCAGAGTCGCCGACGACATAATCCGGCAGAGGAGGGTTGACATCTTGAGCATGAACAAGTATTGCCCCTGTGAAAACACAGGTAAAAAATAATGCCAGAAAAGTAATATTTTTTAATCCCATTTATCTCATTTTAAATCAAATTAACTTTTTCTTCAAACTTCAGGAGTAGCAATAATTATTAACCTCCTTAGATTGGTTCCAACCGGCACGCAGGTCATAATCGTGAGACTTTTCTTTTGCGGCAAATCAATATAGTTTTCGACTTCTTTCTTCGTAACTTCTTTTTTTTCAACGACTTTATATTTATAAATAACGCCTCTATAAGTTATAACAATCTTATTTTCCTTCTCGAGGGAGGGCAGTAGAGCAAAAACTGTATTATAATCGCCTTTATCCCACCAATAATTTGAGCTATGCCCTGTCAAAAAAGTATTCTTGTCTTTGTCCGGTTTACTTGATCCACTAATATGCACAACTCCCTGTGAAAGTTTGTCGGCAATTTGATCGCTCTCGACGTCCCAAACTATTGGCGCACTAACACCGATTTTCTCAATATAAATATGATTGTCTTCTAATTTATAAAAATTTGACTTATGTTCTTTGGTTTTTTGCTCAGCTTGTCCGTCAGCTTTATCGCTATCGGGTTTGTTCTGAACACGAGCTTGAAGCGCAATTTCCTCTTGAATGCCAAAATCCCGGACAAATGATTGCGGATCTAAGTTAAATTTGATAATTTTCAAATACGCGGGGAAATTAATCAAAACGAAAACTACACTGGAAAAGAAAATTAGCTCAATAAAAAATCCCGCTATTCTTTTTGCCAAAAAGTTTCTTCGTGATTTGTGAACAACTAATTCTTCTGGAGTGTAACCAACTCCGTCAATTATTCTTACCATAATTAAGAAAAGTATAGCATAGCAAAGGAGCGTAAATGGATAAAATATTGGACAATCATAATTGCAGCCTAATGGTAATAAGATGTATGGACTTTAGATTCCAAAAAAGTATTGATCGCATTTGTGAAATGGAGGGGGGAATAATTGCGACGAGATTTCTATGGCCGGCGGGGCGAAAGCAGTGCTCGATTCGACAGAGACTGTACTAAAGGCGATCGAAATCTTCGCGACCAAACACCATGGCAGAAAAATCATTATACTTTCCCACCGAGATTGCGGCGCTTACGGCGGAATAAAAGCATTCAAAAGCCCTGAAGATGAAAAAAATAAATTAACCAAAGATTTGATCTCGGCGAAAAAAATAATTGGCGAAAAATTTACGGCTCTAGAAGTGGATTTGTATTTTCTTGACTCCAACGGAGAAAAAATAGTTTTTGAAAAGATTTAAGTCGCAGCTCTTGGCACAGACTTACCATTTTTGAGCATTCTAAATGCTTCGAATCCGGCAAAAAACGGCAGCCAAAAAGTAATAAATCTATATCCAAGCACAACTATCGTTGCTATCTCAACCGGTACTTTCATGCCTGTTAGCACAACAATCATTGTTGCCTCTACGACACCAATCCCGCTTGGCGTGATCGAGACAAGCTGAAATAAAAATCCAACTGCATAAGCCGTAATCAAAATTCCGGGATAAACATAATAGCCAAATGCCAGAAATAGATAATAAAGTGTTAGGATATCGATTATCTCCATAAGAGCAACGTGAAGAATCGGGAGCATCAGCCCTCGCCATTTACCTACCACCATTCTCGAGAGCTCCGAGGTTTCATTAGCTAAAAATCTAATTTGTGATTCTTCAATAATTTTTCTTCTAACCAGAATCTTTGGGACGAAATTGACGACCGTAGCGAGAAATCCTATTAATTTTTTAAACCGCACTATCCCCCTAATGGAAATAATCAAAAATACCAGCATCGCTGAAATAATACCGAAAAGGATTCCGGCGGTAACAAGCTGATAATTCTGCAATTGCTGGTTAAAGAAGAGATAAAAAAGACCAAAAAGTAGGACAAAAAGGAAGAAACCATAAACCAGAAAATAATAAACTAAGTTGATGATGATTACTTTGCTTTTGGTCACACTTTGGTCTTTGGCTTCAGAGACAAAAAGCGCCATACCAGAAAAACCGGCAGTCGGAGCAACTAAATTCAAAAAATTCGAGGCAAGCGCAATTTTGATGAACTTTTTAAGTGTGTCCTTAACCGAAAAATAATCGTAAAGAGCATGAAACAAAGCACCTTTGTTGACTATGCCAATTACCTGAAGCATGAGCGCGGCAAGAAGAAAATACCAAACCCCTCCGGATAAAGTTACAAGAGCAGATTTAAACTCGCCGAAATGGGTAAAGAAGATATAAATAAAAACGACCGATAAAACCAAAAAAAGAATTTGGTATATTCTTGACCTATTCATAATCACCTTTGGTTTGTCCTCGAAATTGAAGGGCCTGGACAACGTGATTTAATTTTACCTCTTTGTCCTCAAGGTCCGCAATAGTAAGCGCCAAGCGCAAAATTTTGACATAACCGCGCATCGAAAGATCAAATTTTTCTACCGCCTGCTCGAGCAAAGCGGACATTTTAGCATCGATATTTATCAGTTTTTCCAACTCCTTTTGGCTCAAAAGCGAATTGGTTTTTGCCCTGCCAAGATTTTTTTGGCTTCTTTTAGCTTGAATTAATCTTGCGCACTCAACACGCTTTCTAATTTTGCTCGACGGTTCTTCGCCAGATGACTTTTTAATATCGCAAAAAGGGATTTTCTCCACCTTAAAATTGATGTCAAAGCGATCGAGGAGCGGACCCGAGATACGCTTGTTATAAGCGATAATCTGGCTCATCGAACAAGAACACTCCTTGTCCGAGCCGGCATTTCCGCAGGGACAGGGATTGCGGGCGGCGAGAAGCATAAAATCAGCAGGGAAGTCGATTGTCCCTCGGGCGCGGCTGATTGAGATTATCTTATCCTCAAGCGGTTGCCTCAACGATTCCAGAACATTTCTCGGAAACTCTGCAATTTCATCTAAAAACAAAACGCCGCGGTGGGCGAGTGTGATTTCTCCCGGCTTTGGAATTGTTCCGCCGCCGATAATTGCCACTTTTGAAATCGAATGGTGCGGAGCGCGGAAAGGACGGTAGGTGATTAGGGGAGAACTATGATTCAGTAGACCGCTTGCTGAATATATTTTTGTAATTTCTATCGACTCCCCTTCTTCAAGGCGCGGCAGGATAGAAACAATACTTCTTGCTAACATTGTTTTACCTCCACCTGGCGCGCCGGAGAAGAGAACATTGTGTGCGCCCGCCGCAGCAATTTCAAGCGCGCGTTTCGGCAAAATTAAACCCTTGATATTGGCAAAATCAAATTCATCTGCGCCTAGACTGTCCAGTGTTGAAGAGTCAAATTTTCCTTCAATAAACTGTAATTCTTTTTCTTTAGAAAGTGAAAATAATTCTTGCAGATTACCTATCGGAAGAATTTTCAAGGTGTCTACAAGCCCCGCCTCGCTTGCATTTTCCACCGGCAGAATCATCTTGAGTTTTTTCTCCCGCGCCAATATTGCCGCCTGTATTACACCACTTGTGGCTGCGCGCAAATTACCGGAGAGGGATAATTCTCCGCAAATTAGGAAATCCTTAAACTTTTTTTCGTCAATATGGCCCGAAGCGATTAAGATGCCAAGCGCAATCGGAAGGTCATAAATGCCACCCTCCTTCTTAATATCGGCCGGGGCGAGATTAACGGTAATCCTTTTGGCCGGAAAATCGAAACCGGAATTCTTAATTGCCGCGCGAACCCTTTCTTTAGATTCTTCCACCGCTTTATCGGGCAATCCAACCAAATTAAACGAAGGCAAGCCATTGGAAACATCAACCTCGACATCGACAAGATGAGCATCAAGACCAAACAAAACAAAAGATTTAAGAAGAGATATTTTACCCATAATCGTTTTTAATTATAACAAGAATTATTTTTGCGAGCGGAAAACCAGCAAGATTTTTAGAGTGTAATGTCTTGCAAATATTCTGTCAATTTTTTCCACTCATCCACTGATAAATCTTCGGGTCGGAGGTTAAAATCAATTTTCGTCTGATGCATAATATTTTGTTCCTGATTTGTTAGGTTTAAAGTCTTTAGAAGAGTGTTTTTCAGCTTTTTCCTTTTGCCGGCGAAAGACCACTTCAGGATTTTGCCCAATAAATTCATATCCATATCAGGCTTCCTGATATCAGAAAGTTCGACCACAGCCGAATCAACATGGGGCTCAGGCATAAAATTGGCTCGATCTACTCCAAATAAAATTCTCACAGTACAAATTAATTGTGTTATAACAGAGAGAATTCCCCGATTTTTATCTCCCGATTTGCTGGTCAGGCGCTCGGCAACTTCTTTTTGAACCATAAGTATTGCTTTCTCCGGCAAGGGATTCATACCCGTTAAAATTATGTTGATTATCGGCGAGGTAATATTATAAGGCAGATTAGAAATTATACTGATGGGGGAGTCGGCAATGATTTCCGGCAATTTATGAATTGCATTGGCAAAAATTAACGAAAATTTTTTGTCTTTAAAATTTAAAAAATCCTCTAATTGCCTATCCGCTTCGATAGCAATAACCTTCTTGGCAGGGGATTTAATCAACTTTTTCGTCAAGATTCCCTGCCCCGGACCAATCTCAATAATTGTATCTTTGCTTACAATATCCGCCGCTTCAACAATATGCTTGGCGATTTTGTCATTAGTCAAAAAGTTCTGCCCGAAAGATTTTTTATGTGAAAACTTGTCCATATATACAATTTTTAATTAGCTATCTCCTCCACTTTAACACTTATTGTCCCTGCCCCGAGAGAAGCAATTTCCTCAAAAGCCGATCTTTCCAGATCCAATATTCTGCCTGTCCCTTCTTCCGGACCATGGTCTCCGACAACCACTTCCACCCGTTTGCCGTTTGACAAATTAGTCACTAAAATATGTGTTCCTCTCCTGTAGTTTCTCATAGCAGTCCTAGTGTTTGTCCAGCTTGCTTCGCCTGAGATAGAGGAGAGAACGATTATCTTTGTCCCATTTAAAATCACCTTATTCGTCGGCTTTTCAACAATTTTTTCGGAAATTAAAATCCGTGATTTTTCTTCGCCATTTTCCCTGACCACCTTATAGACTATTTCTTTTTCACCAGAAACTCCCGGCGTAACTTTTATCTGCCCGCGAGGCAGTGTCGGGTCATCGCGTGTTAATGTCTGGTAGGGGATAGTCTCAACTTTTTTAAGTTCAGTTTCCGTAACTCGTGTTATTTTAATTGTATTTAAATTGCGAGCAGGGGAACCGAGCTCCGGCGAGACTTGGTCTTTTTGCGCTAATTCAACCGAATTATCTTTGAGGATCTCCCCTACCGAATTTTTAAAACTCGATAGGGTAGTGGTTTTCCCCCAATCAATAAGCGCGTAGCTCGGCGCATTAAACACAATTTGCGTCGTTCCTAAATTAAATGGCGACTTGTCCCCTACTCCAACTGCGCGGATCTTATTGGTGTTAAAAATATAAGGCGGCTCTTGACCGGGAGGATAATACGTAATCTTTGGCTCGGGAATTACTTCATCAGACGAAAATATCCCGAGCGATTTATAATCGATCTCCTCTTGGGCTAAAGCCGGCTTTGCTTCAAAATAAAATTTAAAAATTCCGCTTGAGATAAAAACAAGCACTGGCAGAATAAAAAAGCAAATAAATATTTTAATTAATCCAGTCGATTTCATCTTTCTCTAATTCTTCCAAAAATCTTGACGGCTGGCTATATTGCGCCTTACCGTACATTATTCTCATTCGCCCCAAGCTCAAATATAATCTATGCATTGCCCTCGTCATTCCAACATAGCAAAGGCGTCGTTCTTCCTCCAGCTCCGTCTCATCCATAAGAGCTCTTGAATGGGGAAAAAGTCCTTCTTCCATGCCGACAATAAAAACTATCGGATATTCCAATCCTTTGGCTGAGTGCAGGGTCATTAGCGTAACTGCCGGCTTGTTAAAATCCGCCTGGTCAATATCCGTCATTAAACTTACAGCTTCTAAAAATGCCTCCAAAGTAGGGTGTTCCTTTGCCACTGTCTTTAGCTCCTCAATATTTTCGAGGCGCGTTGCTGATTGTTCGGTGCCATCATCTAAAAATTTGCGGTAGTCGGATTTATCCATCACTCTATCAATCAACAGATCAACTGCTAAAATATCTTTATCTTTTCTCAAATCCGCGATAAGGTTTAAAAAATCTTCGTATTTGGGAATTTTATCGTGAGCGCCGGAGAGAATTTTTTCAAGCGTCTTTTTGCCTATTTTGCGCGGCGGAACATTAATAACCCTTGCAAGAGAAATGCTGTCGTTCGAATTCTGAAGGAGTCGAAGATAAGCAACAACATCTTTTACCTCTTTTCGCTGATAAAACCGCACTCCCCCGATCACTCGGTAGGGAATTTTAAAACGCAAAAAATATTCCTCAAAAATTCTCGATTGCGCGTTAGTCCTATATAAAATCACAAAACTGTTATAATTATACCCCTCCCCTTTCATCAGAGCTCTCATCTCGTCAACGATAAATTCCACTTCTTCCTTATTGTCTTCGAGTTCCACAACTGTCACCGGAGCGCCAACTTGCCCTTTTGAATAAAGATTTTTATCAGAGCGGACTTTATTGTTTTTGATTATGGATTGAGCCGCATTGAGAATCGATTGGGTCGAACGATAATTTTCCTCGAGTTTAATTACTTTGGCCTCCGGATAATCGCGGTTAAAATCCAAAATGTTCTTGAATTTTGCTCCGCGAAAAGCATAAATTGATTGCCAATCATCCCCTATCACAAAGATATTGCGGTGAAGATCGGAAAGGAGTTTAATGAGCCGATATTGCGCCTCATTTGTATCCTGATATTCGTCAACCAAAATATATTTAAATCTCTCTTGATATGCTCGCAAAATTTGCGGATTTTTGGTAAAAAGCTCTACGGTTTTTGAGATCAAGTCATCAAAATCGAGCGCCTCGCTCGAGCGCAGAATCGATTGGTAACTCTTATAAACTTTTGAGACAATCTTAGTGAAATGATCAATGGCAAAACTTTCATAATCTTTCGAGTTAACAAGCTCGCATTTGGCCGAAGAAATATAATATCTTATTGCATTTGGATTATATTGCTTGGGTGAAATTGAGAGTTCATCCATTGCCCTCTTGACGGCACGGATAGAATCGTCCTCGTCAAAAATCGTGAAGTTACTCGGGCAGCCAATGATGTGCGCTTCACGCCTCAATATTTTGACGCAAATGCTGTGAAAAGTTCCCATCCAGGGAAAATTTAACGCCACTTTAAAATTCATGTTACTTTTGGAAAATAACTTTTTGACCCTTGCCTTTATCTCCCCTGCTGCTTTATTGGTAAAAGTAACAGCTAAAATACTTGCCGGGTGGATTCTTTTTTCAGAAACTAAATAAGCGATGCGATATGTTAGCGCTCGCGTTTTACCACTTCCTGCTCCGGCAAGGATTAAAACAGGACCTTTAGTTGTCCTGACAGCTTCTTGTTGCGAAGCATTTAAGTCTTTGAATAAATCCATAATCATAAATTATAAACATCAATAACTAATTAAACTCTAAGCCTCAAGCATTGAGATTATTTTTAAGACTTGGAATCTATAATTGAATTGATTGTTAGGATTTGCTTCTTGAGATTCGCACTATTTAAACTACCACATTTGCTTTTGCGTTGCTAAGCATTGTATAATTAGTTCTGGATAAAAATAACTCATCCCTCAAATGTCGCAAGGAAGAAAGTTTGATTTTGAAAAAATTTTTGGCCATGCTTCATGGCTCCCTGCATTTGCAGGATTTATAATTTTTGCCGGAGCGCTCGGATACTACATTTACAATACTTTGTCAGCTCCAATTAGCGCGAATCCAAACTCATCAACTGTTCAATCCACAAGCTGCAACGCAAGTTTTGTTAGTGGCAACTCCGGCGAAGGATACATTGACGCAGCAATCAACAATTATCCTGTCTCGACAGGTTTAGCTACCACCGACCAACATGCCCAATACGCCCAGAAAACGGGCAATTCTAACTGGAAATGTAATATTGTCAGAGTTAAAGTTCCTCATGCAGAAAAATGTTTTTCTGATACAGACAACCTAAAAGCCATTGAGAATTATGCCGGGCAGACTTTAAAATTAAATTATGTTAATACCGCGGATGACCTCTTTAAGCTCAGCGGCGCAGAAATGCAGAAAACCGTTATCGGCACGAGCACCAAAGCAAAGTGCGTCGGATGTCCCGTCACGGATTTTTACGCCGGCAAACAGTGCAGCGAATCATATAGCGAACTTGGAGATAACAAACAAAAATCTGATCTTTCCGGCAACAACGAAGGCGTGAAAAGCGGAGGGGAAGACACGGTTGCGCAGAAGCCGACAACTTTTCCCAGTACTTCTCCGGACACAATTGACAAAACCGCTCAGAGACAAGAAGGGGCAGGCGCAACACAACAACAAGCAACCGGAGGCGCAAATCAACCCTCTGTTACTACTTCAGCCGTCAGCACAAGCGCCCCGGATTACAAGGAAAAATTTAATCAATGTAAATCGGAAGTATGGCAATTCCTGAAAAATACCAGTTACGGCTCCGTTACACAAAGGACAAAAGTGGCGTGGTTGTATGCCAGAATTGCCGGAATAAAATCAGCCGATGCTAAAGAAGCTGATTATAATAAATGCCATGATATTCTCAAAGAAATCCACAAAATTGCCAATTTAGACGAAAACAAAGCCACGAGTGAGGCGGCAAAACCGGCGACCGCTCAGAATGTTCCTCAATATATAAAAATCAATATCAGTGGAAATTCATTATTTTCCTCTAATAATCCAAATCTAGGTAAGTCTGCTATTTGTGCGGTTTTGATGAAAGATGGACATAGAAAAGGAAATGCTCCTCTCTATGGTTTGACTTATAATATGTGTTATACCGTCGACAGCACTCAAAAATTTTCGCTTAACCTTAAACTCATGCAAACCAATTATAATAAAGATTTCAAGCAATATGATTTCGATCAGGTTTGGGTCTATGCTATTAATACGGGTGGCATTCGCATAGCTAGAAATAAACTATTTATCATGAATATCAATTCTCAACTTGACAGCATAGTCCAAAATGCTAAAGATACTTCACCAAAATCTCTAAATATAAGCATAGGAAAGTTTTATCTCACCGGCAATAACGAACCTAAAACGAACGTCGATGGCAAGGAAACGAATCTTTTCACAGGTACTGGCGCTGTAAAGACAACATCCCAACTGGCGAGTTATGTGCTTGATGCGACTAAAATCGACTGCCTGAATAACCGCTCGACGGTCCCTTAAATAATCTCCTCCAAAGCTTCTTTGCTGACGGTTTCTTTTTTGAGCAGAAGCTGAGCTAACTTCTCGAGTTTTGATTTATTCTTTTTAAGCAATTCTGTCGTTCTCTTCTCCGCTTGGGCGATTATTCTCTCGACTTCATCATCAATAATCGAAGCGATTTTCTCCGAATAATTTTTGTGCTGAGCTAATTCTTTACCTAAGAATACCAGTTCTTCTCTTTGCCCAAGTGTAACGGGTCCGATCTTATCGCTCATTCCATAAATCTGGACCATATCGCGGGCAATTTTTGAGGCCTTATCAAGATCATTGGAAGCGCCGGTAGTCAATTGCCCAAACTCCATCTTTTCCGCAACACGTCCTGCCAAGAGCATTGCAATATCAGCTTCAAAATCTCCCTTGGATCTCAGATATTTGTCCTCATCCGGCATACTCCAAGTATAACCAAGCGCCATTCCTCTGGAGATAATTGAAATTTTGTGAATCGGTTCATTTGGTTTTAGCAAGCGTCCGACAATAGCATGGCCCGCTTCATGATAAGCAGTAATTTCTTTCTCCTTTTTCGAGAGTAACCTGCTTTTTCTTTCCGGTCCAAGTAAAACTTTCTCAATTGACTCCTGAAGATCACTTTGCGTGATTGTCTTCTGGTTTTTTCTTGCCGCAAGAATCGCCGCTTCATTTACAATATTACGCAGATCCGCTCCACTAAGCCCCGGCGTCCCCGAAGCAATCGTCCCTAAATTAACTGACTTTTCAATCGGCTTATTTTTGGCATGAACATTAAGGATTTCTTCTCTTTCCCTTTTGTCGGGCAGACTCAGCACAACCCTGCGATCAAATCTCCCGGGTCGAAGAAGCGCGGGATCAAGCACATCCGGCCTATTTGTCGCTGCAAGCACGATTACACGTGTATCCGTATCAAAGCCGTCCATTTCCACCAGAATTTGGTTTAATGTCTGTTCTCGCTCATCATGGCTTCCGCCAAGGCCTGACCCACGCATACGGCCGATTGCATCCATCTCATCAATAAATATTACTGTCGGCGCATTTCTCTTGGCTTTCTGAAAGAGGTCACGCACTCGACTCGCTCCAACACCCACAAACATCTCGACAAATTCAGAAGCGGATATCGAGAAAAATGGCACCCCTGCCTCGCCGGCAACTGCTTTGGCAAGAAGCGTTTTTCCTACACCCGGAGGACCGACAAGAAGCACTCCTTTTGGAATCTCCGCACCCAGACTTTTAAATTTCTCAGGATGGCGCAAAAATTCCACTACTTCAAACAATTCTTGCTTGGCCTCATCAAGACCGGCAACATCTTTAAACATAATCTTATTTTTCAAGTTCGCTAACTTCGCTGCGGATTTTCCAAAGCTCAGCGCCTTTGTGTTTGCGCCTTGAGCTTGCCTAAATATGAAAAAGACAAATGCACCAAGCAAGAGAAATGGCAAAATTACCGAGAAAAATGTAGGCCAAAATGTTCCTGCATCAGGATTCTTCACATTAATCGGCACATTTTCTGGTTTAATCCCATAATCAGAGAGTGTAGCGGTTGCTTCTTTATATGTTTTTATTTTAGAAGCGTCTTTCAGTTCCGCTATCACCTGGTTGTTGTCAAGCTTGATTTCTTTGATATTGTCTTTATTTACTTCAGCCACAAATTCCGAAAGTGTTACTTCTTTTGGAGGTTTAGAAAAGAGTGGATTGGAAACATTAAAAATTGCGCTTACCAAAAGGAATATGATTATCGCGCCAATAATATATCTAATCTGATTAGGATTCGTTTTCATTTGTTATATTGATTGTTATATAAATTCTCCCTAAAAGTGTTCTGAAAAGCAATTATAAATGATTTACAGGAATTTGTCCAGTATAGTATCTAAATTGGTGGCAGAGGAGAGATTCGAACTCTCGACCCCAGGCTTATGAGTCCTGTGCTCTAACCAACTGAGCTACTCTGCCATTTTAATAGGTAGCAAGTAGTGAAGAAATCACATCAGATTTTAAATTGCTAATGTCAAGAAAATTTTTCAAAAAAATAAACAATCTATAGTTTATTCCTTCGCCTATGCTCAGGGTCCGGCCTTCAAATCCCAACTCTCGCATTCTGTATTCTCTCTTTATCATCTAGAATCTAGTATCTAACCTCTATCAATCTAACTTGGTCGTGGGGGTGGGATTTGGTCACAAGTCTCTGCCTGCTGGCAGAGCTCGCGACCCCGCCTCAGCACCGTCGTGCTTGCGGCCTTGAAATCCCACTTCACTTCACCTGAATTTTCTTTTTCTATCAACTATTTTCTAACTTCTACTCTCTATTTTGGTCGTGGGGGTGGGATTTGAACCCACGATCTCAAGGTTATGAGCCTTGCGAGATGACCGGACTTCTCCACCCCACTACATATAGCGAGGTTACCATAAAACCTGTTAAGAATCAAGCTCCGCCATGCTCCGCTAAGCAGGGTTAAGATTTAGCTTTAGGGTCCTCTTCAAGATCCTTGAAATAACGATAGAGAATGTAGATAAAGATTATTAGTTCAATGCCAACCGCTACCCAGATCGGCCAATAGAAATTGCCGTATATCGCTCTGTCAATGACTACGGCTGATGCGCCAGCTACGCTCGGCACTAAAACATTTCTATTTAAACTCGCGGCAAAGGCAACGCCGGCAGCAAGTGAAATAGTAGGCAAAATAATCAAGACCCACCAAGACCGCGCACTACGATTTTTTGTCGAACCTTCTTCAGTACCCTTTACTTGACCTTCATTTCCAAGCGCCCCGGTTGGTGAACTCTCAACAGATTCACTCGGCAATGCTGAAACAATTGCCCTCGGGACAGTTCGCGCGAGAAATGCACTCGCAAATACTGTCCCCAAGCTCGTTGTCCCAACTCCTCCGGGCCCGACCCCGCTAAGCGGGGGAGTCGGTGTCGGCTCGGCTTCTTCATCACCCGTGACAAAATCAAATGAAACGGTCGCTCCCTGATTATTGGTCATATTTTTATCCAGAATCGCTACCAGCTTTACGTCCTTTGATTCCCCCGGCACAATACTGCCAATTACTGTTTTACTGCCGGAGGGCAAGTTCGCAAGCTCGGTTAAAGTACTACTCCAGACAGTTGCACCATCAACTTCCGGTTCGATTCGAATATAATCTGCTAGTGAACCGCTTACGTTTGAAGCAGCAATGGCAAAAGAATGCGCAACCGTGCCATTATTTGTCACCGTTAGCATTTTAGTTACACTATCCCCCGGGGCAAAATTCGTCTCGTTGAAAATCGGTCCCGTCCCCGCGTAAGAGATATTCAATGGTCCCGCGTCAATACTTGCCGCCTTGGTTTTTAGAGCGAAATTGATAAAACTGAAAACAGCACACACTGCCACGAGACTAATCAATACATTTTTGGGCTGAAATAGTTTTTTCATATAAACTCCTAATTGGCAAATCCTTTAGTTGGTGATTGATTTTGTAGCCAGGTAGCAGACCCATTGGGCACCCGAACCCACGATTGACCTTCAAAAATTGTGCCTATTGCATACGAAAAATTATCAATTAACGTGCTACTCCCGATTGGTCCGTCAAATAACCTCACTTCATCGGTTGTAGTATTGTTAAGCTCAAAACTCCCATCACTATTTCGATATACAACAAGATATCCACCAACAGGAATAACCGTTGATCCACCGCCGACATTTGAAACAGATATTAAGAGATCGTGACTATTAATTGAATCGTATAAATACCAACCATTAACATTAATTGCCCATGTTCCTTTATTATATAGCTCAACCCATTCTCCACCAGGCATTACTGCTGCATCATCTCCTACTGGGTTTGCCATTATTTCATTTATAACAACTTCTACTGAACCAGAATCAGCAGCGGAGAAATTACCAGAAACTGAAATATTATCGGAGAAATACGCACCTGTAAAATTTGCCATTAGAAAAATAAGTGCTATCGGATAAAAAAATCTTACAAAATATTTTTTCATCTCTTCTCCTCTTCTCCAGTCTTTTCTTTTCTGGATTTTAGTCTGGATTTTAGATTGTTTTTACTGCTTTTTTTATTCTCCCCTTTGGCTTTGGCTCTTTTTTCTTTCCTAATCTGAATTATTTTTTTTGTTTCTTTCGATATTTTTCTAATCTCTTCATAAATAATAATTGTTGCTGGAATGATAATAATTAAAACAAGTCCAGGCAGTGTTTTAATGTAACCTATCAAGTATCCAACTAAAGCAATAGCCAATATTTCTTTACCAACAACTCTATCTTGCGAAATCCATTCTCCATCGGGACTTTCATTCGCATCCCCTTTCGTGATGTACGAAATAGTCCCATCCCTTTCAACAATATCGTGAATTCTGTGAGTAGTGTAATCATCTTTTTTGTTCGAACTTATGTTAGGTCCACGAAAAGTAATTATATCTCCTGTTCTATAATTTTTAGCAGGTTTTACAATAATTACGCTTCCCGTAGGTATCGTCGGCTCCATTGAGCCCGACATAACCGTGAGGATTTTAAAAATACCCTTGGTCGGAATCATCGAGATTCCGACCAGAATTCCAACAACAATCAGCGCGATTAGCAAAGTATTAGCAAACATTACTGCGATTTTTCTTACAAGTTGATTTTGATTATTGTTCACCATAGTTACTTTGCGTTAGCCGAGGCCCTTACTGCAGGGCCTCTGGCTAAAGCAGAATCTATTACCAGCCAGGGTTAGATGCTTGAGTAGCATCGTAGAGCAAGTCGAAAGTTGTCGACAGACTCCGGTAGCTATTGTCAGCACTCGGATCGAGTTGGAAAGCAAACTTCCAGTCGTGGCTATTACCAACAGGTAAATTACCCATTACTGGAACCAAAGCTGGATCAATCAACATGCCACTTAAAGCACCCTTATAATAATTAACCCAGACACCGCCACCTTCATAGCGATAAACTTTTACATTAATCTTGCTATAAAGAAGAGGACCAGCAGTATTACTTTCTCGGAATCGGTATTTAGCAGCCATAGTGCTATTAATAGTATGGTTGAAAACACCTAATTTGTAATCACCGCCCGGCCAAGCTTGATCGCCATACCATACTCCCGGTTCCATGTTGGCTAATGTGATTGGACTTGAGGCACTACCACTCCACACTATATCCAAACTGCCTGAAGAAAAGGTATTGCCAGGTACTGTGATATTGTCGTTAAAGTATGCACCTGTTGCGCCTGCCGCGATAGTGGCAACAGCAAGGATTGTAATTAGGCTTTTTGCAATTCTTAACATATTTTCTCCCCTAATCTTATGATTTTTTATTTGTTAATTAACTTATACTATAAAAGCGTCGACCAGCACCTTATAGTGTAATTTAGATTACGTTTGCAGGGTCTGTCGGCAAATGCCAAATTATATAAAAGTTATGTAATTTCCGGCTCACAAATATAAAACTCCTCGCTTCTGGCGAGTTTTTTTGTTTTTACTTTGTTTTTTGGTGGTTTATTGTGTCATTGT
>Ga0210057_1002249_pt1 | contig 27887 bp, 25 predicted proteins | sample CryGeyCG2114_010_2_FD_183968 | JGI IMG/M metagenome (GOLD analysis project Ga0210057, IMG submission 183968) | Groundwater microbial communities from aquifer - Crystal Geyser CG10_big_fil_rev_8/21/14_0.10 (SPAdes) (version 2) | ecosystem: Environmental > Aquatic > Deep subsurface > Groundwater ...
GCGAGTATGACTCTCATCGTGAAAAGCATTTACAACATTTGGGAAAGAGGATGGTGTGAGGGTGCTTAATTGCTAAATTGTTGAATTACATAATTGTTAAATTGTTGGAGTCAATGCTAGCGAAGGAGAAATTGCTTCAGTTGGGGTGGCTGTCGGTTGTTCGCTGTTCGTTGTTGGAGTTAAATTTTCAGTTGGAGTAGGAGTGGTTGTAGGTTGTTGAATAATCGTTGTAGGCGTTGGGGTTTTTGTTGGCACAGGTGTATTTGTTGGGTTTGAAGTTGGTGTTGGAGTCGTGGTTGGAGTGACTTTCGAACAATCTTCAGGAGGCAAATATTTTTTTGAGTAATATCTTTTGACAGTTTCTTTGCAAAGACTACATCTTGTATTTGTTTCTTTGCAAATCTCAACTTCAATCAGGGTTGATGGCTTTTCAAATTGAGTCACAGACTTTCCAGTAAGAAATTTGATCATAAATCCGTTCCAGATAGGAGCCGCTGCAACTGACCCATAAAGTCCACTCATCGGAGAGTTGTCATTATTCCCAACCCAAACTCCTGTAACCAATTCAGGTGTGAAACCGATAGTCCATGCGTCTCGGAAATCGTTTGTTGTTCCAGTTTTAGCCCCAGCCGGTCGACCGATAGTCAACCAATTTGTTTCTCCAAACGTTTCTTTTCGAGCTTCATTATCAGATAAAATATTTGTTACTAAAAAGGCCGCCGCACTATCAAGGACTTGCTTTGAGTAAGTTCCGCCGATAAGTTGATTAACTAAAGGCTCCTTTGGTTTTGAAAAACTTCCAAAAAATGAATCACTTCCAAACGTTTCAATTTCTTTGTTTATTAGCGGGGTATATCTGTAAATTTCATTGCCAAACTTATCTTCGATATGCAAGATTGGGTGAGTTGCCACAAGTTTTCCATTTGTTGCAAAAACACCAAATGCTCGTGTCATATCAAAGAGTGTGACCTCGCCTCCGCCAAGGACGAGCGACAATCCATAATCGAGATTTTCATTAAGTGAGGATATTCCCATTTCGCGGGCGAGCTTGATCGCCCGCGAAACTCCTATTTTTTCAAGAATCTTGACTGCTGGGATATTGAGGGAATTGGCAAGAGCTTGTCGAATTGTGACCTCACCCCGAAACTTACCATCATTATTTTGAGGTTTATAGCCACCTATATCAATCGGTTCATCTTTGATTAAATCTTGGGGATTTGCACCATCGGCGAAAGCTTGTGCGTACACAATTGGTTTGAAAGTAGATCCTGGTTGACGGCGGGCAAAAGCGATATTATACTTTCCAAATTCTTCATCTGAGTAATCGACCGATCCAACCATGGAAATTATTTCACCTGTTTTTGGATTTAAACTGACGAGTCCAGCATTTGTCGCATCACGGCGACCTAGATTTTCAATATGTTGTTTGATCAAAGTTGACGCGACGCTTTGTGCATCACGATCAAGAGTTGTCGTAACTCTAAATCCCAGACGATTAACCGTGTCTTCGCCATATTTTTCATAAAGATAATCTCGTACAAAGACGGAAAAATGTGGCGCTAAATCTGTATGTAGCTGGGGTTCTTCTGCAAAAACAACATCGGGAAGTTTTTCTGGATCGTAGCCTTCGAGTTTCAAGACAATTTGTTGGCGAGCAAAAAGAGCGTCCGAATCACCACCGAAGGGTGTAAGAGCTGATGGGGCTTTGGGTAGTGAAGCAAGAATTGCAGATTCTGGAATTGTCAACTCTGATGGCTCTTTATCAAAATAAGTTTGCGATGCTTCTTCTATCCCATATGCTCCTGACCCAAAATAAATTGAGTTGAGGTACATTTCCAAAATTTCATCTTTGGAGTATCTTCGATCGACCTCAACTGCAAGTAATATTTCTTGAAGTTTGCGCCTATAAGATTTTTCAGGAGTCAGAAGTGCGTTTTTTATTAATTGCTGTGTGATTGTCGATGCACCTTGTGAATACGCAGATGAACTCCTAAAATTTGCGAAAATCGCACGTCCGATACTTCTTATGGAAAATCCAGGATGTGTGTAAAATTCGTTGTCTTCAATAGCTATCAAGGCTTTTTTCATACTGTCGGGCACATCTTCAATTGGGTAAATTTTTATCTCACGAGCTTGAGCGGTTTTATAAAACGCCTTGCCTTCTCGATCCATGAGAATAAGGCCCGAATTGTTTCGGTTCATGAGCTTTTCTGGAGTGGCAAGATCAGCTACGAAATATGAGTAGGTAATAGCTGAAAAAATGATGAAAATGAACAAACCCGAAGCGCCAATGGCAATAATCATCGGCAGACTTAGGTGACGAACTCTTTTGGCAATAGGTTTAACGGTCTTTCTAATATTTGGAAATATTGACCTAGACCAGTCAGGCGCAGAGTTTGCGATGTCTTCAAAATTTGTGACTAGCTTTTCCCAGACGGAGTTGACAAAATGAAAGATTTTGTCTTTATTCATATGGATAATTATAGCAGTTATTAATAGAGACTATCTCAAATTTTGTTTTATACAAAACATCATATTGACATTTTGTATAAAACATATATAATGTACTTATTATGACAACAACAATAAGTGCGACACATGTTCGTGATAGATTTTCCGATATCGTAAATCGTGCAGTGTTTAACAACGAGGAATTTATCGTAGAAAAGCAGGGCAGACCAGTCGTGAAGATAATGAGGGTTAATGTTTCAGAAATTGGCCCAAACAAAGCGACTTTTAATCCACCAGTGTTTGATATGGGATGCACAGAAAAAAAATATACTCGAGAGGAAATATATGAATAAGATTCTTATTGATACAAATGTTCTTATTTACGCACATGACTCAACTTCTCCCTTTTTTGATAAATCATTTAAATATATCGAAAATACGATTATCACCAATAAAGCCTGTCTTAGCATTCAAAATTATCTAGAGGCGTATCGCATCTGGACACAGAAAATCAAAAAACCCATCACAGCATCTGAAGCTTGGCTGATTATCGATTATTATAGAAATCATCCAAATGTGACGACGCTATATCCCACTTTGCATTCATTTGATTACTGTAAAAAATTAACTTATACTCAAAATATATTAGGTGTAAATATTTTTGATGTTCAGTTAATAGCAACGATGCTTGAGTATGAAGTTCACACTGTAGCGACAGTTAACACGAAAGACTTTGAGGAATTCAAAGAAATTAAAGTTGTGAATCCGCTCAAATAGAAATTGGTATTGTGTCTTTTTTTCTGTAAATGGGGAAGCGGATTATACACCTCTAAGAAACTTTTTAACTATGCTGGCCCGATCGTGCTCTATGATCGGGCCAGCTTCCCTTCGTGGTTTATGATATCTTCTCCCACAAAGCTTCGTACTGATTCTTAAATCCTTGTACTAATGTCTTGTCTGAAATCACTACTGCGTATGGCGATTCTTGATTAAAAGAAATCAACGTCACCTTATCGTCACTTATGAGTAGATCTAACTCAGATTGGCCATTGATAAATCGCACTTGATTTTGTGCATCTTTTTTCTTTGCGTACTCACGATTATCTGGGCTGTCTGGCAGTATTTCTCGAGTGGCTTTTTTATAATACTTATGAGCAAATTTTACCTCAAAAAAGTTACCGATTACCTGTTTGTATTCTTCTGCCAAGCACACAATGTATAGAGAACTCGATTCAAGAGACATGCGATATGCGATATGCTTGTTTTATCCCCTCGGCACCGGGAAGTATTTGAATTGTATTTGTCATATATTTCACCTCCTATCAATTTCAATCAAAAAGTTAGAGCTCGCTCATAGTCGAAAATTTTACTCGCGAGCTAACATTGATTGAGTGCGTTCACAAATTCGCTCTAAAATTTTGATTATTTCGCTTCTATTCTGTCCAATTTTTGAACTTATAATATTAGTATGTTATTATGAAAGCTTAGATTTGCATAATTGTTGTCCAAATATTGGACAGTTAAGAAGTTTAGCAATTCAACAATTTAACAATTTAACAATTTAACAATATGCCATCTCAAAACACCCAAATCAACAAATTTTTAGATGCCCTAGGACTTAATAGTCGTGAGATCGAGGCTTATCTTAGTCTTTTAGATAATGGGATAATGACAGCTCTTGAACTTTCCAGACAATCCAATATTCCAAGAACGACGCTTTACAGAGTTATTGAATCGTTGAAATCCAAGGGAGTTGTTGAAGAAGTCGTCGAGGAATATGTCGCCAAAGTTCAAGCCGCTCCATTATCACGCCTCGAATACTTAGTTGTTGATCAAAAAAATAAAGCCGAAGCACTAGCTACGCTTTTTCCACAGGTCTCAAAAATCATAACTAACACCAAGACTGTTTCACAGCCAGATACAAAAGTTCTGATGTACCGAGGTCGCGAAGGAATTCGTCAGATGGTTTGGAATGTGCTCGATGCAAAGACTGAGATAGTGGGATATACCTCACATCAGATTGATGATTTTGTTGGCAAGCGATTTATGAATCGATGGCGAGAAGAGTTTATAGATCGAAAAAAATTAGGGCGTGAATTGGTGACAGAAAATTACTACAGAAGTATAGGTGGGAAGATGAATGACGTCGATTGGGGCAAATGGGAAAGTCGGTTTATTCACGAGCAAACGCTAACTATTGACCATCAATATGATATTTACAATGATATTGTGGCGATCTACAATTGGCATGAAGGAGAGGTTTTTGGAGTTGAGATCCATAATAAAAAAGTATCGCATTTGCAAAGACAGATTTTTGAGATTGTGTGGGGTGTTGCGAAAACCACGCGCTAAATTTTTTTACAGTGTTTTGTTAGCCAGGATGAAATGTCTTCGAGATTTTCGCGCTCGTTGTCGATTGTAAGTGAAAATAACACGACCTCTTTGTTTGAAGCGATGCATTGATATCCATTTAAATCTAAAAAACGAAGAGTTGAGAAAAAACCAGTACGCTTATTGGCATCGTTGAATGCATGATTGTTCACGAGCGAATGAAGTAGAGCTGCAGCCTTTCCCATTATTTTTGGATAAAGATCTTTCCCAGTAAAACTTGCTTTTGGTCTTTCGACTGCAGAGTGTAAGAGCCCAAAATTACGGACTCCAGATCGACCACCACCAACCAAAAGCATTTGTTCGTGTATGGCGTAGACCTCTTCAATGCTGACATATTTTACTTCCATCTAGATGTTTGATAACTCGACAATTGCCTCCTTGTATTTCTCAGAGGTTTTTTCTAACCACTCAAAAAATTCCGGAGTAAGATGTGTTTTTATTTCATCGTTTTTTGGAGTAATTAAAGCCATCTTTTTTTCTGCATCATGCTGGATCTGAATTTTATCTCCAGCTTTCCACCCAGAATTTCTGATGAATTGAGCCGGCAATGTAACCGCAAGAGAGTTTCCAACCTTAATTATTGTCTGAATCATTTTTTAATAGTTAAATAATAATGTTATAACTAGATTATAACATATCGATATTTACTTATATAATTGTATATATATATTATACAATGTATTTATGTCAAATAATGATTTTTTGTACGAGCTCGCATTTTCATACTTCCCAGGTATTGGACCGATCAAATTTGATGCTTTATTAAAACACTTTGGTACGGCAAAGTTGGCATACGAGGCATCGGCAGGTGATCTTCGTGAAGCGATGGGAGCAAATTTGAGTTGTAAGTTTTTAGGGTATCGTAATAATTTTGATTTTGATAGTGAATATAAAAAAATTACAGATAATAATATTACCCTTTTAATGCGGGAAGATCTTCGGTATCCCTCTGCACTTCTCAATCTTTCTGATCCTCCAATCTGTTTGTATGTCAAGGGAGATCTTACAAATTTTCATTGGAATGATGAATCGGCCAGTGAGTTGTATTTTGCAGTCGTTGGAACACGAAATCCGACGGAGTATGGTCGGCAAATTACGACTAAATTTTCTCGTGAATTATCCGAGACTGGAACGATCATTGTCTCTGGTATGGCGATGGGAGTAGACGCTCTTGCACACTGGGCAGCTCTTCGTGCGGGTGGCAAGACTATTGCTTTTTTAGGATGTGGAGTAAATATTATTTATCCATGGGCAAATACAAATCTATACCATAAGATAATTGAGTCAGGAGGACTGGTAATCTCTGAGTTTCCGCCTGACATGGTGACTTTGAAAGGTCACTTTGTTGCACGAAATCGCCTTATTTCTGGATTGTCAAAAGGTGTTTTAGTTGCTGAGGGTTTGAAAGATTCTGGATCTCTCATCACTGCGCGATACGCCCTTGCACAGGGCAAAGATGTGTTTGCACCGCCAGCGCCTATCACCTCAGATCAATCACAAGCACCAAATATTTTGCTCAAAGATGGGGCAAAATTAGTAACGACGGTTGAGGACATTCTTGAGGAATATGATGTCAAGAAGAAACAAACACTTAAAGAAACATTGAAGGAAATTCCAGAAAATCAAAAACAACTCTTTCAATTATTATCTGCGGAAGCTTTCACACCAGACGAGATTGCACGTTCACTCAATGTGCCGGTTTATCAAGTTTTGTCATTACTTTCGACGATGGAGCTATCGAAAATTATTGAAAAAAACATTTCAGGAAAGTATCAGATCAAAATCTAGAAGTTACAAATTCTGAGTGGTGGTTGGAGGGTTTTTGTGAGTATTTGAAGATTGATCAACAGCATCAATTTTCTTAAGTCTGCGAATGTATTTATCTTTATCGATTGGTTGTGTTGTAACAAACGCATCAATCATTTTCTGTGCTTGTTCTTGCGAAAAATTGTCCGATGCGATTGAAAGCACATTTATATGATCATTCTCCCGCCCATGTCGAACTTGTTCAGCATCAAATCCTATTCCACAGTAAATACCCTTGTTTCTATTTGCCGCCATGCAGACACCGATCCCTGAACCACAGATTACAATCCCTAAAAATTGATCAGGATTTTGAAGTACTGCTTGGGCAACTTTTTGTGCAAAATCCGGATAATCATCCTCAGGATCATGTTCGTAATTTCCCAAATCTTCAACGCGAATATCTTTGTTTTGGAGATACTCGATTAACGCATTTTTCAGCTCAAACCCGCGGTGATCAGCGCCGATGAAGATGGTCATAAGAGTAGTATACAATATAATCATTATTCATTTGTTGAATACTATGTTTGACACCCACTGTCACCTTAACTTTAAACGATTTAAGAAGAATGTAACCGAGGTCATTGACCGCGCAGTTGACGTTGGTGTTACAAACATAGTTATCCCCGGCACCGATATTATCTCCTCAAAAAAAGCCGTTGAAATAGCAGAAAAACATGAAGGGTTTTACGCGGCTGTTGGTATTCACCCACATCATGCGTTCGAATTAATTACGAATGACGAATTGTCAATTACGAATGAAATCGATGAGATTGAAACATTATTGACTCACCCAAAGGTAGTTGCAATTGGAGAAGTCGGCATGGATCGTCATGTGTATGAAGAGACAAAATATGCTGAGTATGCTGTTGATGAGCGATTTTTGAGTACTCAAAAATCGCTCCTGACATCACAAATCCAACTTGCCGTTACATACAACAAATCATTAATCTTGCACAATCGCGAGGCGAAATCAGATTTACTTCCTATTATTAAAAAAAACTGGGACTCACAACTTGAGGGGCGCACCGTGTTTCACTGTTGTGAGCCAGATGCCGAGTTGTTAATTTTTGCTAAAAATCACAAGGTGTTTATCGGAGTTGACGGAGATGTGACTTATGATAAAGCTAAACAGGATTTTATTAGGCAAGTTCCTCTTGAGATGCTTGTTGTGGAGACTGATAGCCCTTTTATTCTTCCTGAGCCGTTATTATCTGAGAAAAAGTATCCCAATGAGCCGGCAAATATTCAATTGATAGTTCGCGAAGTCGCAAGCTTGAAAGGTGAAACGGTTGAAAAAATTATTGAATTAACTACTGAGAATGGGAAGAGTTTGTTTGGATTGGGATAATAACTAATAAATACTTTTCGATGGTAAAATTTTACGCCACATACGATAAGTATAGTATTTTTATACACTTAAAGGTATTCTTTTAATCCTTTTGTGATATCTATCTATACACATTAAATATGTATGTTATAATATGTTGTTAAACATTTATAATTATTATGGGAAGATTATTAGAATCATTATTAGCTATGTATTATGGTGACGGACCTCAAATTGGAGCATTTGCTAGAACTATTTTTAGAGTTGGCAGTACGAGAGGAGTAAGCAATAAAGTAATAACCCTTGCTCAATCATATGTTGTGGAGCACAATGTAGAGGCAGATATGGGAGCAGTTGAAGGAATGCAAACTTTGAGTGGATTTGCTGCTGCATTATTGTTTTTGGGTTCTCCACTAGATGTTCTTGCAAAATTAATTGGAGATAATCCTGGTCCTGTTGAGGAAGTCGTTGGTAGGCTGAGAAATATGGGACCGACGCCAGCTTCTCCTCCTTGGGCATGAAAACTTATTTTAAATAGGGATTATCCCGTTTCGGGATAATCCCTAAATTAGTACTTTCTTAAGAACCTCACTCCAAGCATTTTCAAATTTAATTGGTGCAAACTCAGAGGCGCGGTCAAACGCCAGTATACTCTGTTTTTCGTGGTAAGTTTTATTATAAATTAACTGGGATATTTTTTCAGCAATTTCTTTTGGATTATCAGGTGAGGCAAAAACAGCAGCATGACCCGCGATCTCACGAAGCACAGGGATATCTGCAAGAACACTAGGCGTGCTTAGAATTCCAGCCTCGATATATGAGAGCCCAAATCCCTCTGCTTTTGAGACAAGAATATTTGCCCTTGCATTTTTATATAAATCGAGCAGGGTGGCATCAGGCACAAATCCTGGAAAAATGAAACGCTTGTCGTCTTGGGCAAGTTTTAAAAATTTATAAAGAGACTTCAACCAAGGATGGGGCCTTGTAGAAATCCCCGTAGAATTAACTGTTCCAAAAATATTTCCAACAAAAACACAAGGAAAATCGACTATTTTCAGTGCGCGCGCTAAATTTGGAAGATTCTTGTTCCAAGTCGCATCCCCCACATAAATTACATAGTCTTTTAGACTTTCAAGTACGGGGTTTTTGGTTCCACCAGGATCAATTGGAGTAAATTCAGCCACAGATCGATCGTTTATATTGTGAAAAGGGTGGTGATGATTTATAGCTTCTTCATTTTGATCCATATGTGGAGTGAAAATTTTGTCAAATGTTGGATAAATCACGGAAATGCTATCATCTGCAATCTTTAAAAAATCCTGAATAACTTTTTTGCTGACATTTGAGTCGGTTACGATATAATCATATGATTTGAGTGAATATGAGTTTAGAAATTTGAATATTTTTCCTTTGATCCCGACTGGAAACTCTCTTGGAAACTCCTGAGGGATTAGATCGTGGATTACTGCTATCTGTTTTTTCCCGATGCTTCTGAGATGAAGAGGTTTTTGAATGTGATTGAAAAATGGATTTATGAAATGAAAATCAGATCTGACAGTTTTTACTGTATTGGTATATTTAAAGGAGTAATTGGAGTCTGAATTTTCACTTTCCGAATCAAGAGGTGAGTGGCCGTATTTCTTATTTGGGTCAATAGCCTTACTTTCAATATTTGAAAATGCAGTTTTTAATGTTGAAAAATACCTTCCAATACCACGCACTCGACTTTTTGAATCAGTATGGGTTGGATCATAGACCGAAATAATACTCATAAATACATTCTAGCAAATAATTGTAGATTACACTGCGACAGGTGCTTTAATCGGAGGGTGTGGATCGTAACCCGAAAGTTTGAAATCGCTTGGCTTGAAGCTAAAAATATCTTTTACAGCGTTATCAATCTTCATTTTTGGAAATTGTTTAGGCTTCCGCGTCAATTGTAGATCGACTTGTTCTAGGTGATTTTTATATATATGCACATCTCCAAAGGTGTGCACAAAGTCCCCAAGCTGGAGGTCTGTTACTTTTGCAACCATCATTGTCAATAGAGCATATGAAGCAATGTTAAAAGGTACGCCCAAAAATACATCTGCACTTCTTTGGTAAAGTTGACAAGAAAGTTTTCCATTTGACACATAAAATTGGAACATTGTGTGACATGGTGGAAGTCCTGATTTTGCCATTTCATCAATTTTTGACGCATTCCAGGCTGATACAATAATTCGACGCGAATCTGGATTATTTTTTATCTGTTGGATAACTCGTGCGATTTGGTCAATTTCTTGACCATTTTCATCTTTCCAATGTCTCCACTGAACTCCATATACTGGTCCCAGCTCTCCCCAAATTTTTGCAAATTTACCGTCGTTTTTAATTTTTTCAATGAAATCTTGTTGAGACAACACTTCTTTGCCTTTTTTTTCATTTGTTTCTTTGTAATATTTATATGGCCATGAATTCCAAATATGGACATCGTTTTCAATGAGGTATTTAATATTTGACTCTCCTTTTAGAAACCATAATAATTCAATAATTATTCCACGTAAAAATACCTTTTTTGTAGTCAAAAGTGGAAAGCCTTTAGACAAATCAAATCGGATTTGTCTACCAAAAAGGCTATATGTACCAGTACCCGTCCGATCATTTTTGCAGGTTCCATTGATCTTGATGTCTCTTAACAAGTCTAGATATTGTTGTTCAGGGTGGGTTGACATAAATTGAAAATTAAATTATCCTGTGCTTCCAAAACCGCCTCTTGATTTTGAGTTCATTTTATTAGCTTCAACAAATTCACTAACTTTTGCAATTTTTACCAGCATAGCCTGTGCGATACGTTCTCCTTTTTTGATTAAAACATTTTTTTTTGAGAAATTGAGAACTTGGACTCCTATTTCGTCAGTTTCCCCATGATAGTCTTGGTCAATTATGCCAATACTATTAGCTATCATGAGACTCTTTTTTTTTGGAGTTGAGCTTCGACTTGCCAAAATCAAGACATAATTACTTGGAACCTTAACAATGATATTTGCAGGAACGACAATTGGCTCAAAGGGTTTGGCAGTAATTGTGACCCTAGCATAGAGGTCGAAGGCGACCGAACCACTGGTGTGATATTTTGGAAGTGGTAGAGTAAAATCAATTCTTTTAATGGATACTTTCATGCTTTGATTATTTTATCATATCTTAAAAAATGAGCAAAATATATTAATCATTAATTGACTATATCAAAATGTTACTAAATATATTAATATGCATCGATGCTCTATTGATAATTTAAAAAAAAGTGTATCTTATAACAATAATATTGCTCATAAAATATAAACACAAGTTTGGATCGTAAAAACAGCTATTTTATAAAATTAATTGATAAAAACACGATTATATATTCAATTATATAATAACATCAAAAAGGATAGAATTTAATATTCATAAAGTAAAAATATATTAAAGATTGGTTGTAAATTATAAAATATTAATATTACGTTCGTGTATATTATCGCTTAAATTTAGATTAATCATCAACTCGGAGTATTTAATGTCGTCAATAAATAATTTCATAAATTTCGCAATCTATTATGAGAATAATTACGCTTTAAATAAATACAGTTATCGCAAAACAAGATGTCATATTTGTCATCTTAAACTTGTTTTGAGATTTTATTGTTGAGATGCTGAAATGGATTAGGCATCTTTCTGAATTCTGAAACAAGTTTAAAATGACATTCGTGATTTAATTTAGAGATAACCTCTAGTTCCAACTGCTGCAGTTGACAAAGATAAAATGGGATCAAAGCATGTTGCTTTTGATAAAAAATGAACTGAAATATTGTTTTAATTTATGGCTCTATAATAATACATCGATCGATACTACGAGATTTGCACTCAAATACCAAGACTGATAAAAATAATTTGACATGAGTCGTGACAAAACAATGCCGGCTTTTGTGACAATCAATAGCTTGAAATGGGGTTTTAATAGTAAATTTATTGTAATTGCGTTGGTTTGCTGCAGTAACAAAAAATATAATATCTAAAAATCATAAAAAAATGTACAGATGTGGGTTGATAAAATTATGCACAACTCAAAATAGACTTTAGGTATATGTAAATTCATGTTTAATTCACAAATAATCACCTACGATCTTCAAATTTAGATATCGAGTATAAACTGATCAAATTTTCAAGATTGTTGAAAATAATACTGACTAAAATCGGGTGATTAATAAAAAATGAATGTGGATAGATTGTGGATAAATAATTTATTGTTTTGTATACATATACTCAGGTAGGGTACTCGAACATAACGATTATATTTATTGAATTGGCAAATTAGATGAAGATTTGCTACATTAGGACTATTTCGTTTTAGATTGTTCTCAAGGCAATTTTTGATGTGAACGTGTACGACTTTAAATTATTGCAGTTTAGCTTATTGTAAAAGCCCGATCAATTATCAATATAAATATTATCCTAAGCGTTAGTACTAATGGATTTCGCTCTCAGTGTTTACATAATTTATAGTTATTGTCGTAGTAACATTTACGTTCTTTTGAGCCTTTAAAGAGCCTAAAAAATACTACAAATTATAAATTGCTATCGGATTTATTAATACAAATATTTATAGGATATTGACTAGTGAATAAGGTTTGATGAAGCCTAATTTAACGGAGTGGGAAAATCCTATAAGCTTCGTTCCATTGTTTGAAGCTTACCGGTTTTTTTCCTTCTGGCTGTACGATTTTTAGAATTATTTTGTTGTTAATCAAATCCAGATCTAGAAGCTTCAATCTCAGCTCTTTGTTATTAGAGATGATTTTAGTCCATATTCCAGGCCAGGTTGTAAATGCACGATATTTACGATTGATATTTACCGCTTCATTATCTTTGCCTTTTAAGGCTTTATCAAGTATTTTAAGCTCGACTAAGCCATCTTGCTTTTTGATGCTTTTGGTAAATGTTGCCATGTCATTATTCTGGGGATACGTCGCTATGTCAAGACCATTGATTAAGTCTGACAAGGTGCTTTGAATTAACTTTGATGCAATTGGTGCGATCTGAGATTCAATATCTAACCTTGTGGTAGACTCTCCGATCGGAAACTCTTGTTGTTTGATAATATTTCCTTGATCCATATTTTCATTTACCTGAATAAGCGTGATCCCGGTTTTATTATCGCCGTTTAGAATAGGATATATTAAAGGCGATGGACCTCTGTATTTTGGAAGCAGCGAGGGGTGAACGTTCCAAAACCCATATTTTAGACTGTTTAGAAGTTTTATTGAAAGAAATTGGCCATAAGCAAAGACGATCCCAAGGTCAATCTTTTTTTTGGCCATCATTTCAATTAGCAATTCTTCATTTTCAGGACTGATAGCTTTATCAAATACATCGATACAATGTTTGACTGCATATTCTTTTACAGGAGTTTGAGTATTTAAAAGGCGCTTTCCAGAGGGTTTATCAGGTTGTGTAACAATTAATGAGATTAAGAGTGCGGTTCCATTCAGAAGTTTGTCCAAAAGCTTGACTGAGAGTGCGGGGCTTCCGAAATAGGCAATAGAAATTTTCTTCTCCTTTGTCATATTATTCTGAGGAAAATTCAAATGTTTTTTCTATTAGTGGGGATAATCCGACTGACATTGAGGCTGTGATGTACTTTTCAGTTTTTTGGTGTTTTGTAGTAAGAATTGTCAGATCTTTGTTAGTTGTTAATATCGCTGGTTGATTTGAAATAACTATGGATTTTGAAGATTCTTTTGGAGGAGATATTTTTAAATCTGAACAATTAAGCCTTATGAATTGACTTAAGTCGTCAGATTCTAATACCGCTTCAGTTGAGCTTTCTTTTTTAATTTTTAGGTAAGATGGATATAAAAACTCGACTTTGCATCCAGCATGCTTAAGAGACAGATAATTATTAAAAGGTGGTTTCGAGGTGGGTGGTGAGGGAGTAATACTCAATAGATACGCAATTGCTTTGTTTTCAGATTCAATCGTTTTGCCGTATGAAAAACCAAGAATAAAAACCATTACAACAGCCAGAACGATAATTAATATTATTGGGCCTTTCTTTTGTTTCATACCAAACAAGTATAACACGTTGATTTCTTGGACTTGACAAGATATGAAGTAATCCTGTATAGTTAAAACGATCCTCCAAATGAAATGTCTTGTTGAAATCTTTTTTGAACATGTAAATTTCTAGGGTGACCCTCGGGAGGAATCTGGAGGGAACATCGTGTTGTCTTTGTAAACTGTGGTTTACGAGGCGCACAAATACCCATTATCGCTAGAAAAAAAGATTCACGCATAAGACTGTCATGCGGAGGATCTCTTTTTATTCTTGTAAATTCGTCAATTTCTGAGTATAATTTAAAAATTCCTTTTTCCGACACTCGTCGAAAGTCATGCCCCTTCAAATTGTATTTATTTAAAGCAGGACCGCTCTTAAAAAGTAATATGTTATTATAATTTTCCTAAAAAGAATGTATGTCAATTACAGACAAAAATGATCATCATGATGATCAACACTCAACTCTTGACGTTTCTTCAATACTTGAGAAGTATGAAGAAAAACCGATTGAGAAGGCTTCAGATATTTCAAGTTCCCAAACTTCAACCTTTCGTTCGACTGAGTCAACCAGAAAGCCTATCAGGAGAGCTGCAAACAGTAGGCAGGATGGAAATAAAAATATTAGTGATAAGTTAAAAAAAGATTTACAGTCGAGTTATGAGGCCGATGGAATATTAGATATCACTTTTGGAGGCTACGGTTTTTTGCGTAAAAATTATTCAGTTAGTCCCGACGACGACATTTACGTTTCGACGTCCCAAATTAGAAGATTTTGGCTTCGTAAAGGCGATGAGGTGAAAGGTCTTGCTCGACCTCCAAAAGACGGAGAGCGTTTTCACAGTCTTCTATTGATCAAGGAAATCAACGGACGCGAACTTACTGAAGAGGAGAGTCGCACAAGGTTGAAATTTGATCAATTAACATCCCTACATCCTGATAGACAGATGAAAATGGAAACTACTGCAGATCAGATCTCAACACGTATTATTGACCTTATTTCTCCAATTGGATTTGGGCAAAGGTCGCTCATCGTATCTCAACCTAAAGCTGGTAAAACAACTTTTCTTCGAGATATCGCAGAGGCAGTTGCTATAAATCATCCAGAGGCTTATATGATCGCAATTCTCATTGGAGAAAGGCCTGAAGAAGTCACTGAAATAAAAAGATCTATTAAGGGCGAAGTAGCAGCATCTCACTTTGACGAGACCCCAAAACAGCAAACTAGAGTCGCAAATTTGGCGCTAGAGCGTGCAAAGAGATTGGTAGAGATGGGTAAAGATGTGGTGATTTTGCTCGATTCAATAACTCGTTTAGCTCGAGCTTTCAATATGACGATCAATAGCTCCGGACGTACATTATCTGGAGGTTTTGACCCGAAAGCCCTATTCCCAGCTAAGAAATTTCTTGGAGCAGCTCGCAACTGTGAAGAAGGTGGAAGTTTGACAATAATCGGTACAGCGCTTGTTGGAACAGAATCGCGAATGGATGACCTAATTTACGAAGAGTTAAAAGGAACTGGAAATATGGAGATTCATTTAGATCGAAAACTAGCAGAACAGAGAATTTTTCCTGCCGTGAATATTCAGGCATCAGGAACACGGCATGAAGAGCTTTTATTTGATAAAGAAACCCTTATTAGAGTAACGACTCTACGAAGAATGATGGCGCTACGGACTTCGGAAGAGGGAGCTACAGCCCTTATTGACAAGTTACCAAAAACAAAGAATAACAAAGATTTTCTCGAAACCTTAAATAAAGGTTGATTGTAAATTTTTTTATCAAATATTCATGGGTAAATTATCGCTTGAGCAACGCGTGACTAGAATTCTCGGACAAGTAAAAGGTGTTGAGAAAATGGTGAAGGAAAAACGAAATCAGGTTGAGATTCTACAGCAAGTCACTGCCGTAAAAAAAGCCATTGATGGTCTTTCGCGTGAAATAATTATTGATTATTTTCATGATAAAGTTCAAGACAGTAACAAGGAAGAGGTTGCTACTGTAATCCAAAGGATTATCGACTTGTAGCCTCATTTAATATATGATAGTATCATATAACAACTAAGAAGTTTAGCTATTGAACAATTATAACTTAGGTTAATTAGTAATTTAAAATGAGCAATCATAGATACAATGTAGTAATAATTGGTGGCGGGCCGGCAGGGTTGAGTGCCTCTTTATACACTAGCCGTTCAGGTCTATCAACTGCTGTTTTTGCGGGATCACCCCCTGGAGGACAGTTAATGCTAACTTCTGAGGTAGAAAATTTTCCAGGTGTAAAAAATATATTAGGTCCAGATCTTATCCAATCGCTCAGAGACCAATCTTCATCATTTGGCACCAGGATTTTTGATCAAAACATTAAATCTATAGTAATCAACGCATCTCCGTTTATCTTAAAAACAACAGAAAAAAGTTTTTCAGCAGACTCGATCATTGTTGCAACTGGAGCAAAGGCACTTTGGCTGGGCTTGGATTCTGAAACCCGCCTTCGTGGAAAGGGAGTGTCAGCATGTGCCACTTGTGATGGGTTTTTTTTCAGAGATAAGTTTGTGGCAGTAGTTGGCGGAGGAGACACGGCGATGGAAGAAGCACAGACACTTGCCAAGTTTGCTAAAAAAGTCTACCTCATTCATCGCAGAGACACATTTAAAGCTTCAAAAATTATGCAGGAGAGGGTAATAAACAATCCTAAAATTGAAGTCATTTTGAATGCCGCAATAACTGAGATTATTGGAGATAATAAAGTTGAAGCAGTTGAGTTAGGAACTAGAAAATTATTAGTTGATGGAGTATTCGTTGCTATTGGGCATAAACCAGACACAGAGCTTGTCAAAGACATATTAAAGCTCAATGGGAAAGGGTATGTTTTGACTACTGGAACAAAAGCAATAGAAACTGCTAAATTGCTAAATGGCTTAATTGTTGATGGAACGAAAGAGCAATTTGATCTATCTTTCCAGTCCATGACCTCAGTTCCTGGGATATTCGCAGCTGGGGATTGCGTTGACTATATATATCGACAAGCTGGGACAGCGGCCGGCATGGGAATTGCTGCAGCACTTGATGTTGCGAAATGGTTGGAGCTCAAGTCCATCTGATAATTTAGCAATTAGAGAGTTTATAAATTAACAATTATATCTAAAATATGGAAAATCCAGGAAAAGAGATGCTTGCATCTGCACAAAATCTGATCCGCGAGACCGGAAAGAGAATGGGTTATGATAAAGCTCAAATTGAGCTTTTGATTGCGCCCGAAAAATCTCATGAGTTTTCATTTTCTCTTGAAAAAGACGATGGCTCAATGGAAGTTTTAACCGGTTATAGAATACAGCACAGTAGTCGTAGGGGGCCATATAAAGGCGGAATAAGATTTCATTCAGAAACAACGAGAGAAGAAGTTCAGGCACTCGCCACTCTCATGTCGATAAAAACTGCGGTCGCAAATATTCCATTTGGAGGAAGTAAGGGAGGAATAAATGTAAATCCAAAAAACCTTACGCACAGAGAACTAAAACAAGTCAGCACAAAATACGGAGAACTTTTAGCACCGTATTTGGGTCAAGACCGAGATATTCCGGCCCCGGATGTCAATACAAATTCACAAATTATGTCATGGCTTCTGTCAGCTTACGAACGTGTAAATAATAAGAAAGAGCCTGCTGCATTTACCGGAAAAGCTTTAGATTGCGGTGGCAGTCTAGGAAGGACAGAGGCGACAGGATATGGTGGCGTTATCGCTTTACAAGAGCTACTTGGTAAGTTGCAGGGTGATAAGCAGAAATCACAGACGATTGCTATCCAAGGATTTGGAAATGTTGGGTATTACTTTGCTGAAGCCGCAAGTGATCGAGGTCATAAAGTAGTTGCAGTTTCTGACTCAAAAGGAGCAATCATTTCATCAGATCTTGTGAATGGACTTGATATTCCACTCGTTTTGTCCTGTAAAAATGAAAAAGGAACGTTAAATCGCTGTTACTGTGTAGGAGGAGTTTGCGATGCTAATAAAGGTAGAACAATTACCAATGAAGAACTGCTAGGGTTGTCTGTGGACATTCTTGTTCCGTCAGCTCTCGAAAATGTTATTAATGCAAAAAATATGAAAAGTATTAAAGCAAAAATAATTATTGAAATGGCAAATGGCCCAATCACTGAAGAAGCCAGGAAATACCTTACACAAAAGGGCGTAGTAATACTCCCTGATGTTTTTGCCAATTCAGGAGGAGTTATCGTTTCATATCTGGAATGGGTGCAGGGCAGACAGGGCTTTTGGTGGACAAAAAACGAGGTCATGGAAAAGCTAGAAAGGCTCATGAAACAGTCATTTTCAGATATTTGGGTTCATTCGATAGAGAAAAAAATTGATCTTAAAACATCTGCATTTGAGATAGCAATAAAAAGACTGATGGTCAATGTGATATAACGTAAGGTATAATTACACGTATATTAATATGCGTGACATCTTACCATTTATTCTATTTTTACGAGAATATTTCGTTTGTAGAATCTCTCATCTTGGGAGTAGGTTTGAGCGCTTAAAAGATATTATAGTCGCTCTTTTAATCGTGAAACGTGGTAAGTATTCAAGCTCATTTCTCAATACCTCTTTTTTTCTTCTTGTTATAACTGTGTTGGTGGCAGGACCTGCAATTGCCCAGAATAATCCTTTTGATGATTCGCTTCCCGGACAAAGAACATATTTTCAAAGCGCTTCGATAGGTTTTGATCCGTTTGAAAATGCAGTGACCACGATTGTATCTGCAAAACCAAGGAGTGGAATCGAAAAATATTCAGTCAAAAGTGGTGAAACGATCGAATCGATCGCGAATAAATTTCAAGTTTCAATTGATACTGTAAAGTGGGCTAATGATCTGACCGATGACATAATAAAACCTGGGCAAGTACTTGAAATCCCCCCCGTTACTGGAGTAGTTTATAATGTCACGGCTGGGGATAATATATATGCCATTGCTAAAAAGTACCATGTTGACGCGCAGAACATTGTAAATTTTCCGTTCAACGATTTTTCAGACCCAGACACTTTTCAACTAACAACAGGACAGTTATTATACGTTCCTGACGGAACTATCGAAGAAGCAGCTCCAGTTTCAACAGGTCAGCAGTACTTTGCCACGGCTCAAGCCGGCGTCCAAGGAACTTCTAGATTTATCTGGCCGACGACTGGGGGTATCACGACATACCCAGTGTGGTATCATATGGCGGTTGATATCGCAAATTCGTCATTACCTCCGATTCTTGCAGCAGATACTGGGACGATTACATACTCAGGATGTTTGGATTATGGATATGGTTGTCATATGATCATAGATCATGGGAATGGGTTTCAAACACTTTATGCTCACCTTTCTTCCATAGAGGTTGGAGCAGGTCAGACAGTATCGCAAGGGCAGAGAATTGGCGTTATGGGTTCAACAGGTAGGTCTACTGGACCACATCTTCATTTTGAAATTAGAACCGGTGGTACTTTGGTCAACCCGCTTGAGTATTTGCAATAATTCAACAATTTATCAATAACTTTGATCTGAATGGAGTATCATATAATTTCAAAAAAACAGCTGATTCATATCTTTGTTTTTAGTTGTATTGCTTTGATTATTACTTTCATATATCAAAAAACTTCTCTTGACCAGGTTTATGTATGTCAAGGCAGAACTCAGATTACATTTATCATTCAAAAAGATAATAGGTTCTACCTATCTCCATCAGGTTCGTCTCGAGAAGTCCTTGATTGTTTGGGGAAAAGCCTACCGATTTATGTGCGGTCGTTTAGATTTTTGGCTGGATCAGCTATTTCAGATTTATTAAAGAATGATTTATCCGATCGTTATAATATTGACTCAGACGATCATGATGGTAAAAATTTTGAGTATGTGTACTTGATCGTTGATGATTACACGTTCGTTGGTAATGATGATATTTTAATTGGAATAAAAAGAAACGCAGTAGAAGATCCTTTCGAGCTTGAGAAGATAGTGGAATTGCACCAACCAAAACAGATTATTGTTCCAAAAATTACAGACCACATATTTTTGTTAATACAAAAAAGTCAAATTTTAAGGACAGTTGAGTTGATGCAGATGGATGAGGGGGATTTTTACAAAAGACCATTATTATGATGTCTTCTTCAGAAGAATCGATCTTATTTCGCCAAATAAATTAATAGCTTCAAATCCGATCCAACCTTCCCCAATCAATTTTTTTGGAAGACCAGGGTCATCTTTCAACACGTTAATATATGAGGATACAATAGATGCCATTTTATCAGTATTAGGCTTATCTGTTGACAATACTGTGTGCCAAATTTTAAATAGAGAACGGTACTTTTTTTCAAGAAATGACTTACCCCAGACTTTTTCAATAAGAATTTCGCGATCGCCAAATACATGATCTGCTTCAAATGCTTGTATGTATTGCTCTTCAGCACGATCTGTAACCAACTCTTTTAAATAGGGAATAATTGGATGCGGAGTAATCCAAAAAGATCTGTGCCAAGGTCCCATGCCCCAACTTGCTACTTTCCTTCTAAAACGATCTCGAAGTTCACGTTTCTTTTCAGGTATTTCGTACGATAAAATACGCCATTTATCATCCCATTTCTCTTGAGTAAAACGAAAAACGGGGTAAGTCAGAACAATGTCATAAAAACCTTTTGCGGTAAGTTTAGCGCTAGGTGCGGAAGATGATTCGATGTATTCAATTAATCCATCTTTAGATAGTGACGAAAGTGTTATTAAAGTCTTTGAATTAATCGAAATATCAAAAGATGCACGTACATCCAAGTCAAAAGATACCGAATTAAAGGAGGTATCCGACATAAGAAGTAAGGTCATTAATATTTTCGTCCGTCTATCTTTAATTCCCATAATAATAACATTAACAGACATACAAAATACTGTCAATAGGTAAATATGGTGGAGCTTTGCCGCAATTCAAAAAGTCAAAAATTAATAATAAATTATCACCAACTAAGATTAAGTGCCAAAAAAAATATACGTTATTATGGAATAGTGCAAGGCTATATAAAAACGAATAAGCTCAAATAAATTGAGTGAAAAAAAGATCTAAAATATTTGAAAATAATCAATTAAAACGACGTACGTTTAACATCTTGCCAATAAAGGATATTAAAATTCGTAAAATAACATCGAAAGCTATAAGGGTATAAACAAACAACATAACAAAAGAAAAAAATAACAAATATCTATTGTGTAAAAGCCCTAAAAGCTATTGCAATAATTAAATTCAATTCCATTCATGATAACTATGTAATGCAATATATTTTAATTTATGATTTTTAACTGTTGTGTAAACATTTAAATAATTTATTGAGTATATTCAATTATTGTATAATCTATATTTCAAATATATTTCGACTGGTAAACTTGTATTTTAAGGCTTTGTGAAAGGTGTTATGGAATATAATTATTAATGATTATTTTTTTAATAAATATATATTTTTACTTATTAATTTTATATTGACAGGACAACTTATATATTTTATTTCCGTTCGCTGGTTTTAAATTTATCAGGCTTTGCAAAGCTTTATAACTATATATGAATTTTAAATATTTTTGAAATGCAAACATTGTTTTTCCATGTTACTATAAATATATGAAATTAGTTAATTCTCTATTTCAAAAACATTTAGATTTAATTTCCAAATCCACGTCTATTGAGATTTTCGAAAAGAGGTTTATTGATGCTGATAAATGGCTCTTGTGGCTCAAAAAAAATTCAAAAGTCACAAGTAAAGAGTTAAATTTATTAAGGTTAAAACTTGATAATCTTTCTTACAGTCACGATCATTTTCTGGCACCAAGCAGGATTACTGTTGACCGACGGTCGATATTATTTATTTTTTTTATAGTGATTGTTTTATTTGTATTTATTTTATTTGCACTGTTTACAATTATTACTACTAATAGAAGTTTTTATCCTAACCAGTCAACTTTAAATTCAGGTGTTCAAAAGATTTCGTCTTTATTTTTTGAAGGAACTTTCACCAATGCTGATGGTTCTCCGGTGACAACTCGAAGTGATTTGTATTTTTCTTTGTATTTGGGTGAAGGTGACATTGAACCTTTTTATATTGGATCTTGTGTGGGTGAATCTGCACTTACTCCAGATTTTGATGGGACTTTTTCTGTTTTGTTGGGGGAAGATTGTAATATGAAACCTATACCCTCGGAGGAGTTGTCACAAAATTCATCTATTTGGCTAGGCGTAAGAGTATCAAACGATCCTGAAATAAAGCCAAGAAAAAGGTTGTTCACGTCTGCAGGTGACACTGATGCAAGGTCTTTGTCAGGATTGGAACGTGGTACAAAAAATTCGTCTGTATTATTTTTAGACGACAATGGCGAGTTGGTTCTAGATTCTAAGTCACCAAGTATAAATTCAACAGATGGAATATTCTCAATTAAAGGCAAAGGACTGATGCTGGAAACAACTGACTCAACTACAGGAACGATATTTATTCAACCAGCTGGAGGCGCAAATACAATTATTTCCTCTGGTAATATGGGAGTAGGTACATTTGATCCAAAAAATAAACTATCTGTTGTTGGAGCGGAACCCTATTCATCCATTGCGTCATTTCGTAACATAGCGCCTAGTTCAGAAGAAAGTTCAGTATTGGAATTGGGCATAGGGGAAAGTATTGAAAATAAAAATAGTACGTTCGTGAATTTCTATTCTGGGGCTTCACAATTAGAGAGGGGAGTGAAGGTTGGGTCGATTTCATTGAATAACGGAAGAGTTGCTTATGTGACTACTGGGGCTGATTTTGCAGAATACTTCAAGTATGACGGAGACATTGACCTTGAGCCTGGGATGATAATTGGTATTTCTCCAGACGGAATTGCTCCTGCAGATATTGAGATGCCAATTATCGGTGTCGTTTCAGCAACTCCTGGATTCATAGGGAATGTTCAACCTTTAGCTATTTATAATAATACATATATCTTAATTGGGCTCGTTGGTCAAGTTGATGTCTTAGTAACGACAGAGAATGGGGAAATTGAAGTTGGTGACAAAATTGGAATAAGCGATATTATTCAAGGATTTGGAGCAAAAAATAATAACAATAGTGATGGAATTGCTGGGATCGTAATTGAAAATAATAATTTAAAATCGTTTAAAGCCTGCCCCAAAGCCCATAATGCACCACATGGTCTACTTTGTGGTAAAGTAAAAATGTTAATCAGAATTGATTAATTTGTATTCCTAGATTATTTCCTAGGAGTTTTATTGAGATGTAATTTCTATTAATGCTGTCAAATCAACACAGAGCCCAATATCCTAAATTTACCTCTTGACAACTCATTTTTTTGTCTTTAATATCAGTATTATGAACATTCAATCATCTATTATGAACAAAATAACCCAGGCGGCAACTTTTGTTGTGGTCTTTATGATTCCTTTCTTTTTTCTTCCAGTTACAAGAGACTTCTTAATTTACAGTAAATTTTACTTTGTAGCTCTTGGTGCATTTGTATTAGTTCTTCTTTCATTTGGAAAATTTTTACTTACTAAGAAATTTTCATTGACTCATAATATTGCGGCACAATCAATGTTTCTGATTGGTCTCGCATATATTTTGTCAATTGTTCTCATGTCGCCTAACAAGCTTCAGGCAGTTTTCAATCCCCAGTATGGATTTGTGATGATTATTTCTATGATGATCCTGTATTTTTATGCAGCTAAATCATTTATCGGTTCTAAAATTCCTCCAATATTTGCGTTGTCTGTTTCTGCTCTTGTCGTTTCAATATTTGCGTTGGTTGTGATGGTCGATCCTTTTTCAAGCATGGAGCTTCCTACTTATTGGTCATTTCTATCAGCAACAACTTTTAATGTAATAGGCTCCAGTATTGATTTTCTGGCATTTATGATTGTCGTACTTGTCGGCTCTTCTTTATTCATGTGGAGAAGTCATAAAGACTCTGTAAGTCATGAAAGAATGCAGTCATCACACAATAAGACTTTTATGATAATTGAAGGAGTAGTAGTTTTGTTCATCTTACTTGCATCAATTTTTCATATATTTATCATCGCACAACAAGTATTGAGTGAGGGTGCACAGATAATTTTGCCTCCGGTGATTATGTCATGGCATGCGGCCGTTGAGGTGTTAAAGCAACCGATGACAGCGTTGTTCGGAGTCGGAGTTGACAACTTCTCATCACTTTTTACTCAGGTTCGCACAGTTGGCTACAATTCATCAAACATTTGGCAGATTAATTCGTTTAATACTTCTCGTTCTGCTTTCTTACATATTTTCACGGAACTTGGAATATTTGGAGCGATTGGATATGGATTGGTCATATCACTTTTCTTGAAACACTTAAAAGAAGTAAAGCTTGAGACTGCTGGAGTATTTATTTCAACGCTTATTGTCATGCTTCTTCTTCCACCATCCATCATCTCATTTTTCCTGTTCTTTGTATCTCTAGCCATGATGTCTGCTGACATTCATCATAAAAGAAGTTCTGAAGAGTATGTAATAGATCTTTCAAATATGACAGCAATATTCATTGGTTTAATTGCGATTACATTGCTGACTGTAGGAAGTTCGGGTTATTTTTTAGGGAGAAATTTCATGGGAGAATTTTACTTCAAAAAATCATTTGATGCCATATCGGAGAACAATTTACAGAAGCTTTATGATAATCAGGCAATTGCCATATCATATAATCCAAGTAATGAAGAATTTCATCGTCAATTTGCACAGACCAATCTCATTGCTGCAAATAATGTCGCATCAGTAGGCGCTGACAAACTGACAGATCAGGATCGCGCACTTATTGAGCAGGCCATTCAAGCTTCGATAGTTGAAGCCAAGGCTGCAGTTTCGCTCAATCCTTATAAAGTCACAAACTGGCAATTACTTGCAGGAGTTTACAGACAGATTATAAATGTTGCAGAAAATGCGCCAACCTGGGCAGTTTCTGCTTACCAACAGGCGGTAGTTCTTGATCCAAGAAATCCTGCAATAAGGCTTGACCTTGGCGGAGTGTTCTACTTGCTCGGAAACTATGACGAAGCTCAAAACCTATTTGAACAGAGTGTATCCTTAAAGCCGGATTGGCCAAACGCTCATTATAATCTCGCTTGGACTTATTTCCAAAAAGGCATATATGGTTCAGCGGTTGACCAGATGCAGATAGTTGTCGGATTACTCGATCCGGCCACTCAAGAAGCAGATTTCAAAGCGGCGCAGAAGGACTTGAAAGAGTTTGATGAAAAATACCAGGAAGCCCTCACTCAGCTACAAGAACAACAAGCTGCCGATGCGGCAAGTGGCACAAGCACTACACCTGCAGTGGTCGCTCCAACAGCAGCACCTGCAGTCTTAAACCTTCCTTCTCCTCCAGCCACGAAGATAGAAGAGAAGGTGGAGTTGCCAGAAGCATCAGCACCAAACATCACAACGACTCCTACACCTGAAGTTACGGTTGCCCCTTAATAAGCAACCGTAACTTTTTTAGGGATCTTTTTCAAAATGTCATGCTGAATTCATCTCAGCATCTTGATTACAAGATCCAGAATCTAGTTCGGTTTGACAAGCTTCTTCACAAATGAGCTTCACGCTCTACAAAGGCTTAAAACCTCGTTATTGTATAAATAATCTATACAATAATTACCGCAGATACTGCATTATCGCTTGACAAGAAGCCTCAGATCTGTAATTATTAAATCAGGGCAAGATTTCTAGGAACTAGGTTCAAAAAGGAGACCAGAACATGACAAATAACAACTTAACCAAATCAACTCTTTCAATAGGTGAAGCCGCTAAGATAATCGGAGTCTCAATCGACACTCTACGAAACTGGGATGCAGCGGGCGAATTTAAAGCAATTCGTGAACCGGGGATGAATCGTAGATATAGTACGCGCGCGGTTTACAGTCGCGCGCGCGCACGTCAATTGAGCGGTAAGGAAACTGGACTAGTACCACAAGTTTACGAGATGCCAAAAGGTGGAGCGTTTGTCGTTCCACCTTCCACAAATCTTGTAAATCCAAGTGCTCAAATTACATTCTTCACATATTTTTCAGAAATCTTTGTAGAAATCAAAGAAAAGCTAATTTCATTTCTTGCCAATAATAAATTCATCCAAACGCAAAAAGGTCAGTATGTTGCAGCTTCTGCATTGTCAGTTTTCACGATGGCGATACTTCTCGGCTTCATCTCATTGATTTTTTCCAGAAACGACGAGATTTTGACAAAAGGTTCAGCCGGACAACGATTCTTGGGTGCCAGTACTGAGGTTTCAGAACTTCAGCGCCGGATCATGAATCTTGAAGCCAAAGTAAATGCGCCAATAATCATCGACTCCTCAAATCTTCAAAGTCTTGCGATATCCGGAGGCAACATACTTCGCAACTCATCATTTGAGGCGGCAAACGGAGTCGCGCCACGCCAGTGGCATTATCAGCTGGAGTCAGACACGAGCAATACTTTTAGGACAAAAGAAGGAATTCATTCGGGAGAGCATGGCTTGAAGATTGTCGGAGGCGGTGACGGAAGATATGGAGTCTCTCAGCCTATTGTCAAAACTAGACCTGGAAGTTCATATACATTTTCTGCGTATATAAAAAATACGAATGTGAGCAAACCAGCTACCGTTTTGATAGGATTTTGGGACGAGTATGGGAATAAACGGGCAGAGCAGGTGGCTTATCAAATAAGCGGCACGCAAGATTGGTATCGGATTCACATGACAGCGACTACTCCCGGACTTATCACTGATCTGGTTAACTGGTTTCCGATGATTGAAGTTTCCGGTCTTTATGACGGTCAGCTATATATTGACGACGTGATGCTGTCAGAAAGTGCCGTTCTCACAGATTATGATTCAAGCATCTCAGATTGGGATGGGTCATCTTCGGGGCTTGGAGACGGTTCGGTGATGGCTGATCCCGATGGAAATCTGTTTCCGGCCCTTGACAGTAAGGGCTCACTTGGAAAACCTAATAACCGTTGGGAAGCACTGTATTTGACCAATGCGACAATTGATCCTGATGGAAATCTCGATCTTGAAGGTGGAATAACCATAAAAAGTGGTGCTTCTTTTGGAGGTGATGTTGAACTTGAAAATGATCTAACAGTAAAAGGAGATATGACACTTGGCGATACGGCCGGTGACACGGTCACAGTAAACAGTGCTGACTTGACTTTTGCAAATGATACAAATTTCACTCTCCTAGGTGGGGTGAATGGCTTGTCTTTTGACACAAGCACGCTTAGTATTGACGCCGCAAATAATCGGGTAGGGGTGGGGACGACGGCGCCACTTGCGCAAATTCATATCGGCGCTGGTGGTATCCCAGCTTCAATTGATGGAACAAATGATCTTTATGTACAAGACGATATTGAAGTTGGGGGAAGTTTGTATATTTCCGGTAGCACGACCACAACTGCCACGAGCACTTCTTACGATCTGGTAGTTCAAGACAGTACCACGCTTGGCACCGGATCGGGGCCTTCGGGTTGGCTAAATAATTTGGCAATCAGGCTTGGGACCGGCAATCTTGATTTGACTTATGATGATGATACCACCGCTAAAAATATCCTCGACTTTGATAATAGTACAGATGCGATAAGTATGGGTAATGTAGCGGCGACACTTGCAATAAGCTCGAGTGATTGGAATATCACGGTTGACGGAGTGATGACGGGAATTGACTCGATCACATCTGACGCGGGAGAACCACTTGGATTGACTGGGCAGACTGGGATAAATGGGACGGCGACAACTGGAAATGTATCGTTTTTAGCAACTGCAGGCAACTTTACGATAAACACAGACGATGTCGTCG
>Ga0210057_1002250_pt1 | contig 27886 bp, 27 predicted proteins | sample CryGeyCG2114_010_2_FD_183968 | JGI IMG/M metagenome (GOLD analysis project Ga0210057, IMG submission 183968) | Groundwater microbial communities from aquifer - Crystal Geyser CG10_big_fil_rev_8/21/14_0.10 (SPAdes) (version 2) | ecosystem: Environmental > Aquatic > Deep subsurface > Groundwater ...
TCTTAGGTGGAGCCAGTCGTCAGACATCCAGATTAGCCCGAGCGATCGGCCGAACCGAAGTGGCTAAAAAAATGGCTAGTCCAATTTCTTCTTCTCTTGAGGCTTTAGGTAAACTTGACGTACCGGGGGTAAATACATCAGCTTACAGCAACTGGTCTGAACGTTTTTCTGGTGAAAATAAAGCTCTTGATGAACAATTAGCTCTTCGTTTTAATGGTAATGAAGAGGATGCTAGAAAAATAGATGAGAAATTTACAGCTTTTAAGAATATGTCACCCAGCGACCAAAAAAGATTATATAGTAAACTATCAGCCGAAGATCGCTCTAGATTAGAAAATGAAGCCGGAAAAAATGTCGTTGATATAAAACACAAACAGGCCATCCTAGGTTTCCGAAATGACTTGAAAGGAAAGGATACCAAAGAACTTAAAAAAGCTGATACTGCAGTTAAAGTCAAAGACGATAAAAAGAAAGCTCTAGATAACCTGAAAGAATTACTTGACCCAAGCAAACGAACTGCTGTTATTGATAAAGAAACAAGTGGAGCAGGAAAAGAGAGAGCAATTAAAGATAGAGTTCGTGCTGTAGTTGGATCTGATTTCACAGAATTCTTTTCCGAAAATAGAGATAAAATTATGGCTGATGAAGAAATTATTGAATCATTTAGTACCCCTCAATTGTCTCAATTATATGATATTACTAACCCAGAAGAACAACGTCGAATTAGAAGTGCAATTGAAGCTCGTTCAATACTATCTGATAAAGTAGCTCAAGCTGCAAAACAATGGCTTAATAATCCACACAACCTTAAAGACTTTTCAAAATGACAATGAACAAAGAACAATTAAAAATTCTCTACGAGAAATTACCTGAAGCGGTGAAGCAGGTTTATGATCGCCCTGAAACAAACGATGATATTTATGAAATTGGTCATAAATATAAATTACACATTGATCAAATCGGGGTAGTTATAAAAAATGCTTATGGAGTAATGTTGGGAATTACTAAGCCAAGCGATTTTGTAACAACAATTGTTAAAGAAGCGGGGCTGGCCGAAGATATCGCCAACTTAATCACCCACGAAATAAACGAACAGGTTTTTGCCCCTATTCGCCAAGAATTAATGAAAACAGGCGGGGATTGGCCAATCAATAATGGTCCTAAACCTTTACCTAAAAATGTTGAGACCACCACTCATTTTTCCTCGGCTCCCTACCAACCAGATCGACCAGATGATCCAGCGAAGCAAGAGATTCTGACCGCCATCGAAAATCCTAGTCCCACACCAATGATTACGCGGGACAACTTTGCTGACAAACTAGGTCAACTAAGCCAAACTAAAGACCTCCCGCCAGAGCAAGTAAATTCAAATCCGACCCCAGCGACAGCCGAAAAAAAGCCTGACCCCTACCGCGAAGCCATCCACTAAGCTAAATTAAATTCAACAAGACTAGGGCTAAAAATAGCCGAGTTCACTAAAAAGATGCTAAAATATAACTAAGTCGTAGTTTGAGAAAAAATTTAGCTTCTATTATTTAAGTGCCAATAGGATGAATTTTCAAGTTCCCCAATTTATTGAGGTTGAAGATAAAATTATCGGCCCCCTGACCTTCAAGCAATTTATTTATTTGGCGGGCGGAGCGGGTTTAGCTTTTTTAATTTATTCTCAATTAGGTTTATATCTAGGGGCCGTCCCGATTATTGTCGTGGGTGCCTTTTCTTTCGCCTTGGCTTTCTATAAAATAAATAATAGACCCTTTATTTACACTCTCCAATCGGCCTTAAAATATTATTTATCCAGCAAACTGTATCTCTGGAAAAAAAATTATCATCCGGCGGTCGGAAAAAAGATCGTCTTAGGAGAAGATAAGGGAATCCAAATTCCTCGCTTGAGCGATAGTCGATTAAAAGAATTATCTTGGAGTCTTAATGTCAAAGAACATCTAGACCAACCTGAAAATTAAGAATGAAATCTACCAAAACCAAAGCGACTCAAGATTTTGTCCCGATGAGAGAAATTCGGGATGGAGTTTTGATTTTAAAAGACGGATCAATGCGCATGATTCTGCTAGTTTCTTCGATGAACTTCTCCCTTAAATCCAATGATGAGAAACAAGCGATTCTGTTTCAATATCAAAACTTTTTAAATTCCCTAGATTTTCATATTCAGATTTTCATCCAATCTCGCCGGCTAGATATCAAACCCTACCTCCTAACCCTCGAAGCCAAGATTAAAGACCAGACCAATGAATTACTAAAAATTCAAACTCGGGAATATATTGATTTTATTAAGTCTTTCACTGAAAGTTACAATGTCATGTCTAAGGGATTTTTTATTGTCGTCCCTTATTATCCGGCTCTAATTAATAGTAGCGGTAATTTCTTCAGTCGTTTAATGGGTCGTTCTCAACTTAAAGCTCAAATTAATACTGATTTTATCGAAGCTAAAACTCAATTAGAACAACGAGTATCCGTCGTCGAACAGGGGATGAGACGAATTGGCTTACAAACTGTCCCTTTGGGTACTGAAGAGTTAATTGAGTTATTTTTCCGACTCTTCAACCCCGGCGAAAGTGACGTCCCTAGTCTCGATAATAATCAAACCGCTAATCAAAATGTAATTTAATTATGGATATTCCTTTTCTTAAAAAATCACAAGTTAAAGAAGAACTGACTCCGATTTTACCGAGTGACATTTATCAGTCAGGAGTTTTGGAATTAAATGATATTATCGCTCCGGCGGCTTTACGGGTCAGTGCCAAAGGTCTCAACTTAGGTGATAAAATCGCTCGGACTTTGTTTGTTATTTCTTATCCTCGTTTTTTAACCGAAGAGTGGTTTTCGCCGATTATTAATTTGGATAAAGTTTTTGATATTTCGATTTTTGTTAATCCGATCGATACTTCTCAAGCCCTAAAAACTTTACAGAAAAAAATTGCCGAAGTTCAAAGTCAAATCAGTATCCGTGAAGAAAAGGGAATGGTTCGAGATCCGATTTTAGATACCGCTTTCCAAGATATTGAATCCTTGCGCGATCAATTACAACAAGCTCAAGAGAAAATTTTTGATGTCGGTCTTTATGTCACTTTATATGGCGACAATGATGACGCTTTAGATAAAATTGAAACTGAAATCAGATCAATTTTAGATGCTAAATTAATTTATCTCAAACCAGCCAATTATCAACAAGAAGAGGGATTTTTAAGTGTCGCCCCGATTGGTCATGATTACCTAGAAATTACTTCTAAAATCAATTCTACCCCTTTATCGAGTCTATTTCCTTTCGTCTCTTTTGATCTGACCTCTAATAAAGGAATTTTGTTTGGGATTAATATGCAAAATTCCTCCCTCGTTCTCTTTGATCGTTTTTCTCTCGAAAACTACAATTCAGTTATTTTTGCTAAATCTGGTTCTGGTAAATCTTATACCACCAAGCTAGAAATTCTTCGGAGTCTAATGTTTGACACTGATGTGATTGTCCTAGATCCAGAACGAGAATACGAATACCTGACCGAAGCAGTCGGGGGGCGTTATTTTAGTGTCTCGCTTAATTCCGAGCATCATATTAATCCTTTTGATCTATCTATTCCTAGGGAAGACGAATCACCGGCTGATGTTTTACGCTCTAATATCATCAATTTAGTTGGTTTAATGCGGATTATGCTCGGTGGACTATCAGCAGAAGAAGATTCGATTATGGATAATGCTATTAGTGAGACTTACGCCTTGAAAGACATCAGCGCCGATAGTGATTTTAGCAACAAACCAGCCCCACTTTTAGCCGATTTGGAACTAGTCTTAGCCGGAATGGAAGGTGGAGAATCTCTAGCCCAACGCTTGACCAAATACACTCAAGGCTCTTGGTCGGGTTTTATGAATCGACCGACCAATGTCGATATTAACAAACAATTTGTGGTTTTCTCGGTTCGCGATATGGAAGACGAGCTCAAACCAATCGCGATGTATATTATTATGCATCATATCTGGAATGTCGTGCGTCGTAATCTCAAAAAACGACTCCTAGTCGTAGACGAGGCTTGGTGGATGATGAAGGCCGAAGACACCGCTTCTTTCCTCTTTTCGATGGTCAAACGAGGTCGTAAATATTTCCTCGGAGTAGCCACCATCACCCAAGACGTCGAAGATTTCCTCCGTTCACCTTATGGTAAACCAATTATTACCAACTCTTCTATTCAATTACTCCTCAAACAATCTCCCGCGGCTATTAATCTCCTCCAAGAAACTTTCAACTTAACCGAGGAAGAAAAATATCTCTTATTAGAATCGGGGGTGGGGGAGGGAATTTTTATTGCCGGCTTGAAACGAGTCGCGATTGCGGTCAAAGCTTCTTACACTGAAAATCAGATTATTACCTCCGATCCATCGGAAATTTTAGCCATTAAAAAAGCCAAACTAGAATTTAATACCACTAATGGAAAATAACTTAAGGTAAAAATATGAAAATTGGTGCATTGGAAAGCTTGTTTTTAATTTTTATTTCAATCATCTTTGATGTAATTAATATCTTTTTTGCTGTGACAATAATTATCAACACTATTGTTAATATTTTTTTTGGTTTATTTTTTATTGCTTGGTTTATTCTTAAAAACAAAGTTAGTGGTGCAGAAAATGATAATAATAGCCAAAGCCAAGCCATTAAAAATCAACAGGAACGCTTAAAAGAACAATATCATAAATTACAAGCCGAACGACAAAAACAAGCAACAGAAAAACTAGCGACTAAAGAAGCAAAAAACATCGGTCAAGAAATTAAACCCAATCAAGGAGAAAAACTAGCGACTAAAGAAGCAGAAAAAGTTGGAGCTAAAACTGCCGAACGAGAAGCGGCTAAAACTGGAAAACAGTTAGCTACTAAAATGGGGGGTAAAGTGACCGCTAGTAGTGCTGAAAAAGCGGCAGAAAAGGTAGTGGTTAAAACAAGTGGTAAATTAGCTACTAAAATTTTAGGTCGAACAATTGTTGCTAAAATAATACCAGGTATTAATGCTTTACCTTTATGGACTATTTCAACCGTGTTATTATTAAGAAGTAGTAAACGAGAACAAGCCGAGCGAGAAGAAGCGGAGCAAGCCGAACTCGCGGAATCAGAAAAAGAAAATAATAACTACCGCCGAGAGATTCGTTTAATGCAAATAAATTCAAATAATGCCTAAACTTTTTTCCCAATTAATAATTCTTAGTCTTAGTGCCCTATTACTGGTGCCGATCAATACACTGGCTTATCAAGAGGTCACTAATGGTGGGGATTTAGTGGCGACTGTTTCTCCTAATAATCCCGGCCCTAATACTTTAGTCAAAATCAGTTTACGCGCTTATGGGGTAGATATTGATAATAGTTTAATTTCTTGGGGTCTAAACGGTAAGTTAGCCAATAGTGGTTTCGGCCTAAAGAATTTTTCTTTCCAGACTGGATCTTTAGGTTCCAGAACTATTGTCAGCATTGATGTTTTACCTCGCTCCCAAAGTGGCACCATTAAAAAACTCTTAGTATTTGAACCGCTAGATATTGAACTAAATTGGCAAGCCAACACTTCCCGGCCTTATTGGTACCAAGGTCGAGCTCTAATTAGCCCCGAAAGCACGGTCATCGTATCGGCTTTAGTCACCGCTATTGATCAAACCGGGAAAACTATTCCACCAGAAACTTTAATTTATAAGTGGAATAAAAATGATAAAATTTTAAATCTAGAATCAGGAGTTGGTCGAAGCAATTTAACTTATACCGCTACTAAAAAGGGAGCTGATAAAATCGATTTAACAATTATTACTCCTAGTGGTAATACCGAGCACCGATCAGTCTTGATTCCAGTCGAAAATCCTCAAATCGCTTTATACCTCGAACAACCCCTCTTAGGCACGATTTTCCAACAGCAATTAAAAGCCGAGCAAGTTATAAACGATAGTTTGGCGGTGCGAGCTGAAGCTTTTGGTTTTTCTAACGATCTCTTGGATTTTAATTGGACTCTTGGTCAAGAAAAGATTTTCCCTAAATTAAACGATCTTGGTTTAATGTATTTTGCGATTAAAAGTTCTAATCCAATAAACCAACGAGTTGATTTATTAATTAAAAATCCGGCTAAGATTTTTCAATCCGCTCAAACTAACTTTTTCTTAAACAACACTAAAAACCAAACTACTTTCTAAATTCTATGAAAAAACTTTTACTTTTAATTATTATTTTATTTCCTCTTATCACTTTAGCTCAAAACCAAAGTGGCTACACTCTTTTAGAACCCAGTGTCGTTGGAGGGGCCACCAATCAAGATTTAATTACTTATTTAAAAAACGCCTTTAATACTCTGATTACAGTGGCAATTGTAGTGGCTATTGCTTCAATTGTTTATGGAGGTGCGATGTATATTTTAAGTGGGACTCCGATGAAAATTAATGACGGGAAGACAATAATGTTAAATGCTTTATATGGCTTAATCCTAATTCTTACTTCTTGGTTAATTCTTTATACTATCAATCCTGATTTAGTCACCCTAAGACTTAGTTTGTCACCAATTAATATTTCCAGTGGATCTCCGACTGGTGGGAGTGGTACTGACCCCGCTAATCCTATTACCGATCCAAATAATCCACCTGGAAACACTGTAAACCCGTCAGGAGCTGGACATCAAGAAGTATTAAGCCAATTAAATCCTGGTATTGGAGTTAAAGACGGAGTCAATTTAGCTGGAGTTCAACCAATGACAATTGAAGGTATTAATAATATCAAAGCAGATTGTCCAAATTGTGAAATTGTCATTACTAGCGCTACCGAAGGAGAGCATAGTCGTCTTAATCCTAGAAATCACCATACTGGTTATAAACTTGATCTTAGAAATACTCCTTCAGTAGGAACTTATATTAGAGATCCTAATAATTTTACTCTTCGTCCAGAACCTAGATGGATTAGTGGACTTCCAACTTATGATGGAGTAGTTAATGGTTCAGCAGTTACCATACTTGATGAAACTTCAAGGCTAGAAGAAAATGGGCCACATTGGGATCTCCAATTTTAATTTTAAATATTATGAACCGCCTTATAATCATCATTTCTATCACTGCCATTATCGCTTCTCTAGGGATTATTGGTTTTGTGGTTTATCAGAATTATCAACCGATTATTCAATCCAGTGCTAAAATCACTCAATCAGTCGTTAATTTCTTCCCTCAAGCGCTTGATCGGATTCTCGTTAGTTCGAGTACTAATTCCTCTCAATTTGGAAACGATCCTCTAACTGATAAACAATCAAACCAAGTTATCACCCCTTTATTGGAAAAAATCTCCCTTAAGCCAGTGGCGTCTTTTGATTTATTAAAAACCTCTAAAGAAACAGAGATTTTAGTCTATATTGAAAAAGAATCCGGAAATATTTTTAGTTTAAAAATTGAAAATCAAGCCACTAGTAGCCCCCAAACTGAGCCTGAATTGATTAGACTTTCTAATTTAACCATTCCGACCGTTTTTGAGGCTTATTTTGGTCTAGATCAAGCTAAAAACGTTCAAGCTTTAGTTCGTTTCCCAGATCAAAATCGCCAACTCCAAACCATTAGTCTGTCAATTGAAGCCAATACCACTAATTCTAGTGCTAGCAGTACTAATCCGTGGTTGATTAAAACCGTCAAATTATCGCCTAATATTTATAATTTCAGCGTCTCGCCAGATAAAACCACGGTTTTCTATTTAGAAAATATCGGGGCTAAATCAATTGCTTATACCGCTAATTTCAAACTCCAAAATAAAAAATTAATGTTGGTTAGTCCTTTCTCGGATTGGAAAATAAATTGGTCAACGACTAATACAGTTTATTTTTATCCTCGACCAGATGCTAATTATAGTGCTTCCCTTTATGTTTTAAATCTAAAAGATCGAAGTTTCAAAAAAATTATTAACTCAGTCAAAGGTCTAAGTGCTCTAGCTTCACCTGATGATCAATATATTACTTACACTAATAGTTTCAATAATGATTTTAATTTATTAGTTCATAATAATAAAACTAATAGCAACACTGATCTTTATTTAAAAACTTTTCCAGAAAAATGCCTGTGGGATAAAGATTGGCCGACTATTTTTTGCTCGGCCCCTAAACAAGTAGCGAAAGGAGCTTACCCTAATGACTGGCTATTAGGTCAGACTAATTTTAATGATTCCTTATGGCTGGTTTATCCGGAATTAGGAAAAATTTCTTTGTTTTATGATTTTAAAACCCCAGATGAAAATTTGGATCTCATTTCCTTAAAACAAGATCGCTTTAATAATCTTTATTTTATTGATCGAAAAACTGGCACTCTCTATCGTTTAAACTCTAGTCGATTGTTGGAGTAAATTAAGGACTCGTCTTTTTTTTACGCCACAATAATTCCATAATAATATGGATAGTATTACTAGTGATCCAATACAGAGCCACCGCCGCTGGTAGGGTAGTAGCAAAAAAACCAATGATAATTGGCATCACGTAAGTCATTTGTAAACTCATACTTCGAGACAGATCCTCGGCAAAAGTGCCTTCTCCTAAGGCTTTTTTAGATCCTTGAGTTTTAACCGGGACGGGAAGAGTTAATTTAGTTTGAATAAATTGAGTTAAAGCGGTCAAAAAAGCAAAAGGATAATTTTTTAAATCATTTAAATCAAAGAGACCTAGAAATTGAGTATTAGGGTGAGTTGGGAAACTAATAAAAGAATAGAGTGAACTGAGATGGGTTTCTAAATCACTTCGAAAAACATAGTAAAGAGTAATAAAAATAGGAATTTGAATTAAAATTACTAGAAAACCACTAACGGGATTAATATTATTCTGACGATAAAAATCCATAATCTTTTGTGATTGGAGAACTTTATCATTAGCATATTTTTTCTTTAAAATTTCAATTTCCGGCCCCATTTCCTTTAGTTTAAGATTGGTTTGAATAGAGCGACGATAAATCGGAAAAATAGCTACCTTGACTAAAACTGTCAAAGTAATAATTGCTAAACCAACATTTTGAGCTGGCATCCAAGAAACCAAAAAAACTAGGGCATTATAAAATGGATTGAAAAAAATTATTTTAAGCATGAAGTAGTTTAGCTTTAATCAGTAAAGTTAATAATTCTTGCTCTAAAGTAGAGTAAGGGGTTTTAAGTAAATTAGCCCGAATAAAAATTATCACTTGATAACCTGTCTTTATTTTAGCGAGTTTTTTGCTTAAAGCATAGTGCACTCGGCGTTTTAATTTATTTCGACCAACTGCGGTTTTAACAATTTTTTTAGCAATCACAACTGAAAACAAACTAACTTGATTAGGATTAGCTTGGGGAGAAAATTTTAAGCTAAAATTTTCTGAACTAAAATTCTGACCAATCTTAATTAAAACCGGAAAATCCGATTTTTTAATTCGATTAGCTTTCGATAACATGTTTTTAGACAGTTAAACTCACTCGACCCTTACGTCGACGACGAAGAAGGACCTTTTTACCAGTCGGGGAGCTTGTTCGAGCTAAAAAACCATGGGTTCGAGCTCGTTTTTTCTTCTTTGGTTTATATGTTTGAGACATTATTTAGAGTATAACAAAATAAGACTTTTTTTCAAATATCCACTTATTATTAACAGTTTTAAGTAGTTTGCTATAATCTCTAAGAAGACTATAATCTGACTTATCAACAAACACTAGTTTTAATCGAAAAAGGTTAAAAACCTTTTTAATCTATAGTTTTTTTGAATTATGATAGAAAATAAACAACTTTGGGATGGGGTTTTAGCGGAAATGGAAATAACTCTCTCGAAGGCTAATTTTAGTACTTGGTTTAAAAATACTAATATTTCCAAACAAGAAGATAATATAGTTTATGTAGGAGTACCTAACACTTTTGTCCGCGACTGGCTTTATAATAAATATCATAAAAATATTATTCGAATTTTACGAAATTTAGATCAAGAAATAAGATCAGTAGAGTATTTAATTTCTAAATTAGAAACTAAAGAAGAAGTAAAGCCTAAAGAATTAATTTTTAGAAACCAAACTAATATTAATGAGTTAGGTTTAAATGAGTTATATATCAATCGGGATAGTAATTTAAATCCTCGTTATAATCTAGATTCATTTATTGTTGGTTCTTTTAATGAGGTGGCTTATGCCGCCGCTCAGGCAGTAATGGTTAATCCGGGAGTAAAATATAATCCTTTATTTATTTATGGTGGCACTGGTTTAGGAAAAACTCATTTAATCCAGTCAATTGGTAATTATTACCAAACTCATTTAAATAAAAAAAATGTTTATTATATTACTTCCGAAACCTTTACTAATGATTTTATTAATTCTGTTCAAAATAAAAGAGCTAATCTCTTTCGAGAAAAATATCGTAAGTATGATATTTTAATTATTGATGATATTCAATTTATTTCTAAAAAAGAGGGGACTCAGGAAGCTTTATTTCATTTATTTAATACTTATCATGAAACTGGTCGCCAAGTAATCTTTTCTTCTGATAAATCTCCTAAATTTATTCCTGATATTGAAGAACGTCTCCGTTCTCGTTTTGAAGGTGGAATGATTGTTGATATTTCTAAACCTAATTATGAATCTCGTTTATCAATAATTAAAGCTAAAGCTAAAATTAATAATTATCAATTACCAGAAGAAACTTTTGAGTATTTAGCTTCTATTGTTCAAGATAGTATTAGAGAATTAGAAGGGGTTTTAAATACAGTTTATTGTCAATCTCAAGCTAAAAAAAGAGATCTTAATCTTCAAGAAGTTAAAATTTTAATTAAAAATAGTTTAAAACCTCAACGATCAGTTTCTATTAAAGATGTTATAAAAATAGTGTCAGATTTTTATAGTATTGAAGAAAAAATATTATATGAAAAAACTCGTCGAAAAGAAGTAGTTAAACCAAGACAAATTATTATGTATCTTTTAAGGGAGGATTTTAATACTTCTTATCCTTATATTGGTCAAAAATTAGGTGGTCGTGATCATACTACAGTAATTCATGCTTATGAAAAAATAAAAACTGATATTAAAACTAATACTCTTTTAACTCAAGAATTAGAACAAATTAGAGAATTACTATATAAAACTTAATTCTGGGTATAAAGCTGTGTATAAATAGGGAATAAAATAATAATTAATTAATAATAAATTATGGATAAAAAATTAGTTTTTAAAATTATTAATCAGTTTTCATTTTTTATCTTTAATTTTCTATCTTTTATTTTTAAATTATCCCCAAAATATTTCATCTAAAAACCTTTATTTTAAACCTATTTTTTATTTATCCCCTTATCCACAAGTCTTATTATTATAATTAAAATATATATGAAATTAGAATGCTTAAAAGATAAATTCCGCCAAGTGGTCAACCAAGCTGAAAGAGCTACTAGTCGTAATCCTACTTTACCTATATTAAGTACAGTTTTATTAGAAGCTAAAAATAATAAATTAAAAATAAAAGCTACTAATTTAGAAATTGGTTTAGAAATTGAATTAAATGCTAAAGTTGAAGAAGATGGTTTAGTAGCAATTAATGCAAATGTTTTAAATAATTTTTTATCTAATTTAAATAAAGAAGATAAAATTAAAATTGAATTAATTAATAATAATCTTAAAATTGAAACTTTAAATTCTAAAACAATTCTTAAAAGTTTAAATATTGAAGATTTTCCAATTATTCCAAAAGTAGAAACTAAAGAATCTTTTAAAATAAATTCTAAAGATTTTTTAAATGGTATTCATTCTGTTTTATTTGCTTCAGCTATTTCTGATATTAAACCAGAAATTTCTAGTGTTTATATTTATCAAAAACAAAATAAAATTTGTTTTGTAGCAACAGATTCTTTTAGATTAGCAGAAAAAAATATTTCACTAACAGTTAATGAATTTTTACCAATAATTATTCCTTTTAAAAATATTACAGAAATTATAAGAGTTTTTGATGGAATAGAAGATGATTTAGAAATTAAAACTAATAAACATCAATTATCTATTTTTTCTTCAGAAGTTCATTTCACTACTAGAATTATTGATGGAGTTTATCCTGATTATAAACAAATTATTCCTAAAGAATTTAAAACTGAAGTTTTTATTTCTAAAACTGATTTATTAAATGCTTTAAAATTAGCTAATATTTTTTCTGATAAATTTAATCAAGTAAATATAGATTTAAATTCAACTACCAAAGAATTAATAATTCACTCTCTTAATCAAGATATAGGAGAAAATACTTTAACTTTAAAAATTGAAATTAAAGGTGAAGATATTAATTTAAATTTAAATGTAAGATATCTTTTAGATTGTTTAACTATTATTACTGAAGAAAAAATAAAAATTCAATTAAATGAAAAAAATAAACCACTTTTAATTCAAGGTCAAATTAATAATAGTTTTTGTTATTTAGTAATGCCAATTAATCGTTAAAATGGATAAATTAGATTCTTTTTTAGAACGTTATAAAAGTATTAAACTTAAAGATATAGAAGTTAAAGAATTATTTTGTTTAATCGTTAAAAATAAATTAAATTTAGAAATAAAACCTAAACAAATAAGTCTTCATAATTTTAATTTAAAAATAAAAACTTCTTCTATTGAAAAAAGTGAAATTATTTTAAATAAAAAAGAATTATTGAAATCTTTAATTAATTTTAAAATAAAAGATTTAATTTAAATTATTTTAAATTTTACTGAAGATTCTTTTTGTTCCCCATTTGAATAAAAAATAATAACTTTCAATTCATTTAAATCTATTTTTAAATCATCAGCTTTAATAATAAAATCAAAGGGTGAATTTTTATTAGTCCCAATAAAAATATTATTAACAAAATAATCAACTTTAGTAATAGAATTAAGAGAATCAATTTTAAGTTTGATTATTAAAGGATTATTAATAGAATAATTTTCTTCTTGATTAGGAGAAATAATAGAAAAACCTTTACTAATTGAATTATTTATTAGTTCAGAATTAATATTTATTGGAGTTTGATTAGAGGAATTATATCCTTGATTAATAAGCCATTTTTGAACAGCAGTTTCCCAAAAACTAAATTGACCATCTTGGTAAGGATTATAAGGAATTGGACCATTAGGATTATTTTTATTTACCCAATATAAAATTGAATGGGTATTAGAATTTTCAGTCTGCCAAATTCCTCTTAAAATTGGTTTAAGATCATTAGAAATTGGTTCCGGTTTAATAAAATTTTCATTAGGAAGAGTTTCTAAAATTTCTCGCATAAAAGTATTCCACATTGGGACTACAATCATTCCAGCCACTTTCTTTTCCATTGGTGAATTATCATTATTTCCTACCCAAGCTCCAACTACTAAACTAGGAGTATAACCAATTACCCAAGTATCTCGATAATCATCAGTCGTTCCAGTTTTTGAAGCAATCTGACGACCAGGGAAAAAGAGAGGAGAATTAGCTCCATAAGCGGGAATTTTTGCTTGATTATCTGATAAAACATCAGAAATTAATCGAGCGGTATTAGCAGGAATAACTTGAGTACTATCCGGTTTATATTCTTCTAAAACATTTCCTTTATTATCTTCCACTCTTAAAACTCCCACAATAGAATTTTTAATTCCATCATTAGCAAAAACTCCATAAGCTCCAGATAATTCTAAAAGACTAACTTCTCCACCTCCTAAGACTAAAGTTAAACCATATTGGTTTTTATTTTTTAAAGTACTAAGACCTAATTTTTTAGCCATTTCTAAGGAATTATTAATTCCCGCTAAATAAAGAACTTTAATAGCGGGAACATTTCGCGATTGAGCTAAAGCATTACGAAGACTAATTGGTCCTAAAAATTTATTATCATAATTTTCTGGAGCATAACAATTAGGGTTAGTGTTTTTAGCCCCTAAAATGACCTCAGGACTACAGTTAACATTGAATTGGGTTGGGAGGTCAAAAACCACTGTTTCAGGGGTATAACCTTGATTAAAGGCAGTGGCGTAGACGATTGGTTTAAAGGCTGAACCTGGTTGACGAAGAGCAGTAGTAACATTGTAATTACCATCATTTTCTAGATCAAAAAAATCTCGTGAACCAACCATCACTAAAATTTGACCAGTTTTAGGATCTATTACTACTAGACTGTTATTTTTGGCATTAAAGTTTTTTTCATTAATTTCACCATATTTAGCTAAGACTTTTTCGGCTTTAATTTGAAGACTATAATCTAAAGTAGTGATTACTCGGTAACCTTTATTTTCAATATTTTCTTTACCATATTTTTTTTCTAAATCTTTTAAAATATAAAAAACAAAATGAGGTGCTTTCAAACTATTATTTTCTAAAATAGAAAAAGTAATTTTTTCTTTTTTAGCTTCAGTCGCTTGTTTGAGATTTATATCACCATTAGCGAACATTCGATCAATAACAAAATTTTTTCGTTCTTCTAATTTATCTCGATTAGAACCATAGGGAGAAAAATATGATGGAGCTTTTGGTAAAGCGGCTAAATAAGCTGATTCCAGTAAAGTTAAATCTTTAGCCTTTTTACCAAAAAAAGATATTGATGCTTCTTCAACTCCATAAATATTACCACCAAAGGGAGCGATATTGAGATAAAGTTCAAAAATCTGGTCCTTAGTCATTATTTTTTCAATTTTTAAAGCCAAAATTATCTCTTTTAGTTTCCGGATAATAGTTTTATCTTTGGTTAAAAGTAAATTTTTAACAACTTGTTGGGTAATAGTGGAACCACCTTGACGAATAGAACCAGAACTTAAATCAATAAAAATAGAACGTAAAATGGCTTTAGGACTAATTCCTCGATGTTGATAAAAAGAATCATCTTCGGTATCTAAAACAGCCTTCTTCATTAAAGGTGAAATATCATTTAAAGGCACAATCGTTCGGCGGATATTACCATTAACATCATAAAAAAGGATTTTTCCAGTTCGGTCATAAATTTTAGTCGAATTACTTAAACGTTTCTCTTGGAGAGAAGCATCAAAATCTGGAATCGGGATCAAAGCTAACCAAATAGCTAATATTCCAGCACTAAACAGAAAAAAAGCGCTTAAAATAAGGATTATTTTAACTATTTGAGATCGCCAGCGATGTTTAAATTTTATTTTCATTATTGTGATTATAACATAAAAGATTAAAAAAATGGCTAAGAAACGAGGCTTATGTTAAAGTATTTTTATGAAAAAGCTAGTCTCGGATGATGTTTTAAAAGAATTTACTGAACGAGGAATTGCTAATATTTTTCCTTCTCGGGAAGAATTTTTGAATCGTTTAAAAACTAGAAAACCACTGGCTATTTTTTTAGGTATTGATCCTACTGGGGATACTCTCCATTTAGGTCATGGAGCTATTCTTTTGAGATTAAAAACACTTCAAGATTGGGGTCATAAAATTACCATCTTGATTGGTGATTTTACTGCTCAAATTGGTGACCCAGATGGTAAATTAGAAACTCGGACAATTTTAAGTGAAGCGACAGTCACCGCTAATTACCAAGCTTATCGTGAGCAAATTGGTAAAATTTTAAACTTAAAAAAAACCAAATTCGTTTTTAATAAACGTTGGTTAGCAAAACTAAATTTTTCAGAGATTATTAAATTAGCTTCTGGTTTTACGGTTGGCCAAATGATAGAACGAGATATGTTCCAAGAACGTTTAAAAAAGAATAGCCCAATTTATCTTCATGAATTTCTTTACCCTTTAATGCAAGGATATGACTCAGTTAAATTGGGAGTCGATGTGGAAATTGGCGGTAATGATCAGACTTTTAATATGTTGATGGGTCGAACAATGCAAAAACGTTTAGGCCAAGAAAAATTTGTCATTGCCGTTAAACTTCTAACTGATCCCACTGGTAAAAAAATGGGTAAAACTGAAGGTAATATGGTTACTTTAGCCGATAGCCCTAATAATATGTATGGCAAGGTGATGAGTTGGCCAGATGAAATAATTTGGCCGGGATTTGAAATTTGTACGAATGTGTCGCTAGTTGATTTAGAAAAGTATCGAAAACAAAATCCTCGTGATGCCAAGATGGCCTTAGCGAAAGAGTTGGTTAAAATTTATTACGGATCTGAATTAGCGGAATTGGCTGAAACTTATTTTATTGAAGCTTTTCAACAAAAAAACATTCCCGAAAAAGTTTTAACTGTTTCCGCTAAAGCGGGAGATTTATTGGCGGATATTTTAGTATCGGCTAAACTGATTGAATCTAAAAGTGAATTTAAACGTTTAGTTTTAGGTCGAGGAATTTGTTTAGAATCAGGTGAGCCAGTTTTAGATCTTTTTCATAAAGTTAGTCATACCGCAGTCATTAAGATTGGTAAAAAACGGTTTATCAAAATTGAAGTTAAACAATTTAATTAAAAATGAAAAACCCCGATTAATTAATCGGGGTTTTTCATTTCATTCTATTTAAAAACTCTCTTCATCTGTGTCATCACTATCATCGAGAGAAGAATCGATAACTTCACCTTCACCTTCATCTAAATCAGCGGAGTCTAATTCCTCTTCTTCAACTTCAGAAGAGGTGTCAGTGTTTAATTCGTCATCCATAAAAATTAATTTTAAAGATTACTTTTTTCGACCATTCTTTATTATTGTCTCAATTTTTAACACACTCATTTTTTTTTGCAAATACTAATCTATCAAATTGGGGATAACTTTAAATCGATTCTAATAGTCTCACTTTTTCATTCCAACGAGCCAGGAGGGTTAGAGCCGTGGCAATAGCGTCATATTCGTCATCAAGGGCTTTACTAGGCGCTAATTTTAAGAGTTGGCAAACTAAATTAATGACTTGTTTTTTATCCGCTTGACCATAACCAGTTAAACAAGATTTTATTTCTAAAGGGGTAAAATCAAAGACTGGTAGTTGATTTTTACCCGCTAAATAGATAATCATCCCTCGAGTTTCAGCCACTTTCATCGCCGTTTTCTGATTGATATTAATAAACAAACTTTCTAGAGCTAGAGCTTCGGGTCGATAGGTTTTAATAATTTTTTCTAAAGCTTGACCTAAGTCTAATAAACGTTGAGTGAAAGAATCTTTAGTTTTAGTTCTCAAACAAGTCGAAAAAATCAAAACTTCTCCAGTTTTTGTTTTATCAACAATTGCTACTCCCAGACGTTCATAACCTGGATCAATTCCAATGATTCTAATTTTAGTTGTTGGTGATGACGTTTTTAACATCGTCGTGATTTTCTAGTTGGTCAATAATTAAAGCTAATTTAGCTTGATCAGTAGGGGAAAGAGGAATTAAAGTTTTAGGTTTAAACTGTCCATCTTCTTTACTAAAAGCCCAAAGAGCTGAACCACTCGCCCCTAAACTAAGTCCAAACTCTGATAAGAGATGTTTAATTTCTGGAGTGCTTCGATTGCGATTATCAGTTAAGGCTTCAATAATAATCGCGACTCCACCGGGTCCATAAACTTCATAAATTAATTCTTCATAAGTCTCGGCTTCTTTACTGGTGGCTTTGCTAATAGCTCGATTAATATTATCTGAAGGCATATTAGCTTCCTTAGCTCTACTAATGACCGCTTTGAGACCAGCATCATTTATATCACCACTAGCTCGTTTGGCTTCAATCGTGATCGCTCGCACCAGCATTGAAAATAATTTACTCCGCTTAGTATCAGTTAGTCCTTTTTTTTGCTTAATTTTAGACCATTTATTATGACCGGACATAGGAAATTAAAAATTAAAAATTAAAAATGTAAAATTAAAAATTTGATTCAGATTAAAATAAATTAAAAATTTAAAATTAAAAATTTTTATAAAAAACTTTACTGCGACCTCTCTCGAATTAAAGTTGAATAGTTTACTTGTTCGAAAATCGTGCTAAATTTCAAACATAAATTACCTTAATCTAATTTTACATTTTTAATTTTTAATTTTAAATTTCTACGGTTTGTCCGCCGGATAATCAAAACCAAGATGTTTATAAGCTAAAGGAGTGACCATTCGTCCTCGAGGGGTGCGTTCTAATAAACCCACTTGAATTAAATAAGGTTCGCTCACATCTTCAATCGTGGCGTCTTCTTCGGCTAGAGCGGTAGCAATGGTATTTAAACCAACTGGTCCGCCGGCAAATTTTTCAATAATTACTTCTAGAATCTGTCGATCAGTGGCATTAAGACCTAAATCATCAATCCCCAATAAAGTGAGTGCTTGTTTAACATTTTTAAGATCAATATCTTGGCGAGAAACTTGAGCATAATCTCGACAACGTTTTAATAAATGGTTAGCGATGCGGGGAGTGAAACGACTCCGCTCGGCGATTTCTTTGGCTGCTTCTTCAGCTAGAGTGACTCCTAAAATTTTAGCGGAGCGTAAAATAATTTCTTGAATTTCATCTTTCGTATAAAATTCAAGACGAAAAGTACCACCTGAAAAACGAGAACGTAAGGGAGAGGAAATTAAAGCCACTCGAGTGGTTGCGGCAATTAAAGTAAAAGGTGGCAGTTCCAATTGAATCACTCGGGCTCCTGGACCTTTGCCGATAATAATATTTAGAGAACCAGATTCCATAGCTGGATAAAGGACCTCTTCGATCATTTTATTTAGACGATGGACTTCATCAATAAATAAAATGTCACCAGCCGATAAATTTGTTAGAATGGAAGCGAGGTCACCAACCTTCTCAATCGCTGGACCAGAGGTCACTTTGATTTGCGCCCCTAATTCTTTTGCGATAAGATAAGCCATTGTGGTTTTACCTAAACCAGGTGGGCCGTAAAAGAGGAGATGTTCTGGTGGATGCTGACGCTCTTTAGCGGCAGTCAATAAGATTTTAAGGTTATCTTTTATTGGTTTTTGACCAACATATTCTCCCCAGATTTCTGGGCGCAAGGATTTATCAAGGAAAATATCACCATTAGGTGAATTTAATTGGTCAGCCTCATTTGGTAAATTACCTATTGACATATGGTTTTGTTTATGCTAAGCTATGAAACAGAGAAATCAAGCTCATAAACCTCTAAGCAATTAGATCATTTTGGTCTAACGGGTTTTTCAAAAAGGACGTAATGGCCCTCTACCTCGTAGTAGAGAACGCTGTGTCTATCCTTTAAGATTTTCCTAACTTAAGTAGCACTACCTAAGGGATTGCTTAGAGGTTTATGGTCTTGATTGGTAAGGTTCAAGCCGAACTGATCATTCTATTCCCATCGATTTAGGGTGGTTCTATAAAATTATTTCAGCCGTTAAATCAATTACTCGTCGTAATTCATCGAGGGATGTTTTTCCAGCCAAGACTTTTAAAATTCCATCTTGACGCATATCAAGGATCCCTTGAGCTAAGGCTGCTTTCCAAATTTCTTTCTCGTCTGGATTGGTGTTGGTAATTTTGGCAATCGCTTCGTCCATTAGAATTGCTTCAAAAATTCCTTCTCGTCCTTTATAGCCGGTATTATTACACTTTAGACAACCGACCGGTCCATAAATCTGACTAATTTCACTTGGCGCCAAATCCGGGCGCTTATTTTTAATTGATTCGACCACCGCCCTTAGAAGTTTTTGTTCTTCGGGTGTTGTTTCAATGATTTGGCGACAATCAGGGCACAATTTTCGGACCAAGCGCTGAGCGATGGTAATGGTCAAAGCCGAACTGATCACTTTTGGATTAATTCCTAGATCGATTAAACGGGGGATGGTACCGGCGGCATTATTAGTGTGAAGAGTGGAAAAAACTAGGTGACCAGTTAAGGCTGAATTAATCGCAATTTCGGCCGTTTCTTCATCTCGAATTTCTCCGACCATAATCACATCGGGGTCTTGACGGAGAGCACTGCGTAGACCAGATAAAAAAGTATATTTGGCGGTGCGATTGACTTGAGTTTGATTGACCCCTTTCAAATGATATTCAATCGGATCTTCAATCGTGATAATTTTTGTTCCCACTGAATTAATTCGTTGCAAGAAAGCATACAGGGTGGTGGTTTTTCCGGAACCAGTGGGACCAGTCAAGAGAATTAGACCATTCGGTTTAATTATTTCTTGTTTAAAAACATTAAATAGTTTAGTTTCCACACCTAGATTTTCAAAACTTAATTTAATACTTTTAGGATCGAGCACCCTCATTACCACTGATTCACCATAGGCGCTCGGAATAACCGAAGACCGAATTTCGATTTCTTCGCCAGATACTTTAATACTAAAGCGACCATCTTGAGCGGTTAATTTGATATTTAATTTCATTCCCGACATTAATTTAATGCGCGAAACAATTTGGCGATAAATTCGCGTGGAGATTTCGGAGACATCAACCAAGACCCCATCCAAACGATAACGTAGACGAGTGGTTTCTTGTTCTGGTTCAATATGAATATCCGAAGCCTTCATCGCCAGAGCGCCTGATAGAATCATTTCTAAAATTGTCGAAATACCGGAACCTTGCTCAGCTCGGCGATTTTCCGCGGTTAAAGTTTCTTGAACATCTTTAAAAGTTTTAAGGCGTTCTAGATAAGAGGCGACTTGTTGATCAGAAATTTGAATTAAACCGGCATCCGAGGCTTCTGATTCGGAAATTTCCACATAACGTGATAAAGCTAAGAATAAACTGTTTTCAGAAATTAAATAGAGTTCAGTTTTGAAATTTTTATTTTCAAAATCTTTAATCAAATCAGCGATTTGGGAATTTTCCGGAGCAATGGTGGCTAGATAGATAGTTCGACCAATCACTTTAAAAGCGATCATACCAGCTTCGCGAGCTTGCAACATGGGGATCAGACGCAAGGCATCGGTGTTGATCGCCGTTTTAGAAAGATCCAAATAGGGGAGTCCGTGACGTTTAGCCAAAACCACAGCTAATTCTTCAGACTCTTGTTGGTAGAGTTCGGCCAGTTTTTTATCTCGTTTTTCTTCGAGTGGCTCGTTCATTATAATTTTTTTAAGATTAAGCTACTGACTTTTACTTATTACCATTCAGAAATGATAGCTAGTCAGAAATTTTTCTTATTTCATTTTAACTCTTAATAACCTTAGAAACAAATTTAAAGTTATTAAAATCTCTACCTCTATTCCTAGCACAGTGGGAGCGACTAGCAAGGGTGCATAACTGTGGACAAGCAATTTAATTTAGTTTTTTCTGATATTTTTTTAGATTTAAAATTAATTTTGGAAAATTTAAAAAATGAGTAATCAAAATTTGGGTCAAAAGTTTGAATAATTAGGATCTTAAAATTGAATTTTTCTCTAAAAGCGAGAAAAGGCTAAAAAGGGCCTAGTTGAGGGCTCTAAATTCACCCCTTGACAAACTAGGTTATATTTGCTATAATGGAGGGTAGATGGTGTTTAATAGAGAAAAATCAACCGATCTTGGCAGAGCCAAGGTCAGAGGAGAATAGGATGAAAAGTAAGAGTTTTTTGATCTTTTTTTTGTTGGCGCTCGTCGGGGTCGTTCTGGGTAGTGGTTGTGTGACCACTATTCCGATGTATCCCGGAATTGGGGCATCGGGAACACAGGTCCTGTCAACCCGACAGGTCTTGGCGGGTCAGCCCTCGCTTGGGATGACCGAACGAGAGGGTCTAGAGTGGGCGCGTGAACAGCGCCAGCTCGAAAACGATCGAGCAAGGAACAGCCTAGCTCGTCAGCGTGAGGCCCAACGGTCTCTCGACAATTACCGTCGAGACCAGGCTTACCGCCAGATCCAAAAGGATCGCGCGGATGCCGAAAAGATGCGGCGTCAGCGTGAGAGCCTGAGAGAGATTCGTAATCTCTGGCAGGATGTGCAGAGAGAGAGAAATCGGAATCGTTAGCCAGATTCCGAAAAAGATTTATCCGGGGCGTCTAGATGATATTCATCATCTGGCGCCCCTTTTTTGTTGGTTATTTTCTTATTTATAACCTAATCTAACGACCGTTAGATTAGGTTATAAATAAAAATTGTTTTATTTAGCGCCAAGTAGGGTCAGACCCTACTAAGCTTGGGGATTTAATTAATAGGCAAAATGAAGGGATTTTTGTAGAATAGTTTAAATGATCGTTTTAGCTAAAAATTTAAGCGAGACTGAAAAACTGGCTCGTCGAGTGGCCTTGGAGCTTCGAGTGGGTCGGGAAGCGACGATTTTGGCCCTCTCTGGCGACTTAGGCTCGGGTAAGACCACTTTCGTTAAAGCTTTAGCTAAAGCGCTAGGCGTGCGAGGAGTGGCCACTAGCCCGACCTTTGTTTTATTAAAAAAATATCACTTAGCTCCTTCTAAAACTACTCAAACTGGCTTTCACCAGCTTATCCATGGTGATTTTTATCGACTCCAAGATTCTCGGGATTTGGCTCCCCTAAAGTGGGCTGAATTAGTGCTCGAACCAAAAAATTTAATCGTGATAGAATGGCCGGAACAAGTGGGTGGGGTGGGTAAAAAAGCGAAAGCAATTTTCTTTAAACATTTAAGTGAAAATGAACGAGAGATAAAAATTCCATGGCTAAAAGAAAATTCTCTAAAAAATTAGTTTTAATTGACGCGCACGCGATTATTCATCGCGCTTATCACGCTTTACCAGAATTTAGTTCTAGTACTGGGGAGCCGACGGGGGGACTTTATGGTCTCTCTACTATGTTGATTAAATTGATTAGTGAATTAAAACCTGATTATGTGGTGGCTTGTTATGATCGACCAGAAATGACTTTTCGAAAACAGGCTTATGCTGGCTATAAAGCCAAACGACCTAAGGCTGATGAAGCTTTGATCGCTCAACTGATTCGGTCTCGAGATATTTTTACGTCTTTTAATATTCCGATTTATGAAGTACCCGGTTTTGAAGCCGATGATTTACTTGGCACCATTGTGGAGCAAACTAAAGCTGATGAAGAGTTGCAAGTGGTAATCGCTTCCGGTGATATGGATACTTTGCAATTAGTTGCGAAAGACAAGGTCTTAGTTTTTACTTTGAAAAAAGGCATTAATGATACGATTACTTATGATGAAAAAGCCGTCCGCGAGCGTTTTGGTTTTGGACCAGAATTATTGCCCGATTATAAGGGTTTACGTGGTGATCCGTCGGATAATATTATTGGCATTACTGGGATTGGTGAAAAAACGGCCAGTGATTTGATTAGTAATTTTGGTACTTTGGAAAAAATTTATCTTCAGTTGAAAAAAAGTGACGAAGCTTTTTTGAAGGCGGGAATTAAACCACGAATGATTGAATTATTAAAACAAGGAGAAGAGGAAGCAATTTTTTCTAAAACCCTTGCTTTAATTCGTCGTGATGCCCCGATTAAATTTAAACTCTCTGATAAAACTTGGTTGGCGGGCTTTAATTTGGGTTTAGTCGAAAAATTATTTTTAAGTTTGGAATTTAAATCGCTTTTAGCACGAGTGAAAAATTTTAATCAGTTGATGGGGGGAGAGAAGATGGAAGAGGAGAAGTCCGGGTCGGACGCTTTAGCGTCCGACCCGGTACTGATCCAAGAAACCGGTATTGCCCTATGGTTAATTAATTCTGAATTAACTAACGCTGGTTTAGCTGAAATTTTAGCTTATGCCGGTACAGAAGATTTTATTATTGCTCGGACAAAAATCTTCCAACAATTAAAAACTTTAGGTTTGGAAAAAGTTTATCAAGAAATCGAACAACCCTTGATTCCTATTCTAGAATCGGCTCGAGAACGAGGGATTTTAGTCGATCGAGATCATTTAGCTAAATTAGCAAAAACTTATCGTCAAAAATTAGAAGTGGTTAGTCAGAAGATTTTTGATTTAGTTGGTCATGATTTCAATCTTAATTCTCCTAAACAGTTAGGTGAGATTTTATTTTCTGAATTAAAATTACCACTCAAGGGTTTGCGTAAAACTGCTGGGGGCGGACAATCGACCCGAGAATCAGAATTAGAAAAACTTGCCGACGCTCATCCGATTATTCCGCTTATTTTAGAACATCGTGAATGGCAAAAATTATTATCAACTTATCTGGATAATCTACCAGACTTATTAGATCAGAATAATCGTTTACATAGTACACTTAATCAAGCGGGGACAACGACTGGCCGAATGTCGTCGACCAATCCTAATTTGCAAAATATTCCGGCTCGAGGGAATTTAGGTCCAGAGATTCGTAATATTTTTCTAGCTAGTCCGGGTTATACTTTTTTAGCTTTGGATTATTCGCAAATCGAAATGCGAGTCTTAGCGCTGATGTCAGGTGATCAAGATTTATTAAGTATTTTTAAAACCGGAGCGGATATTCATACTTCAGTCGCTTCTCGAGTTTTTGAAGTTCCTCCCGCTGAAGTGACCAAAGATATGCGTCGGCAAGCCAAGGTGATTAATTTTGGGATTATCTATGGGATGGGAGTCAATGCTCTGCGACGGAATTTAGGGAGCACCAAAGCTGAAGCGGAAAAATTTTACCAACAATATTTTGCCACTTTTCCTACGATTAAAAATTATTTTGATCAAGTGGTCGTTCAAGCCACTCAAGTTGGCTACACCGAAACTTTTTTTGGCCGGCGCCGTTATTTTCCCGGTTTGAAATCGAGGTTGTCTTTTATTAAAGCCCAAGCTGAACGAATGGCGATGAATGCTCCGCTTCAAGGGACGGCGGCGGATATTATTAAAAAAGCGATGATTGAGGCTAAACGATCTTTGGCTGAAAAAAAATTAAGTGAGCAAGTATTTTTTTTGTTACAAATTCACGATGAATTGCTTTATGAAGTTAAAACTGAATATTTAACTGAAGTATCAACAGTAATTAAACAAGCGATGGAAAAAATTTCTGGTATCTCGATGCCTTTAGTGGTAGAAGTAGCCACTGGTCAACGTTGGGGGGAGCTATAAGGCCGAAGTGATATTTTTTAAGGGGGGGGTTCGAAGCTGTCGAGCTGAGAACTTCAGACTTTTGCAAGTTCACCCTAGCAAGTTTTGATAGAATCAAAATTTGAGAGGGCAAGTAAAAGTTGTACTCTAAACAGACTGCCACGAGAGAGGGGCTTATCCACAAAAGATTTTGATTTGCCTTTTTATTCTAAAAACGCTATCATTAGACCACAACTATTGTTGAGAAAGGTCGATTAAAACCTATATTTGAAAAATATGAAGAATTACATCATTGTCGCTATTGTTATCATTTTGATTATTGCTGGCGTAGTTTGGTACTCTAACAAGGGTGCTGTTGCTCCAGTTGATGACCAAAGTGCTATTACTACTGAGAACGTTGATGTCAATGCTGATGCAACCGCTCCAGCTACTGACGTTTCTGCCGAAGGAGCTGTTCAGTAATTTTAACTGACTAAAAACAAAAAACTTTCCTTTGCTAATCCGGAGGAAGTTTTTTGTTGAATGTTAAATCAAGATCCCCACCCTTGCTCTTGGGTTTAGAACCCTTTATACTTTTTAAATATGATTACCTATTCTTTAGTCACGCTTACTTGGCGTTTAGTGGTCGCAATTTTATTAGGGTCAATTTTAGGGATTGAACGAACTGCCGCTGGAAAAATGGCGGGTTTACGAACCTATGCTCTAGTCTCTTTAGGGGCGTCTTTGTTTATTGTCATTGCCGAGCAAGTTTCGATTCAATATTTAAATCTGACCAATTTTGATCCTCTTCGAATGGCCGGTCAAATTCCTCTCGGGATTGGATTTCTAGGAGCAGGCTTAGTTATTTTAAAAGAATCAAAATTAACTGGTCTGACTACTGCCGCTGGTTTATGGTTGGCGGCCGGAGTCGGAATGGCTTGTGGTTTTGGTTTGTTTGGACTGGCTACTGTCGCCGCTTTATTATCACTTCTAGTTTTCTTATTGGGTTTTATTGAACGACCATTTCAAGAACATTTAAGTAATCATTTGACGGTAGAAAATGATGAAGAAAAAAAATCACTCTAAAATTAAAACTAAGGCTGAAAAAGATCTGGCCTTAAAAAAAATTAAAGAGCAGTTATTAGTGGCGACCGAAGCGCCACTTTTTGCTTATCGAACCGCTAATCAATATTGGCCGGTAATTGGCGATGGTTCTTCTGAAGCCAAAATAATGTTAATTGGAGAAGCCCCTGGTAAAAACGAAGCTTTAACCGGCCGGCCGTTTTGTGGTTCGTCTGGTAAAATCCTCGATAAATTATTGAATAGTATTGCTTTGTCGCGAGCCGAAGTTTATATCACTAATATTGTCAAAGATCGACCGCCAACCAATCGAGATCCTTTACCAGAAGAAATTAATTACTATGCTCCTTTTTTGGATCAACAGATTGAAATTATCCAACCAAGTGTGATTGTCACCCTCGGACGTTTCTCGATGGATTATTTATTAACTAAATATAAATTAGCCACTGGAACAATTGGTCAATTACATGGGCAAGTTTTACCACTGGAAATGAGTTTTGGTTTGATTAATTTTGTCCCGCTTTATCATCCGGCGGCCACTATCTACAATCAAGCGCTCAAAGCCACTTTAATTAAAGATTTTGCGGTTCTAAAGACTTTTAAGTAGAATGAGTCAATGAAATTAATCTCTTGGAATGTAAATGGAATTAGGGCGGTGAGTAAAAAGGGTTTTTCTGACTGGCTTAAAAAAGCTAAACCGGACTTACTAGGTTTACAGGAAATTAAAATCAGCAACGAGGCCAGACTGAAGGAAACTTTTTCCGCCCAAGGCGGACCAGCCTTGGGCTGGGATTTTGATCATTATGAAGAGTATTGGCATCCGGCCAAACGTCCCGGTTATAGTGGCACAGCAATTTTATCTAAGATTCCGACCAAGATAGCTAATGGTTTTGGATCACAAGAATTTTCCGACCCAGACGGATCCCTGCCTGCCGGCGGGCAGGGCGCCTTAGGTGGAGATGAGGAGGGTCGAGTTCAGATTGCCGATTTAGCTAAATTTTATTTTATCAATGTCTATTTTCCGAATGCTAATAGTGAATTATCTCGTTTAGACTACAAACTGGCTTTTAATAAAGCTTTGTTAAAACACCTAAAAGATTTAGAAAAAATTAAACCAATCGTAATTTGCGGTGATTTTAATGTGGCTCACCAAGAAATAGATTTAGCTCGACCGAAAGAAAATGTCGGTAATCCAGGGTTTACCTTTGAAGAACGAGCTTGGGCTGATGAATTAGCTCAAGCTGGCTTTGTTGATACTTATCGCTATCTTCATCCTGATCAGGTAGAGTACTCTTGGTGGAGTTATCGAGCCGGAGCTCGGGATCGTAATGTTGGTTGGCGGATTGATTATTTTTGGGTTAGTCAAAAGTTGGCGCCGAAAATTAAACGAGCTTGGATTGAAACGGAGGTTTATGGGTCCGACCACGCCCCTATTGGTTTGGAGTTAGATATCTAAATCTGTCTATTTTTTAATTTTGCTTTGTAATTTTTCATTTTGATTTTTAAATTTTAAATTATGTTCTATCTAATTCACGGCACAAATTTTGATAAAAGTCAGGCTAAATACCACAGCTTGATTGATTCACTTTTATTGCGCCACCCTGAAGGTTCGGTTTTTTTGTGGGACAATGAAAACTTTAGCGAAGCTAATTTAGCCGAGCTACTTGTTAGCCAAGGTTTGTTTTATCAAAAATATTTGATTGGTCTTAATCAACTTTTAAGTCACAAAAACTCTAGCCCGATTATTCTTGGTAAATTATCCGAATTAGCTGAATCACCGAATGTTTTTATTTTTCTCGAAGCGGAATTAGACCCTCAGATTTTGAAAAAAATAGCTGGTCAAGCCGAGAAAATTTTATGTTTTGATCAAAAACCAGTTCCTCTAAAAGCTACTTTCAATCGTTATACTCTTTCAGATGCTTTAATTTCTAGAAACAAGCAAAAATTGTGGTTAGCTTTTTGGCAGGCGAAATTAAGTGGGGTCGAAGATTTTGATATTTTCTGGCTATTATGGAGTCAGTTAAAATTATTACTTTTAGCTAAGACTACCACAGTTAAAGCGCCTAAAAATATTAGGCCGTATTTATTTAGTAAAGCTAAACG
>Ga0210057_1002252_pt1 | contig 27881 bp, 33 predicted proteins | sample CryGeyCG2114_010_2_FD_183968 | JGI IMG/M metagenome (GOLD analysis project Ga0210057, IMG submission 183968) | Groundwater microbial communities from aquifer - Crystal Geyser CG10_big_fil_rev_8/21/14_0.10 (SPAdes) (version 2) | ecosystem: Environmental > Aquatic > Deep subsurface > Groundwater ...
ATTCCTCGCGGCAGATGGCGATGTGCCGACAGCAGGGAATGACCTCTCTGAGGAGGCCGAAGACAGCCATGTCTCAAAAAGCGGGAGAGTGATAGTCAAGCGTTTCTCGTCCCCGCAGGAAGCATCTGAGCATGTGCGCGCGAGCAGTGTTTGGGATAAGCTTCTGCAGGGCGGCATGGAAAATGATTTATCCGCTTTTCTCAACAGCATAGACCAGAAAGGATCCGCTCGCGCAGCTGTCCGATCGTTCGGAGTAATGCAGCCGGGCAAGTTCTGCGTTCTGGTGGAAAAGAATTTAGACATCCTCCGCGAATATACGGATCCCAGCGAAGAAGATGCTGATCATGATCGCGCATCAGGCCACAGTGAAGAGTTGGGTGTTGCGGCACCTGCACGTGCTGACAATGAGGATGCGTCTTCTGTGTCCGATATTCAGAAGGATCAGGTCATTGCCTCTGAGACGTCGCATGTCTCTCTGGATACAGAGTCTGATTTGGCGAGCTCTGGAAACACAGGAGTATCTGAAGACGTCGCATCGACAGAAGCTCGTGATGTTGCTGGAACGGTTTGCTCTGACGAGCAGGACGGCATGGAAAACGCACAACCCGAGGGCGCGGACAGTGATGATCCGACGCCTGTTCAGAAGCCGGAGCCTAATCCGACCGCCTCGTCCGAGCTCATTCCAACGAACGGATCTCCTGTTGATCACGCAAAGGCCATTATGCAAATGGCGCTTTCAGCCGGAGAACAAGGTCCGGGGGCGCTGATCCCAAGCAGTGTCGCTCTCGCGCTTCGCGCTAGTATGGCGCGCGCGTTGATCGGCATGTTCATTGCGCAGGTCACGACCGTGCTTCCGTACGTGGAAATGGTCGAACGAGTTCTGCGAGATGCGGACATTGCTCCTCTCTTGCAACAGTCCGCGGAAGACAAAGTGCTGTATGAAGTTTCTGCGCTCGGGGTCAGAGCAGGAAATCTGCTCATGCAGCGCGAGGAAATGGCTCGGACATAAATAATTCAGGCCGCAAAAAAACAGCCCCACACGCATGCATGGTGTGGGGTTCTTTTATCCGCTGAAACGATCAGACAATTGAGGCTTCGTCTCTTTTAGCGTGAGGCATTGCGGGGTAATCTCCGCCACAGCTGATTGTTTTTCTACAGGATGAGAGCAGGGCACAGCTGGCGGCGAAAGAGCAGGAATGCCTTCCATGTCTATGTTCGACATGCCTCCCATGAACGATAGCGTCCCTTTTCCCCCGCAGTGAGGACAGCCCATTTCTGATACAAATGATGTGCCAATAAGACTCAGTATTGCGTAAAAGAATAGGGCGCCAATAACGAGTACAATCGCGACAGCGGCGAGGGGTACCATTGAGACCTCCCATAAAAGAACCCTTTGAAAAGAATTATGTTTATACTAGTAATATTCTTGACAGTGTCAAAGAGATTGAATTATAGTTACATTATCACTCTCGCTTGACGAGTGATAACCCGTGCCGTATACTTATTCCTATGGATCAACGGAAACAGAAGATATTGCGGTCAGTTATTGAAGAGTACGTTTCAACCGGTACACCTGTCGGTTCAGGTGTTATCGTTGACAAATATATCCGCGATGTCTCAAGCCCCACGATACGCAACGATATGCAGGAGCTTGAACGTGCGGGCTTCATTACTCATCCCCACACATCCGCCGGCCGCATACCAACCGAGGCCGGCTACCGGTTCTACATCGAGCACCTGCTACCGGAAAAAAAGGTCACTCCTGCTCAGGAGCGTGTTATAGCGGAAGCGCGGGGAGACGCTCCTGATGTTGACCAGCAGATGAAATGCATCGCTAAAAAGGTCGCAGAGCTTTCGGGAGAAGCGGTTGTCATCGGATTTTCTCCTTATGACGCGTACTACACCGGATTGTCGAACATTTTTGCCAAGCCTGAATTTATGGCACAGGATCAGGTCGTGAACCTGTCTGTTGTCATAGACCATATGGATGAGGTCATGGCGCGCATCGGAGAGGCGGTTGACAGCGATGTTACGGTTCTCCTAGGAAGTGATAATCCTTTTGGCGTGATGTGCGGGAGTGTCCTTTCCTCTGCTTGGTTCGGGCGGCGAAAAAGCATTGTGGGCATTCTTGGACCCATGCGCATGGATTATGGGAGGAATGTGGCATTTATTAAATATATAAAATTTTTGTTGGAGCAATAATGCTAATCACTTATTTATGACCAAAAAAAAAGATAAGCCAGAGAGTTCGGAATTGGAAGAACTAAAGAAGAAGCGCGATGAATATCTTGCCGGCTGGCAGCGCACGCAGGCTGATTACGCAAATTTAAAAAAAGAACACGGAGAACAGCTCTCGCGCATCAAAGAGCTGTCGACCATACCGTTTGTGGAAGAGCTTCTTCCGGTTATAGATCATTACGAAATGGCATTAAATCACGTGCCGCGAGAGGTAGCGGACGAGTCATGGATGCAGGGATTTTACCACATTAAAAAACAGTTTGACGGTTTTTTGACCGGCTCCGGCGTCAGCCGCATCGCGTGTGTTGGGAAAGAATTCGACCCGAGCGTACACGAAGCCATTGAATCGCGCGATTCAGAGGAACCAGATGGAACCATCATAGAAGAAGCGCAGGCAGGGTATGTGATTGGAGACACTATCTTGCGACACGCGAAGGTTATTGTTTCAAAAGGAAAATAATTAAGCTCTTACGAATGACGAATCAAATACGAAAATACGAATGGCATTCTATAGGTATCGGTGTAGCCGCGCACCAGAAAAAGCGTTCGTATATTCGTAAAAGATCCTAGCTCGTAAGATAACAAGGAGACGATCATATGACATTAGTCAAATGGCGACCTATGCTTGATCCGTTCTCGGAATTCGATACATTTTTCGAGGATTGGACAGGCAGACAGCAGGGATTTATTCCCGCACTCGACGTGTACCAAGACAAAGATAACGTCGTAGTTGAAACCCAGCTTCCCGGGGTTGATCCGGAGAATGTGAACATTTCGATCGAGAATGACGTCCTTACTATTGAGGGTAGGGCTGAAAAGAAGACCGAGGTGGACGAAAAGAATTACTACCGGAAGGAAATCCGGAGCGGTTCATTCCACCGCGCGGTGGCGCTTCCGACGTCCGTTGCCGGTGAAAAGGCTGCTGCCGATTATTCAGGCGGCGTCCTCAAAATAACTATTCCAAAAGAGGAACGCGCAAAGCCGAAACAGATCAAGATAAGCGCGAAGTAATCGTTGCCGCGAGGGGCGCTGGTTCTGTGCTGGCGCCCCAGAGGCAGAATTAGAGTGGCGAATCGGAGAGTAGGTGAGACCACGCGTCGTATTCTCATCCATTCCCCGATTCACCTATTCATAACGCAATACATTAAGTAGAAATTATACTATGAGCAAAATACTCGGAATTGACCTCGGTACCACCAACTCGGCAATGGCAATTGTGGAAGGTGGCAAGCCGAAGATAATAGAGAACGCGGAAGGAAACCGTACCACGCCGTCAATGGCGGCTATTGCCAAGAGCGGGGAGCGCCTTGTGGGCGCGTCAGCCAAACGTCAGGCCGTCACTAATCCAAAGAACACGCTTTATTCAATCAAGCGTTTAATCGGCCGCCGTTTCGGCGACGCTGAAGTCACAAAGACCCGCGAGATGGTACCGTACGAGATCGTGCAGGCAGGCGATGGCGTGAAAGTGAAGATGGCGGACAAAGAGTACACGCCGCAGGAGATTTCCGCCATGATCCTGGGAAAGTTGAAGGCGGACGCGGAAGCGCGCTTGGGTGAGAAGATAACCGAAGCCGTTATCACAGTTCCGGCGTATTTTGACGACGCCGAACGACAGGCAACCAAGGACGCGGGCAAGATCGCGGGGCTTGACGTGAAGCGCATCATCAACGAGCCGACCGCTGCAGCGCTTGCGTACGGTTTTGATAAGAAAAAGGATGAGAAGATCGCGGTGTACGACCTTGGCGGCGGCACGTTCGACATCTCGCTGCTTGAAGTTTCGTCAGATACGGTTGAGGTCAAAGCGACGAATGGCGATACTCACCTTGGCGGCGATGATTTCGATCAGGTGATCATCAAATACATCATTGATCAATTCGGTAGAGAGCAGGGTGTTGATCTTTCAAAGGATCCGCTCGCGCTCCAGCGCATCAAAGAGGCGGCAGAGAAAGCAAAGCACGAGCTTTCTTCTTCAACAACCACAGAGATCAACCAGCCGTACATCACATCTGACGCAAACGGTCCTAAACATCTCGCCATGAACGTAACACGCGCGAAGCTGGAAGAACTGGTAGGCGATTTGGTGGAACGAACGTTCGGTCCGGTGAAGCAGGCAATGAGCGATGCGGGCTGGTCGCCGTCTGACGTCAGCGAAGTTGTTTTGGTTGGCGGTATGACGCGCATGCCCCTTGTGCAGGCTAAGGTTAAGGAATACTTTGGCAAAGAACCGCACATGGGCGTCAATCCGGACGAGGTGGTCGCGCTCGGCGCCGCGGTACAAGCCGGTGTTCTGCAGGGAGACGTGAAGGACGTTCTACTGTTGGATGTGACGCCGTTGACCCTTGGGCTTGAGACTCTCGGCGGCGTACGCACGCCTTTGATAGACCGCAACACCACTATTCCGACATCAAAGTCGCAGGTCTTCTCGACTGCGGCCGACAATCAGACCAGCGTTGAGATTCATGTTTTGCAGGGAGAGCGCGAAATGGCTGCCGGCAATAAAACACTCGGACGCTTCATTCTGGACGGCATTCCGCCGGCACCCCGCGGCATGCCGCAAGTTGAGGTTACGTTTGACATTGACGCCAACGGTATTTTGAATGTGTCCGCAAAGGACAAAGCGAGCGGCAAGGAACAAAAGATCACCATCACCGCCTCAACCTCCCTTACTGATGAAGAGGTTGAAAAAATGAAGGCTGATGCCGCCGCGCACGCTGACGAGGACAAGAAGAAAAAGGAACTCATCGAGTCACGCAATCTTGCTGAACAGCTTGTCTATACCGCAGAGAAAGCACTGAAGGATGCCGGAGATAAAGCACCTGAGGACGTGAAAAAGTCCGTTCAGGCAAAGGTTGACGCGCTTAAGGCCGCGAAAGACGGCGAGGACAAAGAAGCGATCAACAAAGCGTCGGAAGAGCTTTCTCAGGAAATGCAGAAGATCGGCGAGATATTGAACAAAATGGCCCAAGATGCTGCTAAGGCTGCGCCGGAGAAACAGAAGACCGATGGAGCGCCATCAACCACTTCATCGGACAAGGAGCCGGTTGAAGGAGAGTATACGGAGGTTAATAAGGACGAAGATAAAAAATAATTGTATGTCATCCTGATTGATATGCCTCTGGCGGAGAGCGGAGGAATTCCTTGTCGTTTGACTGTAAGGGGTTCCTCCGCTCAGCGAGTACGCCTCGATCGGGATGACAATGCTGTATGGAATTATCAGACTTCATCGCTAAAAGCATTGCCGAAGTAATAAAAGGACTTGAAAAGGCTGAAACCAGCGCGTACGCCTTTGGGATTCGCGGGGACCGCGGTATTGAGTTTGATGTTGCGGTGCGCGACAAAAAGACACGCCGCAAAGCAGGTGGCGCAAAGGCAGGCATCGGCATTGTGACTTTGGGTGGTGACACGTCCAAGCAGGACTCTGACGAGAATGTTCAGCGCCTTCGATTTACGGTTTATCCGAAGCCAATTGCGAAGAAGAAAACAAGCCCGAAGAAAAAATAAGCGCGTTGGTGGGAGCAATCCTAACAATCGGAGGGCATGAGGCACTATTATGTGTATATTGCGACTAATAAAATCAAAACCAATTTCAATGGGTAGTATCGAAGGTGAGCTAAAACGGGAGGTTGAGGACAAGTATTTGCAAGAAATAGAAAGACTAGAAAGAACAAGACGTTATATTTTGGATAAGCTACCATTTATTAAGCATTGATTTTATGCCAAACGAACAAGCACAACAGCCCGCACAGGGCGGACAAATGGAGATCAAGATCGCTGACAATATTCCGGGCGCGGAATACACGAACATGATGCAGGTGAACCACAATCAGGAAGAGTTCATCATGGTGTTCATGAACGTGGCCGGCAATTCAGGCAAAGTGGTCAGCAAGGTGCAGACCAGCCCGGGGCACTTGAAGCGCATTGTGGCCGCTCTCGCTGAGAATATTCAGAAATATGAGTCGCAGTTCGGCGTTATCAAAGAAGCGAGCGCTCCAGAGGCGAATACGGGCATCGGGTTTGAGGATCGAAAATAAAAAAGCCACTGACAGTGATATGCCAGTGGCGTAACCGTTTTTTGATCGGTTAATTGCGCATTGCTTGACGGATGCGGCGTAGAGCCGAACCGACAGAGGTTCGCTTGCCCCACTTGAGCACCTCGCCCAGACCGCGCTCCATGAGCCCGTGATTCAACATGTTGATGAGCGTTGATTCGTGGACAGTGTTAGGGCAGAGCTCTGCAAGCTTCATTCGGTTGCGAATCTGCGCAGGGTCCTTTCCAAGCAGAAAGTGCAGTTGGCCGAGAAACCATTCACGCGTGTCGTCAGTCATATCGCGGACCTCCAAGGTGAAGTGTTTTTTCAGGGGCGGGAGATCTCTTACCGAAAAAAATAATGCCGAACACTCCGCCGACAAACGCTGCGACAAACGTTTCCACTGCGGTGATATGCAGTGGATGAAAGAAATATGCCGCAAGCGCTAAAGCGAAAACCAAAATGAATCCGAATCTGAGCAGTCTGCGGGACAGCGGGTCGAATGATTCGTCGTCCGACGTGTCGTTGGCTCTGACGGTCAAGATGACCGCGAGGATGAGGTAGGCCATGCACACAGCAACCAGCACAAGAACCTTTGGCAACATATACGCCTCCTTGGCAATAATCACGCGGAATGAGCAGTATGGTGAGTTAATGTGCGAAAGATAGATAACTATAGTATAGTAGATTTATTCAGTCAATTCTATGCCTGCCATAACAGATCATTATCTAATTCTCGGAGTTGCGCGGGATTCATCCGCCCAGGAGATAAAACAAGCGTACCGAGAAAAGGCGCATGAGTTTCATCCGGATAAACAAAACGGAAATGAAACGCGTTTTAAGGAAATAAACGAGGCCTACCAAATCCTCGGTGATTCTCTGAGACGCGAGGCGTATGACCGTGACATTGGGTCATTTGTGGATAGGGGATTTGGCGGGACTGGCATGACATGGGAGCAATTCAAAGTCCGCGCTCGTTCACAGTCCGCGACACTGGCAGAAGAAGGGGAAGACGGAGTGGTCGGTGTTTTGCACTCTGCTGGAGACATTATTGGAGAGTTGTTCGATTATAATGATTAAATTCCTGGGAACATGGTTCTTACGAATTACGAATTTTTTACGAAAATACGAATACACGCCGCTGATGCCGCATGCCGCGAATTATGGCAAGCGATGTTCGTATGTTCGCATTGTATTCGTAGCTCGTAGATACTATTTGGAAGAGCGCTAACTACATGTCTAAAGATTATTACAATATACTGGGAGTTGCAAAAGACGCGTCAGCGGACGATGTTAAGCGCGCGTTCAGAAAAAAAGCGCATGAGTTCCATCCTGATAAGTCAACCGGAGACGAAAAGAAGTTCAAAGAGATAAACGAGGCTTATCAGATCCTGGGGAATGAAGGGAAGCGCAAGCAGTACGACCAGTTTGGCGATGCCGCGTTCTCAGGACAGGGATTTGGCGGGACTGGCATGGGATGGGAGGATTTTGTCCGTCAGGCGCAACAGGGCGGATTCGGTTCCGCGGGCGGGGGCCAATGGGGCGGCGTGCAATTTGATTTTGGCGATCTTGGCGACATGTTCGGCGACATGTTCGGATTTGGCGCGAGAGGCCGCGGCAGAGGACGTGAAACGTCCCGCAGGGGAGGTGATATACAGATCGATATTTCGATTGATTTTATGGATGCTATATTCGGAACTGAACGGACTGTTCGAATAGGCCGAGAAGCGGTCTGCAAGACATGTCATGGCAATGGCGCTGAGCCGGGCACGCCCATTATTGGGTGCGAACGGTGTGGCGGCAGCGGACAGATCGTTCATGCGCGCGCCACCATTCTCGGTAATATGCAGACTGCCTCAATGTGTCCTGAATGCCATGGAGAAGGCAAGAAAGCAGAAAAACCATGTTCTGACTGTGGCGGCGCGGGGAAGCGGCATGAGAGCAATGATATGGAGATTGCCATACCGTCAGGGATCGACGGCGGACAAAGCATCCGCATCACCGGAAAAGGCCACGCCGGCATACGGGGCGGGGAGGCGGGGGATCTGTACGTTCGTGTACGCGTAAAGCAGGACAAGCGCTTTGAGCGCGACAATGACATGATCCTGTCGGAACAGCATATCTCAATAGCGCAGGCCGCGCTCGGAGACTCAATTGACGTTGGGACGGTCCATGGAGCGGTCAGTCTTAAAATACCCCCCGGAACAGAATCCGGTAAGGTATTCAAATTGCGCGGCAAGGGTGTGCCGCATGTTCATGATAACGGCACGGGAGATCATTTGGTGCATATTGTCGTTGATATTCCGAGTAAGCTTTCGAGAAAACAGAGAAAATTGTTTGAGGAATTGAAAAATACGGAATAGTAAAAATAGTGCTGATTGGCATCATTGTTATTTTTGCCGTTGTTCAATTGGTTGTGTTAGCGCACCTGTCATCTTGTCGTGTATTGAGTTGTGAATAGGTGAATAGGCGAGAGTATGCTTTGCCTTACTAAATAACGGAGATGAAATAATTTTATCCCCGTTATTTAGTATTGTGGATAAAAACTGACAAGAAAAGAATAAAATGGTATAATTTTGTCTAGATACAAAATATAATAAATACTCGTGCTTCAAGTTCTAGCAACATCAACCGCATCGACAACAGCGGCAGTCAGTACATTTAACGCTTTTGTCGCAAATATTGATTTCACTGAGCCAACGTGGGACCTGTTTATTATCATCTTTTTTTTGGTTGCCGCGTTTATCTACGGATTATCACTGGGCAGAGACAGGATCATTATTATTTTGGTCGGCATCTACATGGCACTTGCGGTCATTAACGCGGCGCCATTTTTGCATGATCTTGCACCCGCGGAATTCGGCGTTGATAATATTTTTGCTTTCAGAATAACCACATTCCTTGGCGTATTCGTTATTCTGTTTTTCTTGCTTTCGCGCAGTGCGCTCATGCGAACCATTGCGAAGTCAGATGCACCGGGTTCGTGGTGGCAGGTGATATTGTTCAGCATCATGCACGTAGGATTGTTAATAAGCATAACGCTTTCATTCATTCCTGCTGAATTTCATGCCCAGCTCGCGCCCATTACTCAGCAGTTATTCATCGGTGAACAGACGCAATTCTACTGGCTCATAGCGCCGATCATCACTATGGCGCTCATTCGCGATAAAAAAGAGGATGACGAGTAGGGGATCCCGGCTTAAACACTAATGTTAGTAATTACTGTTTTGCGTCCGTCTGAGAGACGGTTTTTTTTGTGCACAGAGTATAGTGTTCGACTTTCTGACTAATTGGGTTGACTATTTAGGTTCTTTATGATATTATAGGAGCAGATAAAGAGCATTTTACCTATTTTTTATCTAATATTAGGTAAAAAAATACCATAATTTGTTAGTATGGAAAACGACGAAACCAATTCAATTCTTGATAAAGTCATGGAAATCAGCTCGGAACGAGAACTCTCTTCTTTTGATCCGGTAGAGATCGTGTCTGCGCTGTTTCGAAGTCTTTCAAGCCGCGAACAGGACATTCTTCGACGTCGTTTTGGGTTGCACGGGAAGGGAAATGAGACCCTTGAAGAGATCGGAAAGGGGTATAATGTCACCCGCGAACGTATTCGTCAAATTGAGAACACCGCGATCAAGAATATGAAATCAGGAGAAGGATTCATTGATGCTGTTCGTCCGGTGGAATCGGTTGTTTTGGACAGTCTTGAGCGCCATGGCGGTGTTATGGCTGAAGATCATTTGCTTGATTACCTTTTGAGCACGTCAAGCAAAGAAGCAGCGGTTCGCGCTCATCTTTTGTTTTTGCTGGAAAAGCTGACTTCTGACCGCATTGTCAGGGAGCAGAAGGAACACACTCATCCGAGCTGGCGCGTTGATGTCGCGGACTGGGAAAAGTTGTTTGTTACTATTGATGAAATCATTGCCATTCTTGAACGGCAGGGCAGTCCGCTTTCTGAGGAAGATCTGCTTGAACTCTTTAGCAAGACAGAAACATACGCGTCACATCGCGCACATTTTGGATTTGACGAGGAAACCATGGAACCGATCGTCGCGCATATCCGCGCAAGCCGCAAGCTTGCCACCAACTCGTTTGGCGAGTGGGGATTGGCGCACTGGAACACCATCACGCCAAAGCGGATGGGCGATAAGATTTATCTCATCATGAAGAAGCATGGCAAGCCTTTGCATTTCCGCGAGATCACTGATCGCATCAACGAAGCTGGTTTCGACCAGAAGCGCGCTTACCCGCCGACTGTTCATAACGAATTGATCCTCGATAAGCGGTATGTGCTTGTCGGGCGCGGAATCTACGCGCTCCGCGAGTGGGGATTCATTCCGGGAGTTGTGAGCGACGTGATTGTTGAGATCCTGAAAAAAGGAACTGAACCCATGGATCGCGACGCTATTGTCGATGAAGTACTGAAACAGCGAATGGTGAAGAAAGGGACTATTTATCTTGCCCTGTCGAATCAATCGAAGTTTTCACGTACTGATGACGGGAAATATACTACTCCTCAAGGCGCCTAACACTATGCCCGTGTTGGGCGTTTTTGATACCACCGTGATAGGTGGTATTTTGTTTGTCACCTCACCTTGGTTTGTGTTATAATTATCTTGTAAAAAAATAATCATATGGCACGGCATCACAAGCATTTTAGGTTTCATAATGAGAGCGGCATTGCGCGCGGAACAGTTCTTATTCTTGTTATCTGTTTCATGATAATGAGTATGATTACCGGCTACTTTGTATCAGAAGGAACCGGTGTGCTCGCAAAATCAGACGGGCCGCTCATTCAAGACGTTGTCAGGCCCGGATCGATACGCGCAATAAAAGGCGCGGCAGCGGAAAACCAATAAACAAAAATGATTCCACAACACAGCCCAGAACAAATTACCGCGCTTGCTGAAACAAACTTTCGCAACCAACGGAGGCGTTTTGGCATAAAACTCGACGACCGAAGGCGGCACATGTACCTTATCGGCAAAACCGGTATGGGCAAGTCAACCGTTTTGGAGAACATGATCATTCAGGATATACAGAATGGCAACGGCGTCGCGGTTGTTGATCCGCATGGCGACCTTGTTGAAAAGGTTATCCATTATGTTCCTAATGAGCGGATCAACGATGTCATCTATTTCAATCCGGCCGACCTCGACTTTCCGATCGCGTTCAACGTATTTGAGAAAGTCGATCGCGAGCATCAGCACCTGATAGCCTCAGGCCTTATTGGTATATTTAAAAAATTATGGGCTGATTCATGGGGGCCGCGCCTTGAATATGTTCTGCGCAATGCCATTCTCGCGTTGCTCGAATATCCTGATTCAACACTGCTTGGCGTCATGCGGCTCATGACCAATAAGGGATACCGCAAGAAGGTCATCCAACAGGTGAAAGATCCGGTGGTCCGCTCTTTTTGGGTTGATGAATATTCAAAATATCCGGACAAGTTCCAGACAGAGGCGATCGCGCCTATTCAGAACAAGGTGGGGCAGTTTTTGTCGAGTCCAGTCATTCGCAATATCGTCGGACAGGTCCGCTCCTCATTCAGCATTCGTGATGTGATGGACAACAAAAAGATTCTGCTCATGAATCTTGCCAAAGGAAGGATTGGTGAGGATAATTCCGCGTTGCTTGGAGCCATGCTCATCACCAAGATTCAAATGGCTGCCATGAGCCGTGTTGATGTTTTGGAAGAGGAACGAAGGGATTTTTATCTGTATGTTGATGAGTTTCAAAATTTTGCCACTGAGTCTTTTGCGAATATTCTTTCGGAAGCGCGAAAATATCGTTTGAACCTAATCATCGCGCACCAGTACATTGAGCAACTCGACGAAAAGGTCGCGGCCGCTGTATTCGGCAACGTGGGCACGATCATGTGTTTTCGGATCGGCGCGACCGACGCTCTGGAGTTAGTGAAAGAGTTCGAGCCGTATTTTATAGAAGAAGATCTGGTCAATTTGGCGAAGTATGACGTGTATATGCGCCTTATGATAGACGGGATAGCGTCACAGCCTTTTTCCGCAACAACGCTCTCGCCGCTTGAGGGAAAAACCGATAATCGAGATACTATTATCAGCGTGTCGCGCGAGCGCTATGCGACCGCGCGCGAAGTGGTGGAAGATAAGATTTCCCGGTGGAGCGACGCCGCGGGATTGGATGAGGATGAAGCTAGCATGCCGCCATCATACGCGCCGGCAAGGCGCCCGGGAGCTGATATGCCTCCTCGCGCGGACGGCGGCGCTGCGCGCGAAGCGCGGGACACTGATGAATCGGGCGATGCGTCTTTGATGCATGCGGCACAGTGCGACGTATGCGGTAATGAAACCAAATTGTCTTTTGAGCCTGATGGAAAGCGTCCTATCTACTGCAAATCGTGCTTGAAGAAAGTTCGCGCCGGCGAAATACCGCCGATTATCAAGAAGGATAAAACAAAGAAAGATGCCGCAGGGCCGAAACAGGCGCCCCGGGCCGACCGTGCGTCTTTCATTCCGAAGCCCGAGCACGTCGACACCGGTCCCTCTGTCTCGCTCTCTGACGCGCTTTCTCAGGGCGTTCAGAAATTTAACAAGTAGGCTATCATTCTCACTATGCCAAGATCAAAAAAAACAGATTCCATAGCATTCAAAATGCCCAAATCCGCGGAAGAGCGTGAAGTGATTGGGGAGAACCTTGACTCAAGCGAAAGCGTGACTTGGCGCATTTTTAGGATCATGGCAGAGTTTGTGAGCGGCTTCCAGTTTATATCAAAGTACAAAAAGACGGTCTCGTTCTTCGGATCAGCGCGTCTTGCCGAGGGAAGCAGATTCTATCTCGATGCGGTTGCGTTATCAAAAAAACTCGGCAATGCGGGATTTAACGTCATAACGGGCGGCGGGCCAGGGATCATGGAAGCAGCGAACCGCGGCGCGTACGAAGCTGGCGTGAATTCCATCGGGTTGAATATCCAGCTGCCATACGAACAGAGGATCAACAAATATGTCACTAAAGGGCTCGGATTCCATTACTTCTTCACGCGCAAGGTGATGCTTTCCGCCGCAGGAGACGCGTATGTGTTCTTCCCCGGCGGATTTGGCACGCTTGATGAATTCTTTGAGATCGTCACACTGATCCAGACAGGAAAGATGGAGCATGTTCCGATCGTTGCGTATGGAAAGGAATTCTGGGGACCGCTTATGAACTACCTGCATTCTGTGGTGCATGAACGATTCCACAATATCGATAAGGAAAACATGAAGATATTCACTGTTGCTGACTCTGTGGATGAGGCCTTTGCGCTTTTGAAAAAGGCGAAGCCGCGGAGTGACTTTTGACATCGCCGTTGATTCCGAATACAATAGGAATCCACGGAATTGTCGTTTGCCATGGTCGCCGTGGCGGAGGGGATCTGTAATTGTGCTGTTTTATGCGCGACGCCCTAACAATCAACGACAGTGTCTATGGATCATGGGAACTGACTGATCCCGCGGCTCTTGCGATTGTCTCTCTTCCACAATTCCAACGCCTGTATCACGTGGGCCAGTATGGCAGCTATTGGATAGGCATTCCTGAAGCGAATACGAATCGCGCCGAGCATTCACTCGGCGTGTTTCATGCGCTTGAAATGCTGAACCGGCCGTTCGAAGAGCGAATAACCGGCTTGGTTCATGATATCTCACATACTGTTTTTTCCCATGTCATTGATTATGTATACAATGACAGTGCAGAACAAAAAACGCAGGATCGATCTCATAGCGCGATCATCGGCCAGCCAGAGATACTCGCGGTTCTCAAGGCATATGATCTTGATTCTGATCATATTGGCGATTTGGAGTCGTTTCCCATACTAGACAGGGATCTGCCGGATATATGCGCTGACAGGCTTGACTATTTTCTTCGTGATTCCATTTGCTATGGGGAGATCACTAGCGAGGAAGCGCGCGGCATGCTGGCACACGTTTCCGTTGTCGGTGACACCATAGTGCTCAATGATCCTGACATCGCCCGTTTTTTCGTGACACATAGCATCGTGATGACCAAAAAGTACTGGGGTCCGCCATGGGGTTGCTTTATATTCGAGCGGACCGCTGAGGCTCTTAAAAAAGCAATAGCGCTTGATATTATCACAAAAGAGGATTTTTATCTCACGGACCATGAGGTGTGGCAGCGGCTTCGGAACTCCGGGGACAAGGACATTGCCATTGCGGTCGGCGATGTTGAGCATATTAAAACGATCAAGCTGTGTCTTGATCCTGAGAACTATGAATATAAGCTGCGTTCAAAGTTTCGCGTCATGGATCCGCTCATATTGACCGACAATCATCTGGAGAGAACCAGTGATCATTTTCCGGAACTCAAGACGCTCATTGCGGATGAGCGAGAGCAGTATGAGCGGGGTTATTGTATTCGTGTTGAACGGCCGTGATATTATATAGCCTTGAGGAGATTGCGCTCCATAATTATAAGGAGCGCTTTTTGTATCCACTCGGGAAAAACGTCGAGCGGTTCGTCAGTGGCCTGCCACTTGTATTCCGTGTGCTCTTCGGAGAGTTCGATATCTTTTGCGTCGGTCGTGCAGAGAAATATAGTGAGCGCAATCTGCTGGCCATCCTCGCGCGTAAAATGCTGTACCGCAACAGGCGCTATTATTATAATATCCATACCCACCTCCTCGCGCGCTTCGCGCCGGAGCCCCGTATACGGATCTTCTCCTTTTTCGAGCCTGCCGCCTGGAATATCCCACTGAGACGGTTTATGTACATCCGTCGGCCGGCGCTTGATGAGGAGCGCTGAATTGTCTTTGATAATGAGCGCTTTGGCTGCGCAACCGAAATTCATATTATAGGTCTATTATGCGGGTTTGCCGTGTTTGAGTGTCAAAAACAGCAATGGTCGCACGGGCTCCGAAACCGTGTGCCGTGCCCGGATTGATAAAAATAGTGTTGCCTGTCTTTTTTTCTTCAGCATGATGCGAGTGTCCTGAGATGACAACATCATATGCTTTTGAAAGGATGAGCGCTTCGGTGGTTTCAGTATTCGTGCCATGATAGAGGGCGAACTTCAGTCCGTCATATTCCAGTTCTGCATATTCTCCTTTCAAATCAACACCCACTTCTCGCGCTTTTGAAAGAAGCCTTGTCACATCGCCGTCGCTGTTGCCTAATACGGCAATTGTTTTTATGCCGGTAAAAAGCGCAATGAGCGGAGGGGCAACAAAGTCGCCGGCATGCAGAATAACATCAGCACCCTCATCGCGAAAGTGCTGTATGGCCTTTTCTGTATTGCGTATGTTGTCGTGCGTATCCGCGATAATGCCGATGATCATAGAACATTATTGAGTCTAACCCCGAACCGGCTGCGAGAGTGCCCCTCGCAGCCGGTTTATGAAGTGGCTTTGTATGTGGTGTAGCTTAACTCATTTTTGCTTCGCGCCAGCCGTCAATGGCTGCGCCAATGCCCAAGAGAAGGAACGCGAGCGCTTGGTAGTTATAGAATGGCGTACCCTTGATGTTAAACTCGACGTATGTCGCTATCAGCGCTCCTATCGTCATCAGGATGCCGGTTGCCGCGCGCTTGCCGTTATAAAGCGTCCCCAGTCCGATTAGGAAGAAGTTAAGGATAGCGGCGACGTATGCGTTCTTTTTACCCATAGTTTTTATTTAATGGTTAACTAATAAGAGAATATTCTTGTTTATTTTAACATTTTTTTCATTTTATCCCAATAGTAGTCGTTCCACCCTTCCGCAATATCATCCATGAAGTCGTCGGGGACATTCTCCTGCGTAAAGGTCACTATTGTCTTTCCGTCTTGTTCCGAGAGTTCATAGGTGGCCGTCGAGAAGTGCTCATCCGGCCAATCACTGGCTCGCCAGGATTGCACTATCTTTTTGTCGGGTGACAGCTCGGTGTTTGTTCCTTCAATGTAATCGCCGTAGGCGGTGAATGATCCGCCTACTTCCTTTGAGATTTCGGCAGGGGATTCGGTGAAGGCCGCGTGCTTGTCGCTATCCATGAGCATTTCGTAGATGTCGTGCGCGGGCGCATTAAATTCGACTGTCTGGTGTATTGTTCCGGGCATACTGTTTTGTTATTGATAATGATTAATAAGGGAATCTTGACAGAGCATATAAAATGCCCTATACTGCAGTATACAGATTAATTCTATGAACAGCAAAGCCTACATGATGATGCAGATGATGATGAGCCCTCTGGCGAAGGTTGCTGTTTCTGTTGTGTAATTTCAACTTCAGGAAAAGAGCCTTCGCACAGCGCGAAGGCTCTTTTTTTGTTCTTTTTCACCCTGTTGTGCATCCGCCCTTGGCGGAAGGAGGTGCAGCATGTCAATCCCACGTCCGCAGCGCGAAAGCATTGTTTCATTGCTTCATGCAGGAGACATCAGGCCGGTTGCCTCCAGTCTCAAAGCCGCCGGCCTGCTGGTGACGAACGGCGATGGCGGCGCAGCCAGAGCAACAATTGGCGGCATCAGCAAAGGAGACGAAGTATTTCACGTCTTTGGGGACACAGAGGTCACTGTCCTGCTCTCTGATCCGATTTCTTCTTCTGGTTTCGATAAGCCGGCAGAGGAAGGGGAAGTAGTGGTCGCGCCCGGACTGTATGTGCTTGATGAACAAAACACGGATCCGGATCGTCATTATGAACGCCGCGTGGTAGCCCTGTCGTTGCATCATACAAGCGACAGGGCAGTGGTGTTCCAACGGGTCGGCAAACCAGTCGAGTATTCGCCGGTATTATAGGACGATCCGGCTACAAAACCCCTCACCATTCAGAATGGATGGTGAGGGGTATTTTTTTATGTCCGGCCGTAAGAATCTTCGAGTCGAACAATGTCTTCTTCGTCAAATTCACCGGACGCTATTTCAAGCCATTGTATCTCTTCGTTGCCGGTTTTTATGCGGTGATGGGCGCCTTGCGGTATGAAGAATTCATCTCCTTCTTTTGCCGGTTGTTCTGTTTCGTCGATGACAACAGTGCCGGAACCTTTGAGTACGCGCCAAAATTCACTGCGATGATTATGGTACTGGAGTGATAGTGTCTGGTTCGGCCGGGCAATGAGGATTTTAATGGTGGTTTGTTCGTTGAGCGTGAATCGGTCAAATGATCCCCATGGCCGGTCTTCGTGGTCGCGATGTTCAAGTTGCATAGAGTAATCGTTAATATACTAATAGTATAGAACAGCAGCTGAATAATTAAAACACAGCATCGCCATCCGTCGGATGGCGATGCTGTGTTTTATAAAACGGCGTATTATACCTTGGGAGTATCGACCGGTTGTGTTGCGCCGTTCGCGGCAACGGGAGCGGCGCCCTTCATGCGATAGATGACTTCGCTGTGCGGATAGGCAAAGTGCACGTTCGGGCTTTTGTTGAATGATTCGATGATGGTTTTTGACATCTCGCTTGAGGTATACTGGCGCGCTGTTGCGAGTGATTTATAGCGGAGGCGGAGCCTGACGCCTGAGTCAGCGATTTCAGCTCGCACAAACGGCTGCTGCTCGATTTCGGCGATGATCTTCTTTGTCACTTTCTTTGCCGCCTTGATAAGGATTCTTTCGGCTTCTTTGAAATCAGATTCGAATGTAATGACAATCGTCACCTCGTCGAGCAGGAATTTGGTCGCGAGCGTGTAGTTGTGGATGATCTGTTGGAATAGGATAGCGTTCGGGATGAGGACGCTGCGTCCGGACTTCTCTTCGCCAACGACCGTTCCGCCGACCTGGTTCAAGAGAATGTGTGTCAAAGTGATATCAAGCACATCGCCCGTAATGCCGGCGATGATAATGCGGTCGCCGATTTTAAACGGACGCTTCAGGATGATCATGAGCCATGCCGCAATGCCGGTAACTGGCGCCTGCAGAGACCAGCCCATGATCATGCCCAAGAACGCGGCTGAGATGCCAAGCGCGGCGATGGAGCCTGAAAAACTGGTCAGCACAAAGACGAATATGATGCCATACCAAACATACCGCCACAACAGCATGAAATTTTCCGCGTTATCCGGTTTGAACACGCGCCCCATGATGTAACGGTTCATGGCTCTGGTGGTCATGCGGTAGAGGAACCAAAGAATCGCGATGGTAACAATGCCATAAACATACCCGCGGGTACCGGTTGTGGTATAGCCCGAGAGCATGTGCTGAATCGTTGTGATTATGTTATTCATGATATCCATAAGATATATAAGACGAACCAACGCAGATTTTGTTACACCTTAGCCCTATTTTTACTAAATATGGCAATAAATCGTAGTTTATTATACTTGAAAACAGGCAATAAGAAAAGGGCTCATATGCGTGCATATGAGCCCTTTTTGGTGATGGATGATCATCCAGCAATTGGATAAACCGCTGGCCAACCATGCCGGTTGCGCCGACAATGCCGACACGCAGTTTCTTTTTCACGCTTGCTCCTTTGAGTGAAGGTTTTGACTTGATGGAAGGAACAGTTTATGGTTTACTAGATGTTTCTATGGAAGATACAGCATACACAAAAGAGCCAGAAAAAACAACTGTTGCGGTTGGGATGTCGGGCGGAGTTGATTCATCCGTTGCTGCGGCATTGTTAAAGGAACAGGGCTATACTCTTGTTGGTTTTTTTATGAAGAATTGGGGAGACACGTATGGCTTGAAGGAGTCAGCCTGCCCATGGGTACAAGACCGCGAGGACGCGATGCGCGTTGCCGCAAAGCTTGATATTCCGTTCCATACGCTTGATTTTGAAGAAGAATACCGTAGTCAGGTTCTTGATTATTTCTTTAAAGAGTATGAAGCTGGCAGAACCCCGAATCCGGACGTCATGTGCAACAGCAAAATCAAGTTTGGGGTGTTTTTGGACAAAGCGCTTGCTTTGGGAGCTGATATGATCGCGACAGGACATTATGCCAAAGTAGAATATTCCCCCTTTCGAGGGGGTGGGGCCTATCGGACATCAAATACTAGTTTAAGGGATTTGACGCAGTCAACCCCTCACCTTAACCCTCTCCCCAAGGGAGAGGGAACAAGAACGGCTGTTTCTTTAATGAAGGCAAGAGATGATAACAAAGATCAGACATATTTTCTCCACCGCTTGGATCAAAACCAACTTTCGCGCGCTTTATTCCCGATCGGCGAATACACAAAGCCCGAGGTGCGCTTGATGGCGAAGCGATTTGGTTTGCCGAATTATGATAAACGCGACAGTCAGGGCGTGTGCTTCATCGGGCACATTAATCTGCAAACGTTTTTAAAGCAGAAGATCAAGGAGAATCCCGGCGACATAGTGACCACTCTCGGGGATGTTGTAGGAAAACACACCGGTCTTTTCTGGTATACGCCTGGCCAGCGCAAGGGGATCAATATCGGGGGGATCGGGCCGTTCTACGTGGTGCGAAAGGATTTTGAAACAAACCAGCTCGTTGTGACAAAAGACCCCAAGGATGACCGGCTGTATAGCACGGAAGCGATTATCGGGGACGTCAGCTGGATACACAACACACCTGCTACCCCTCGCCTCAAGAGAGAGGGGATAATGGGTCGCATTAGGTATCGCGAGCCTCTTTCGGCGTGCGCCGTGACGCCGGAAGGCGATGAATACTATCGCGTTGTGTTTGAGAAGCCGCAATGGGCCGTTGCCTCGGGCCAGTCGATCGTGTTGTATGACGGTGAAGTGTGTCTTGGGGGCGGTATTGCGCAGTAAAAAAGCCAGCGTGCGATGTTCCAAAAAAGGATACATGCGCTTATTGCTGGCTTTTGGTGAAGTCGCACCCTCCGAGAGGAGAGTGCGGGTTTTTAAAAGTGTATTCCTATCGTTAGCCCAGTTTGGACGATTGGAGAATTAATGGGCGGAACCACTTTTATGAAAAGAACGGAAACAAGAGGTGGCGCGACAGGCGATGCAAATGACGCGAAAGAGGATACGTTTAGGAGTAATCCAATATCGCGTATCGCGCCGGAGATATGAACACACACATTTATTCTGCAAGAAAAAAATTAAAAAACCATCATTGCCGCTCGTGGGCACGATGGTTGGTCAGTTGTTTTTTGGTATGTTGTTGATGTGTGAACGCGGTGCGTTCGGGAGGGTCGTCTGAGTCCATTGTTTTGTTAATTGATGGATGTATTATACCACTTCTGTATTAGACGCAAGGCCTGCGTATGGACAACTGTGTATAAACCAGCTATTGCGGCCGCAGCAAGGATTGACTTGAGTTTAAAACCCGTCGTCATTGCGAGGAGCCCGTACTCTGGCGACGAAGCAATCTGATCAGTGTGCTTAGTGATGCTTTAGGATTAGCTTCATTCATCGTATTGTCTGGATTGCTTCGGTCGGCGCCTCCCTCAAAATGACGTTGCTAGAAGTTTTTAGATTCACCTGGATGGTGATTGACAATTGACTTTTGACGTGTGACAATTGAAAACATTATGACAGCCAGTGAATTGAGAAAAAAATACTTGGATTTTTTTGCGGCGCGGGAACACGCGGTCATTCCGTCTGCTTCACTGCTGCCGGAGAATGATCCGACCACCTTGTTCACCAGTTCAGGCATGCAGCCGATGGTGCCTTATCTTTTAGGAGAGAAGCATCCGCAGGGCGTTCGCATAGCAGACTCTCAGAAATCATTCCGTGCGGAGGATATCGACGAGGTGGGTGACAATCGTCACACTACCTTCTTTGAGATGCTTGGTAACTGGTCATTAGGGGACTATTTTAAGAAAGAGCAGGTTTCGTGGGTTTTTGAGTTTGTGATCAAAGAACTGGGCCTTGATCCGAAGCGCATCTATGTGACCGTGTTCCGCGGCGATTCTATAGTCGGCATACCGCGCGATGACGAAGCTGTCGCTCTCTGGAAAGAGGCTTTTAGCGGAGCAGGGATCAAAGCAATTGACATTGATCATGCTGATAAGGAAGGGATGCAGGATGGGCGTATTTTCTACTACGAAGCCAGGAAAAACTGGTGGTCGCGCGCCGGCGTTCCGGAGAATATGCCGGTCAATGAACCGGGCGGACCGGACAGTGAACTGTTTTGGGATTTTGGAGAGCAATTGAAATTACACGAGACATCGGTTTTCAAAGCCGAGCCGTGCCATGTGAATTGCGACTGCGGGCGTTTTCTTGAAATAGGGAACAGCGTATTCATGGCGTACCGGAAGACAGAACAGGGTTTTGAAGAGCTGCCGAACAAAAATATCGATTTTGGCGGTGGACTTGAACGGATGCTCATGGCGGTCAACAATGATCCTGATATGTTTGCTATTGATGTTTTTAGTGGTATGCGCGCCGCGCTCGAGGATCTGTCCGGAAAAAAATACGGCGCAGATCCGAAAATGGATTTCGCGTTCCGCGTGATTCTGGACCACATGCGCGCCGCCATATTCCTGATTGCCGACGGCGCGGTCCCGTCAAACAAGGACCAAGGTTATTTCACGCGCCGCCTGATCCGCCGCTCGGTTCGTTTTGCGCAGCAGTTGGGCATCAATACCAGTTTTTCCGAAAAACTGGTCAAACCGCTTGCCCTCGCGTACGCGGATATGTATCCTGATCTCGCCTCAAAGCATGATATGATAATCTCACAGATCCATGGCGAGGAAGAGAAATTTGTTAAAACACTGTCTGAGGGAATGCGTCGATTCAATCAGCTTGTCGCGTCCGAGAAGGTAAAAGACCGCATTCTTAATGCGGATGATGCTTTTGATCTATTCGCAACCTATGGATTCCCGATCGAGATGACGCAGGAGCTTTGCGAGGAGCAGGGCATAAGCGTTGACGTGAAAGGGTTTTATGAAGCGTTCGTGAAGCATCAGGAAATTTCAAAAGCAGGCGCTGAAAAGAAATTTGCTGGCGGTTTGGCTGATCATTCAGAGACGACAACAAAATACCACACCGCAACCCACCTCCTGCACGCGGCTTTGCGCAAAGTGCTGGGTACGCACGTGGAACAGCGGGGGAGCAATATTACGGCGGAGCGCCTGCGGTTTGATTTTTCGCATCCGGAGAAAATGACGCCGGAACAGGTTAAAGAGGTTGAGCGTCTGGTGAACGCAGCCGTTCAAAATGATTATCCCGTGAGTTTTGCGGAAATGACGGTTGCCGAGGCAAAAGAGGGCGGGGCAATGGGATTGTTTGAGTCAAAGTATGGCGAAAAGGTAAAAGTGTACAGTATTGGCGACTCCAACCAAAAACCTGAGGCAAACCCGGAAAGCCCGACCTTCAGCAAAGAGATCTGCGGCGGTCCGCACGTGGAGCGTACGGGTATCTTAGGAACATTCAAGATACTGAAAGAACAGGCGTCTTCAGCAGGGATCAGAAGGATTAAGGCGGTGTTGGAGTAGAGCGGGATAAAATTTCTAATTAATCTAATTGCTCTAATTTCTAAAAAATATCCAATTTCCCAATGCCTAACATCTAAATAGATTTGGCATTGGGATTTTAAAATTGGGATTTGTTTCAGTTAATTAGAAATTTCTCAATCATTTGCGCTCAAGGCATAGTATCAAAATAAAAAGCCCCCATACTTTTGCAAGCAGGGGGCTGTTGTTTTTTTGCGGTAGCGGTCACCAATACCAATGGTCTGGACCGCCATACGATTGGATCGCGCTGGCGTGTTTCAGCGCCACGATGATCCAGATCGCATAGCCGATGACAAGAGTGATATATAGGATTCTGGACCAGGTTGTATGTGCTTCTTTCCAGAATTGCTCTTTCTTGTCATTGATGACGATAACATCATCATCGCGAATGTGCCTGAAGGAGGCAACCTTCTCCTCCAGCCACGTTTCTGCAGCTTTGATCGTGATACACAGCACCATGGCCGGCCATGCAAGACCGTGAAATACGTACCAATCTGCTGGAGTCATTTCATCACCTCACCTCTTTATGGAGAAGAAAAAGGCCAGAATCATGTTTGCATGTTCTGGCCTCGGGTTTTTTCCCTATGTTTTCGCTCAGACTGTCATGACGAGGATCTCGTCGTGACAGTCTGATATGTGAAACAAAGGGTCGTTACACCCCTCGTTGCCACGCGAGCAATTCGCGCGCCTAAGGGGGCTCGTATTGCCCCCATTCATCCCGCCCTCAAATTCCAAAGCGGCGAGATCCTGGTCGTCATCCTCGCGGTATGTTGCTTCGCCGTCGAGGAAAAACCTCTCTCCCCACTCACCAATTGCGTCGCAATCTGCGTCGCCGCAAAAACGGTGATATCCGTCGGGGTTTCCCCTGATTATGCTCATATGGCCTGCCATTACTGCCTCCGTAGGTTCATCGCCGCGGTGGGAAGTTCCCGGTGCGGCGATACGTTGACGGCTACGCGAGCGCGCAGATGTTGCTGAGCGCTCGCAGGATTGCTCTCTGCTTCTTGGTGCAGTTGCGCGTCGCTGTCAGCTCCGCGCGCGTGACCTTGTCGCAGGTGTTGCATGTCGGGCGGTTTGCGTCCACCAACTGCTGGTGGACGATGATGACCGGACCTTTGCCGCCCCGGCTTTGAGTGGTACTTCCTCCCAAAACGACTCCTCCTTAACTTTCGCGACCGCGGTGGGTTAGGGGAACCCGGTGCAGCCGCAGGTGGTAGGTGGGTGTGTACGCGGAACGCCGCGGGGAGTGGTGGTGTTCCGCTACTGGTGCTGCGGGTGGTGCTCGAAAATGTACTGCTCAAACTCTATGGTATCACGGATACCATAGAGTTTGGAGAGCGACACCGCGTTGGTGCGCCCGATGCTCAGCTCCTTCTCTGCGCGAGCGACGACCTGGTTGTTGGTCAGGCCATCCTCGAGGTCAAGGAGCCACTCTCGCCACACATCGTTGGCGAGCGGTCGCCCGTTGTGGACGAGAACTATCAGCGGAGAATCCGATTGTTGCATCGGACCTCCTCCGCCATCGCCATTGCGTCGATCGAGCGTCGCAGGCTGCATGTGTACACCTCCTTTCTCTTCCGGCAATCGTAGGGTTATTTATTGTTCTAGAACAAATTTTCTATATTCAGTTTAACATATAACTATAGCATTTCTAAGCATTTTTGTCAATATATACAAAATTAGCCTAATTTTAGGCTTTATTCTGTGCACAAAGTGTGGTAGAATTGGGCTGAAACCAATTAATGAGAAACAAATATGAAAGTCCAATTCTACTTGAAAAATCTCGATATTCCTGAGTTGCTTAAAACACAGATAGAGGAAAGACTTGAGGCCATTAAAAAATACAAAGGTTCTGTTGCGGTCCTGAATGTGCGGGTTGATATCTCACGTGATCAGCATCATCGCAAAGGAGATGTGTTTCGCGTTGAAGTGAATGTTGATCTTCCGGGCAAGCTTTTGCGCGCAGCGGAGACCGGAAGCGACATTTTGTCTGCCCTTGATGTGGTCGCGAAAAAACTTGAACGCCAGGCACGAGACGCCAAGGAGCGGTTGGTGTCGCGGAAGAAAAGAGGTTAAAGGAATACTTACGAATTACGAATACAATACGAATGTACCAATCTTGCATAACGCCATTAGTGAAAATTATACACGAGGCGTGTGCAAAGCTAATTTGTGGATTTGTATTGGTTTAGTAATTCGCGGGGTAATTATATAAGTTGCATTTATGAATTTTTTGACAAAATTGATCGGTGATCCGAGCGACAGAGACATGCAGAAGAGGTTTCGGCCGCTAGTTAAGAAGATCAACGAACTAGAAGAATCATTTTCTAAAAAAACAGACGAAGAGATCCGCGCGTATACAGGCACGTTTCGCGCGATGATCGCAGAAGGAAAAACCGTTGACGATATTCTTCCTGAGGCATTCGCGGTCGTCCGAGAGGCAGCGAAGCGAACTATCGGCCAGCGACACTATGACGTCCAGTTGATCGGTGGCATGGTCCTGCACTATGGCAATATCGCCGAGATGCGCACCGGAGAAGGAAAAACACTGGTCGCGACTTTGCCGGTATATGTAAACGCGCTTTCCGGAGCTGGCGTCCATGTGGTCACCGTCAACGACTATCTTGCCCGCAGAGACGCGGTATGGATGGGAAAGATCTATCATTTCCTTGGGCTTTCGATCGCCTGTATTCAGCATGATAAATCATATTTATATGATCCGGGGGTGATGACAGAAAATCAGTCTGAGCCAGAAGAAGAAGCTCTGAAGCAAGTTCAGGATAGCGAGAAAGAAAAGAATGATGAAGACGAAGCGGCACATTCAAATTCCTTGCCTTCCGCCTCCGTCAAGGCTGCGGCGGACAGGCATTCCTCTCTCCAAGGAGAGGATGCTTCTGTTTCCACTGCTCCGCTCGTGACCATTGATTATGACAACCTGCGAACCATAGAACGGCGCGAGGCATATGCCGCGGACATTACATACGGCACAAACAATGAATTCGGATTCGATTATCTGCGGGACAATATGGTCGGCAGCGCGGAGCAGATGGTTCAGCGCGATTTTCACTATGCCATTGTTGATGAGGTTGACTCTATCCTGATCGATGAAGCGAGGACGCCGCTCATTATCTCGGCTCCGGATATGCGTCCGACCGACCAGTATCTCCGGTACGCGGCTTTGGTTCGAAAATTGGTCGAGAATGAGGATTACAACACAGATGAGAAGATGCGCAGCTCCACCTTGACTGAAGGAGGCATCAAAAAAATGGAGGAGTGGCTTGATCTGGAAAATATCTATACCGAAGGAGGGCTTTCGACCGTGCATCATATCGAGCAGGCTCTGAAGGCGCATGCCCTGTTCCAGATTGACAAGGACTATGTGGTTCGCGATGGCGAAGTGGTTATCATAGATGAGTTTACGGGGCGCATGATGGAGGGCAGGCGCTATAGCGAAGGCTTGCACCAAGCGATTGAGGCAAAGGAAGGCGTTGACATCAAAAAGGAATCCCGCACCCTCGCGACCATCACGTTTCAAAATTACTTTCGCCTCTACCCGAAGCTTTCGGGCATGACCGGTACGGCGAAGACTGAAGAAGAGGAATTTTATAAAATATACGGGCTTGGCGTGTATGTCGTCCCGACCAACAAGCCGATTGATCGTACTGACGAGCCTGACCGCGTGTATAAGAATCGCAAAGGAAAATACGAGGCCGTTATCAAAGAGATACGGGAGCGTAATAAGAGCGGACAGCCGGTGCTTGTTGGAACCATTTCCATTGAGCAGAATGAATATTTTTCCGGCGTTCTGGCCAAAGCCGGCATTGAGCATGAGATATTGAATGCCAAGAACCATGAGCGCGAGGCGGAGATCGTTTCTCAGGCGGGCAGAGCGGGAGCGGTCACGCTCGCGACCAACATGGCCGGGCGCGGCGTTGACATTGTATTGGGAGGGACGCCGTATGATGCAGAGAAGGCGGATGAAGTGAAGAAAGCCGGCGGGTTGTGCGTCATCGGCACCGAGCGGCACGAGTCGCGCCGCATAGACAACCAGCTGCGCGGACGAGCAGGGCGCCAGGGAGATCCGGGATCCAGCCGGTTCTATGTTTCTGTTGAGGATGATTTGATGCGCATTTTCGGCTCTGACCGCTTGCAGCATATGATGAATCGGCTCGGTGTTCCGGATGACATGCCTATTGAGAACAGGATTGTCTCGCGATCGATCGAGTCGGCGCAGAAAAAGGTTGAGGGGCATAACTTCGACATTCGCAAGCATGTGGTGCAGTATGATGACGTGACCAACCGGCACCGCGAGGCCATCTACCGCCGCCGCCGTGAGATATTGCATGCCTCGAACGAGGGAGAACTGCGCGAACGGGTGTTTGAAATGATTGAGCAGGAGATAGCGCAAGTGGTCAATTTTCATACTGCGTCGACCAGTTATCAGGATTGGAATGTCTCAGAAATCGAAGAGACCATGAAAACTATATTTCCGCCGGATGTTAAGCTGACGCTCGCCGCGGCCGTGAAAGAAGAGAATGAGCGCGATAGGGGGAAGGATGCGGAAATGCGATCGCATCTCATTAAATATCTGTCGAGCCGCGCGCATGAGACATACGACGGAATGGTCGAGGGAACCGGCGACACCGAAGAATTCTCAAAGCTTGAGCGTATAGTTCTGTTGAATGCCATTGATACATTGTGGATGGATCATCTTGAGGCGCTTGATAATCTTCGCACCGCGGTGGGATTGCGCGGATACGGACAACGCGACCCGCTTGTTGAATATAAGCGGGACGCGTATCAGCTTTTCCAGCAGCTCACGGCGTCAATTCAGAACCAGATCGTTTATAGCATCTTCAAGATATTTCACGCCCGCAAAGAGGCCATGTCCGCAACACTCCAGAAAGCGCTTGCCGGCAGCATGGCGGCGATTAGCGGCATGCGGTTCAGCGCTCCCGCGAAAACAATGAGCCAGCGTAATGAAACGCCCACTGAGCAGGGGAGCGGCTCGGGAACGAGCATGGTCGGCGGCGGATCATTGTCTGAATCATCAAGTTCTGCCGATGCAAAACATTTTGCCGGAGAGAAGGTTGGCCGCAACGACGTATGTCCCTGTGGATCGGGCAAGAAGTTCAAGAAATGCCACGGAGCATGGTGATAATTTAATAATAGGGCAATGCGGAAATTTTGTATTACGAAACAAATAATACATCCGTACCGTCTTCGAATATAAGAGACCCCTCCGCCCGTCCATCCGCCTGGGTGGATGGATTCGGTCGGGTTGATGC
>Ga0210057_1002253_pt1 | contig 27878 bp, 22 predicted proteins | sample CryGeyCG2114_010_2_FD_183968 | JGI IMG/M metagenome (GOLD analysis project Ga0210057, IMG submission 183968) | Groundwater microbial communities from aquifer - Crystal Geyser CG10_big_fil_rev_8/21/14_0.10 (SPAdes) (version 2) | ecosystem: Environmental > Aquatic > Deep subsurface > Groundwater ...
CCATTTTTCGTCCATCGACATCTTGCCATCACCCTTCAAGATGAAGGCAGAATCTTTGATTGATCCCGTCTGCTGCTGACCTTTAACAATCGTTACTTCATCATGAATATTGCCTTCGCCACCACCCTTAATAAGCACTGTCTCATCGTGAATATTAGCTTCGCCAGTTCCCTTGACCAGCTTGGCCTCTTCGCTCAAGTCTTCGATTCCACCCTCGACGTGATGAACTGCATCTGCCGCTTCAAACTTCCCTTTGACTCTGATAAATTCCTGAACTTCATTCAATTCCATACCTGAAATACGATTTAAAATACCATCAAAAAAATCCTGCTTTTTACCGGGGACTTTATTGATCTCTTCCATCGCCCATCTCTTGGCATTTTTCATTCTCTCGATAAATTCAACCGATTTCAGAGAATTAAGAATGGCAGTGTGATCCTTTTCTGAAAGCTCGGCGATAACTTTTTTATTAGGATAGCCCTGCAAAATCTCGTGTAATTTTTCTAATGTGAGGGATTCACTATCTATATCCATTAGGCCCATGGCATTTTGAGCAAACTCAATAATTCGATCCAGCTTGGCCGGCTCTTTATTAAGGTTTAACTTAGGCAGGGGTCTAAACTCTATGTGCTTGCCCGGCAAGCTGCCATTTTCAACCTCAAACTGTGAATTTGTTTGCCTGACAGAATCAATTTCAGGGTGTGATTTGAAACCCTTCCAACGCCTTTCATGTTGTTGCAAGGTGTGTATGCTAAAAATGCCCATCGAACTATAGGCCAGATTTGATTTATACCAAACCAAAGAAACCACCAATTTATTGGCATCTTCAATCAGCGTCCAATTTAAAAAATTGGTTAACTTTAAAGCATTTAATATCAGTGCACTCACATTTTCTTGGCCTTGATCGCCTAAAGCTTCCAAGATGTATTCACTGATAAAATTTTTGACATTGACCACCATCTCAACGACAAAAGCATTGGGAGAAGTTCCAAAGTTACAATCGAGCGGAAAGAAAATAATCTCCCTCTCTGCTAAATAGCCAAAGTACGTTATCATTGACGTCATGGAACTTCTTATCGATGAAAAATTAAAGCCCTGATCAAAAGCTCGTCGAACGATTCCATCGACGACAAAGCCTGAATTGAAATGGCCTGTTACCTTCAGAGAATTAAAATTTTCTAAGCTTGCACCGTAATTCCCTTCTAGATTTACCGAGGTCATAGTCCGTAAAGAGCGCGCAAGTATGTCCCGAATGACCATGACGTGAGTTCCTGCTTCTGCCAAAATCAAACGCCCTCCATTTGCATAGAACTCTTTCTTGTTTTTTACTTCAGATAAAGAAATGACAAGTATACCTTTCTCAATCACTTGATATTGAGTTTCCAGTGCACTCCATGGTGCATCGTAGTTTTTGACCAAGATCATCCACAATTCTTCGCCATTGAGCTCCTGAATAAAATCGGCACCAAAGGATTCCAGAAGAGTTTTAAACTCCTCATCCAATTCTCCCGCCAGATTCAATATTTTAAGAGTGGCGCTATCGCTCAATTATGCCCCCTCCGCTAATATTCTTTCTGCGTCCAATGTTTCAAAGATATGCTCAAGCATTTTTTCCATTCTCAATGATAATTGCTTTTGCGCTTTTAAATTTTCACATGCCTTCTTAATAAATCCCTTGCCATCATTTTTTTTAAACCCACTTGCAGCATAAGGGAAAATCATCTGAGTCATAATTAGAATATTTTCTAAATCTGATAGATAAAATTCACTTAATTTTTTGGGCCTGCCCTGGCCTCCAATTCTTTCATGCACAATTCGTAGATGGTTTAGCAACCCCTTGTCAGCAATCACATGTAACAAAACAGCAGGAATATCTTTGGCAAAATCACTCTGGTTAAAAATATTTTTTTCAAAATCTAAGGCCATGCTTTCCAGTCCCATGGCCTTCAAATACACTGCCCCACCACCTGCAGCTTGGCGCTCTTTTTCCAAGGCCTGGTTCATGGCGAAGTTTTTCATTTGGCTGACAGGTAAATTAACCAAAAATGAGATGTGATAGATATCACTTAAAAAATCGTAATCTGTGTAACCCATGGCCATTGCCAGCGCGGCATTTATACTTCCGACCAGACAATTCCTGACGAACAAGTCGATATCCATATTTTTCAAAAATTTTGTTGCCTCTTCATCGAAGCGATAGAGTGTTGTTTCACCTATACTCATTAAATCCAGTAGTGAGCCGTCGCTATTTCCATCCCAGTATAAATTTTTAAACCACAGTAAGATTTTATCGCGGAAATAATTTCGCTCGAGCGTTTGCCAGTTCATTTTGAACTCAGTCCAGAGGGTTTTTCCCCGTTCAACATTTAAATAATCAGTTACTCTTTCCACCAGTAGTGGCCGACCTTGATATTTATTTAGAAGCTCTAAATCGACTGGTGATCCTGCAGAAATAATTTTCATTTTTTTGCCTTTGGGCAAAATGATATAAACATCGGCCGGCGAAAAATAAAAATCTGCCAATTGTTCAAAATTAATTTGTGATAAGACCTGCGTCTCTTCACTAGTTTGTTCTTCTATTTTTTCCATTTTTCCTAAATGCACCTCACGGGTAGCAGTAACCTAAGTAACTCATCGGAATTTAAGGGGAACTTATTAATCACAAACTTCAAAAAAAAATTAAAACTGGAGTAAAAGACTCAGCCGCCAGTCGTATGATTTTACGTTAGAAATTGTTGGGCCGCTCAGATTGTCGGTGTTAACTAATCGGGTGATAGCAGCGATACTGGTGGGTCTCAGTCAGATTTGTCACCTCAGGATAGGTCACGCGGCACTTCTCAGAGCTCATCCAGCATCTCGGATTAAAGTGACATCCAGTTGGTGGATTCATAGGACTTGGAATATCGCCTTCCAAAATAATACGTCCTTTGTGCCCACTTGGATCTGGTTTAGGAATAGCTGAAAACAATGCCTTGGTGTAGGGATGTTTTGAATTCCCATATAGCTCTGAAGATTCTGCCACCTCAACCATATTACCCAAATACATTACGGCAACGCGATTTGAAATATACTCAACGACTTTTAGATCGTGGGCAATAAATAGGTAAGTAAGTCCCAAGTCCTTTTGCAGATCCATTAAGAGATTAACAACCTGTGCTTGGACGGAAACATCCAGCGCTGATACTGGCTCGTCGCAGACTATAAAGTCGGGCTCTACCGCCAGGGCGCGAGCAATACAAATTCGTTGCCTTTGGCCGCCAGAAAATTCATGCGGATATTTATTCAACGTATCTTTAGGCAATTGCACATAGTCGAGCAATTGATACAAGCGACGCTTTAATTCTTCCTTTCCATTGTGCAATTTATGAATTTCAAGCGGCTCGGCCAGAATACTTCCAATTGTCATACGCGGATTTAATGACGCGTAAGGATCCTGAAAAATAATCTGCATCCTTCTGCGCATCTCTCGCATTTTTTCTGCTTCAAGTTTCGTTATATCAACGCCATCGAAAAAAACTTCTCCATGAGTTGGTTCAATCAAACGTAGAATACTACGACCAAGAGTCGTCTTGCCGCAGCCCGACTCGCCCACCAGACCGAGGGTTTCACCTCTTTTAATTTTGAAAGAAACATCGTTGACAGCATTAACTGCCGCAACTTCACGCCCAAACAAACCGCCTTTGATGGGAAAGCGCTTGGTCAGATTTCTAACGTCTAATAAAAAATCATTACTCATGTCAAGCCTATCGGATTAAAGCAACTGACTTCATGATCAGGTGCGAGTGGTTTTAGATGAGGTGATCCTTTGCGTCCGCGGCACTCGTCGGTCACATGACTACATCTATCTTGAAAGCTACAGCCGGATGGCAAATCAAAAAGACTGGGTACCATTCCCTCAATTGTCGGCAATCGCCCTTTGGCATGGCCACTAGTAGAGTCAAAGGATGGAATCGATTCTATCAAACCCTTGGTGTAAGGATGCTGTGGGCGCTTGAAGATTGTTTGTACATCTGACTTCTCGACAATCTTGCCACAATACATGACGGCAACGTGGTCGCATGTTTCCGCCACAACTCCCAAATCATGCGTGATGAGAATAATTCCCATACCAAGCTCATTTTGCAGCTTCTTCATTAATTCTAAAATCTGTGCCTGAATCGTCACATCCAATGCGGTCGTTGGCTCATCGGCAATTAAAATATCTGGCTTGCATGCTAGCCCCATGGCGATCATGACTCTTTGTCGCATACCGCCTGATAGTTGATGAGGATATTCATTAAATCTTTTTTCAGGTGAGGGAATGCCTACCATTTTGAGCATCTCAATCGCCTTTTCAAGTCTCTGGGCCTTGCTCAGCTCTTTTTGATGGAGGGCCAAAACTTCTTCAATCTGATTACCAACGGTGAAAACAGGATTGAGCGAAGTCATGGGCTCTTGAAAGATCATCGCAATTTTATTGCCACGAATAGTACGCATTTCTTCGATTGGAGCCTTTAATAAATCCTTGCCGCGATAAATAATTTCACCGCTGGCAACTTTTCCCGGAGGGCTGGGTATTAATCCCATAATGGATAAAGCAGAAACTGACTTACCTGAACCTGACTCACCGACAATTCCTAGTGATTGTCCTTTGTGAAGTTCAAAGTTTACTCCGCTTACGGCCGTGACGACTCCACGGTCTGTTTTAAATTCAACAACTAAGTCTTTTACTTCAAGAATTTTTTCACTCATTAATGGCTATTTCCCTTTCAATTTAGGATCAAGTGCATCCCTCAACGCATCACCAAGAATATTGAAGGCCAACACAACTAAAAACATTGCGAAGGTTGCGGCGGCCAATTGCCACCACACTCCCCTGGCAAGTTCTAATTTAGCGTCATCGATCATGGTACCCCAAGAAGGTCTTCCCTGCACTCCCAAACCTAAATATGAGAGAATCACTTCAGATTTAATGGCCGTCTGAAAAGTCAAAGAGGCGTTGATAATCACCAAATGCATAACGTTTGGTAAAATGTGCTTAAACAAACGGCGGAAATGCCCGCCACCAATGGAGTATGCCGCCTGGACATATTCTCGATCCTTGTGACGAATAACTTCTCCACGAATTACCCGACACAAACTCACCCAAGAAGTTAATCCCAACGCCAGATAAATAGCGACTAGTCCCTTACCAAGAATAAAGGTAATCGCCACCAAGAGCATGATGTAAGGAATAGAGCTAAAGGTAGTGTAAAACCAAACAATTATTTCATCTACTTTGCCGCCGTAGTAGCCAGCCAAGGCTCCGAAAAAAACGCCAATGACAACAGAGATCAAAGTTGTGACAAAGCCTACGGAAATAGCAACTTCGGCGCCTTTTAGTGTTTTTGAGAGAACACTATGCCCAAAAATATCCGTGCCAAATATATTATCCCAACTTGGAATAGCGTAACTAGGCCCGACTTCAAGGTTCCAATCAGAAGCAATCACTCCTGTATAAGTCAAGATTGCGATAATAACATAAATACAAATAATCCCAATCGACATGACGGCATATTTGTCACGCATTAAAGACTCAAAGGCATGTCGCCACAAAGATTTTGATTTTTGCTCAGCTTCCTTTATTCGGCCTGCCTCGGCAATTGTCACTGCACCCATTAACAAAACTCCAATTATTTAAGCCTTACCCGAGGATCGACGATTGTATAAAGAACATCAGTAATCACACTAAATACAATATAGGCGACAGCGGAAAGAACAGTCATGGCCCGTACCACTGGGAAGTCGGCTGAGTTGATGGCGTTCAGGGTAATTCCCCCTAAACCCGGAATGCCGAAAAAACTCTCTAGCAGTAGGGCTCCCAAAATTAAAAAAGGAATCTGGATAACTACCCAGGTAATAATCGGTATCATGGCATTTTTGAGAACGTGCTTAAATAGAATCACATTCTCAGTCAGTCCTTTGGCACGTGCCGTACGGACGTAGTCCTGGTAAATCTCATCCAGCATAACCGTTCGATAGAAGCGAACATCCGGCCCTATACTGAGGACAACCCAGATAATACAAGGCAAGAGAACGAAGGGTACAAATGCCGGAAAGCCGTGCTCATAGCCGGATATCTCAAACAATCCCCAATCGTAAGCCAGTATTTTTTGACCAAATAAAATGTATGCCAAGGCAGGAATACTCATCAAGGCGACGCAGGCAATGACGATAGACTTGTCAAATTTGCCACCCCGATAGAAGGCAACAAAAAGAGAAATGATCAAAGCAATAATGGTGGAAGCAGCAAAGGCCGGTACTGAGACAGTCAAGGAAGGCATAGCTCCATTTTTAATCATCTGAGTGATTTCTTGTTTGGTTGACCAAGATCTACCAAAATCAAAGGTAAAGGCTGATTTTACAATATCCCAGTACTGCAAGAACCAAGAGCGATCTAAACCTAATTCGTGTCGAATTTCGGCCATCTGGTGAGCACTCGCATGTTTTCCCAGCATCATCAGCGATGGATCAGGAGAAACAAGATTAAAGAGCACAAAAATAATGAGACAGACTCCAAGTAATACTGGGATTACATAAAGTAGTCTTCTGATTGTATACGTCCAAATATTCAATTCAGGCTCTCCTCAGGATTAAAGCTTCTTGAGCATTTCAGCTTTTTTCTCAAGATCAACGTTTAGATACTGCGCTTGCCCTTGGTCAAAATCACTGGAGAAATAGTTTCTTAGCCAAGAGTGATGTAAGACAAAGGATTGTCTGTGCACACCGTATATCCATGGAGCTTGATCAGCCGCCATACGATTTAGTTTTTCATAAAGAGCTGTTCGCTCTGGTCCATCCTGCATGACAACGGCACTCTCAAACAATTTGTTATACTCTGGATTGTCATAATTGGAACCGTTAGCACCTGGCGTTTTATTCGGTCCATAAAGAAGTTGTAAAAAGTTTTCGGCATCTGGATAGTCAGCCCCCCAAGCAATACCGTAGAGCATAACAGTCTTGTTGTTGATCTTTTTTTGTAGATCGGGCCATGGGTTTTGTACTACTTTTAAATGGACGCCAATTTGCTCCATTTGAGACTTTAGGTATTCGCCCATCTGCCTTGAGATGGTTGAACTGGGACAATCGAAAGTAATTTCAGGCAAGCCTTTACCTGCGGGATATCCGGCCTCAGCCAAAAGTTTTTTGGCCTGCTCAAGATCCGGTCCACGCCAAGGATTTTTAAAATCTGGCATGTAGCCAGCAATTCCTGGGGGAATGACCGATTGAGCGGGAAGAGCATTGCTGTTATAAAATAGTTCATTAGACTTATTCACATCGTAAGCCAAACTCATGGCCCGCCTTAGCTTCAAATTAGAGAACAATTTGTTCTCATGGTTAAAAGCCGTGTAGGTAACATCCAAAGATGGAGAAATCAGCAATTTGATGCCCTTTTTCGCCAAGTCCTCTGCCAGCCCCTTTGATGGAGTCACAGCGGTATCAAAATTGTCTTTTGGAATAGCAACGTAATCTAAATTTCCCTTTTGGAAATTTAACCAGCGCGGCTGGTCTTCTTCTAAGATATTAACCACTACTTTATCAACCAGTGGCAATTGCTTGCCAGCATCCTGCAAATATCCTAGCTCCTTAAATTCATCAGTTGCTTCACTGGGATAAAGCTTGGCGCGAAATTTTGGGTTTTTAGTATAGACAATTTTATTTGTCTGCTCAAATTTAGGAAGAACAAAAGGCCCTGTTCCCACTGGGTGATTGATGAATTCCTTGCCATAATGATCGACAACTTCCTGTGCCACGGCAAAAGTAAAAGGCATTGCCAGTGAATAGAGAAATTGCGGAAAACTCCTGGCCAAGACAAACTTAAGCGTATAGCGATCTACTGCCTTGAGTCCTTCCACTTCTTCTTTGTAATCAACTGCAGGTAAGTCAGCATATTTTTTACGCCATTCATTCAGGCCTTTGATTTTTCCGTCAAGAACCCACCAGCCTACAGATTGTAGCTTGGGATCAGCCAAGCGCTTAAGTGAATAAACAAAGTCTTCAGCTGTTAGTTCTCTACCCTTGCCTTCAGGGAAAGCAGCATCATCGTGAAAGAGAACGCCTTTTCTGATTTTAAAGATGTATGTAAGTCCATCGCTACTAACTTCTGGCAACGCTTCGGCCAAATTGGGAACCAAAGTGTAGGGACGTTTGAGATAGTGATACTCTAAAAGTCCTTCATAAACCCGTGCTACTTCATTGGATGAATAACGATCATCAGATGAAATGGGGTCCATGCCTTTGACTTTTGCACTAACAACTAGGTTCAAGACCTTTTCGTTGACATCCACTTTTTTAGTGCATGATAGCAGTGACAGGACCAGTAACAACGCGAGAACAAAATTCATGGTTTTCATGAGCAGTAATCCTTGTTTTCAATATGGATATGAAACCTTCGACACAATAACTGGGCGACTATATATAAAAAACTTTCTTTTTTCCAGCGCAGCGAAAAATAAAAAGTTATTGTGACCCATAAATAACATGCGCGCCATGTAAAAATGGCCATTTTTATAAAAGAAAAGTTATTTGGTGTCACTTTGACATTGGGAAAGAAAAAATTTGGACTGCATTAACTGCTTCGCATCATCAAATTTGATCTTACCATCGGGAACTTTTTCTCCCGCCATTACAGCAATTTCAAGCAAAGCAAATTTCCCCAGATCATCTGAAAAACGTGAAAAAAGTGTTCGGATCTTTAGACCTTTTCTTATTTGGCTTAGCTCAAGCCCCTTCTCGTTACTATAAACATTAATCTCTTCACCATTTGCACCACAGACACTCTTCCAATGCCCCTGATCTACCAGCGAGAGTGTACATACTCCCTTACCTTTGTTTTCAATTAAAGACTGTTTAAGATCGAGAAACTCTCCCAAGGCCTTAATCATCAATTGAAAAAATTGTACATCACGACGAGAAGAAGTCTGCATAATCTGCCGAGCAAAACTACCTGAAAAGTTCACCTTCCCTTGCCTCACCAGAGAGTAGTCTAAGATTAAATCTTCTTCTCCACGCAAAGGCACTGAAACAAATAAGGACCATTTCTTAAGCTCTGTTTGGTGCTTTGATTCATAGGAAAAAAGATGTCGTCCTGAGGCGTAAGACACTCTTCCTTTGCCTGATCCCGTCATGCATGTTTTGCCCAACTCAATAATTGGATCAATGGCAGATGAAGATGGTTTTTTGTGAGAAAAGAGAGCACAAGCAGGCAAGAGAGCAAAAACAAATAGAATTATTTGGAAGCCGGCAACCTTCTGCCACTTAACTTCTCTGCTCCGTCCATTTCTTGCATGGCCTTGACGACTTCTTCTTTTTCCGAATCTAGTTTGCAATTTTTCAAGGCCTCTATAAAAAAGCTTTTAGCTTTCTTAAAAAATTTCAGTTTCAGATATACTAAGGCAAGATGTTTGGTGATGACAACATCGGTTTTTTGCGATTCCCAAGCTGTCCGGATCTCCGCTAGTGCTTTATTATAATTACCCTTCTTGTAGTGATACCAACCAAGCGAATCGCGTATATAGCCATCGTCTGGTCGCAATGCCACAGCTTTGTTAATATATTGATAAGCAAGTTCCAAGTTGTCATTTCTCTCAAGCAGCGCATAGCCCAGAAAGTTTAGAGCATGGGCATTATTAGGATTTTTCTCTAAAACTGACTGAATAATCTCAATCGATTTTTTGCTGTTGCCAACCTTCTCATATAATGAGGCTAAAAAATACTTATGCCCTTCAGAAAAATTATCATTCTTCTCAACTTTGACTAAATAATCAATCGCCAGATCATTTTTACTAATACCTTCATAAAATGAACTAAGAGAAAAATACAGATCTGTCGTCATATTTGGATATTCAGCTACTCGTTGTTTAATGAATTGAATAAATTTATCAACTGTTTTCTGGTCCCCTTTAAAGTGAGCCTCTTGAGCACTTGCCTGCAGCATGTTTGCCATCTGAATATTACATTCAAAAAACAAATTACTGCTTGAAGGAACCTTAGAAAAAAGCTCAAGGGCCTGTTCAAAGTCTCCCGTTTGCTGGTTAAGTGCTCCCAAGTAATAAGTTATCTTATCAGACTCTGGAACGACGGTTAAAATTTCCCTAAAAATACTCTTGGCCTCATCATAGCGATTGGCATCGGTATATAAAATGCCCAGTCTTATTTTCAAATTTAAATCGGAGGCATCGAGTGAAGACAATTTCTCCGCATAAGGCAATACTTGCTTGAATTCGCTTAGAGCAAATAAAACCTGAACCAGACGTGACAGCACAATAAAATTCGCGGGCTCTTTTTTTAAGAATTTTTTATAGATTGCAGCTGCGCCCTTGAAATCTTCCTTTTCTTCGCGCAAAAGACCAAGCCCCATAAAAGCTTGGTAAAAAGTCGGATCCACCTTGGTCGCCTGCTCAAAAAACTTACGTGCTGAGTCCTTGTCTTCATTAATCAGAGAGATCTTACCTCTGTAGTAGCTAAAGATGGCGTTCTTAGGAGCCTTCTTTTGACAATTATCTAATTGCTCCATCGCCTTTTTTACTCTTTTCTGATTAGCATAACTCTTACTTAAAAAAACGCATGCTTCTTCAGATTTTGGAAAATATTTAAGCACTTGCTGATAAGTAACTTGCGCCTCTTCTTCTTTTTCCAAGGTGGTATAAACCCCACCCAATATAAGACCAATGGCCTCTTCATGTTCCTTCTTAAATAGAATTTCCAAATGATTTCGCGCTTCTGCCAATTCACCTACTCGTATCAATTCAACTGCATATTTTTTTTTCACATAGGAATCTTTTGGCTGCAACTTACTGACATATTTGTATAGAAATGAAGCGGTCTTGGCATCACCGCGGATGGAAGCATCATTGGCCTTTATATAAAGATCGGTAGCGAGAAATTGCACGGCAACTGGACCTGCTTCAATTGATTCATCAACCAAGGCATCTAATTTTTTTGAAGCCTGATCAAACATTTTCTCGATGTTTTGTGCCTGGGAAACTTCCAGACTTACCTCAGCTTTTTCTTGCTTGCTGGCAGGGGTGGGGTGAGTCGCAATCTGACCACAGGCCGTCAATAACAACGCTGAAATCATGATATAAGATTTTCTAAACAACATTTTCATCTATGCCATTCCTTTGGCGAAAGGTATTTTAGCAGTGGAAAATAGCTTTGCCCCGCTTGGGAGACCTTTCGAGCATTTCGACAAAAGAATTAAGTAATACCCGCCCAATTTAAAATTTCCATCTTTGGGGGAAACTTTTTCCTTACTTCTCGAAACCTAGGATAATCAGTATAAAATTCAGATGCTTAGAGCAAAACCTGACGCATCATTTGACGTTGTGAGCCACGTAATTTCAACATATTGCGACGAAAGTGGCCCTTGATTAAAAAAATCATTGTTGACAGGTAGATTTCATAGTTGCTAATTACTGTGACGCGCTCAAAGCAAAGCATTATGCAATCAATAACTTAAATTCGAGTTTAACTTATTGAAAGTATTACTATGCTTAAGCTGTTTAACCCGTCGAATTTGATCGGTTTAAGCGGCTGAGGGCACAAAAAAAGAAAATTGTACACGGCGTGTTACAAAACGGAAATTTTAGGATATACACCCTTTAGTTTCGTTAGAACTTTATAAAAACAGGGGAAACACATGAACGACGTAAGAATCATCAAAAGGTATCAAAACCGCAAGCTCTATGACACTCACCAGAGCTGCTACGTTACTCTCGAAGAAATCGCTCAGATTATTCGTGAAGGTAACGAAATTCAAGTTATCGATAATAAGTCAAAAAATGACATTACCTATATGACTCAGATTCAACTTTTATTCGATCAAGAAAGAAAGTCTACTAAGTCTGGGGACGTTGAGCTTTTGAAGCGCGTTATTCGCTCTGAAGAAGGGACTTTTACTGGTTACATCAGAAGTCTTGAAGGAACTGAAGCTCCTGAAGCTAAGACCGAGCAAGAAACTTTTAGACCCTTCGCGCCAGCAGCTGAACTCAATCAATCGGTTGAAACTTCAACTACTTTGAACTAAAAGTTTTGTAAAAGTTTACAAGCGTTTTTGTTGAGGATTGGATGCTACAATTAAATACGTTCAAAAAGGTTATTTTGGCCTGGGTAGTTATTACTACTCAGGCCTCTTTTGTTTTTTCGCAAGAGAAAGCTTCTCCCATTAAGAAATTAACTTCCACTAAAGTTTCCAAGGAAGCTCAAAAGGAGATTCCAGAAAGCTCTTCCATGGAAAACGAGGGAGAGACGCTTAAGCTGCATTCTCTTGGAATTGGGTTGGGGGAAACTTTTCTAGGCGGCGATTTTGCTGACAATGGGGACGACTCAATAACGTTTGACCTGTTCTACAACTACAGCGCCAGTCATTCATTTGATCTGTTACTTGGTGCTCATCACACAGAGCACAAACTTGGTACCCGAAGAACTATCTTAAACGGTGCCACCATGGGGATTAAGGCCAAGGCCTATCAATTTGACTCGTTCTCTCCCTATCTTCTGGGTGGACTTGGTTTCTACGCTCCCAAGGTTAAGCGAGAGATTAATGGCGTTATCAAAGAATCTAAATCCCATACTGTTTTTGGACTTCATCTTGGTGTTGGCTGTGAGTTAAGGCTTAATCGACGTATCACAGTTGGAGTACTTGCTGTTCACCATGACCCGTTTGACGTCAAACAGGAACTAGACCCAAAAGTTGAAGGATCATACAATAAACTTCTCATCACAACCTTCTACAGTTTCTAGTCCACACCGCCTTTACGTTGTTACAGGAAAGGGAGGCGTCGGGAAAACTTCTCTTTCACTCGCGATGGTTCACCATTTCAAGCAGATGGGAATTAAGGCTTTTTATAATAGCTTTGATAATCCGCCTGACAAAGAATTGTGCCAAAAACTTGATATCAAAAGTATTCACTTTTCGACAGACGAAAGTGCGCGCACCTATATAAGCAGGAAACTCGGCTCGGAAATGATTGCCTCTTGGATCATGAAGACACCCTTTTTTAACTCACTCTTTAATATGCTTCCAGGCCTTTCAAGTATGATCTTGCTGGGACATCTGCTTAAAATATTAGATGAAAATCCAGAATATGTTTTAATTATAGACTCACCCTCTTCCGGTCACGCCATGACAATGTTTGAGTCGACTCATAATTTCAAGGAAATGTTTGGAGCAGGTCTTATTGTTGATGATATAAAACAAATGCATGACATGCTTTACGACCAAGGCTTTTTCAAGGCCATTATTACCACTCTGCCAACCGAAATGGCCTTCCAAGAAGGTCTTGAGCTAAAAAAATACCTGCAAGAACTAGATTTTAAGGATGTTGATCTGGTTATCAACGATAGCTTAGTCGGCTGGGCTCAAAGTACAGCTGTTTCAAAAAATTCTCTTCCATCCTTTTTAACTCAAAAGCTTGAGCAGGAGGAACAAATTCTCCTGCCGTATCAACAGGATATTTCTCTTTCCATACCGACCATAACATCGGGTGACCAAGAAACACTTATCCTGGCAATATCCGAAATCCTGGGGAAAAAATCATGGCCTCAGTAAATATTCCAGAAAAACCTATTGAAATTTTTTGTGGCACTGGTGGTGTAGGGAAAACCACTCTATCTACTTCCAGAGCACTATTTCTGGCCTCTCAAGGCAAGTCTGTTCTGCTTATTACCATTGATCCGGCCAAGCGATTAAAGCAAATCTTGGGCATCACAGACGAGCAAGCAGGGAATGTTAGCACCATCCCAGTTAATAAATTTCCAGGTTTTGAACAGTCTACTGCAAGCTTTGATGCGCTATTAATGTCTCCTCGCCGCACTCTTTACCGTATGGGAAAGACCACATTGCAAGACAAAGAATCTCAAAGTCTGCCACAGGATCTTGAGAACCCAATTCTTGAAATCCTTACTCGCCCCAATGGTGGAATGAATGAAATTATGGCCATGATCGAAGTGGAGCACTACATTGCCAGCAAAAAATATCAAACAATCATTCTTGATACTCCACCGGGCAAACACTTTATTGATTTTCTTGAAGCAGCACATAAAATCCAGAAATTCTTTGATAAGAGTTTTATTGATATTTTCAAATACCTGGGAAAATCTCTGAATAAAATCGAAAAAAGTGCCCCGCGCCGACTACTCACCATGGTGGTCTCAAGTGGCGTAAAAAAACTTTTAAGCTATTTAGGCAAGGTAACAGGCGACCGTTTTGTGAATACGTTTGTCGATGCTATCGTGATTCTTTACAACAACAAAGATCACTTTTTAGAAGCGCTCAAATTTCAAGAACAGCTTAAAGTACAAAGCTTTTCCAATTGGTTTTTGGTTGCCGCCGTTGACCAGCAGAAAATACTCGATGCTTCCAAGCTGCAAAATAGGGCCGTGACTTTTATGCATGAAGATAATTTTTTGGCGATTAACAAATGTTTAGGCAAAGAGCTTTCAGGATGGCAGCCACAAGAATCTTGTCAGATTGAGCTCAAAAATTCCATGCTTAAAAAAGAAGAAAGTCTAAAATATTTTGCAGCTCGCAATTTTAAATCAATTATTGAGTTCCCTGACATTGCCCAATCTTCGCCCGAGGTTCATGTCGCACTATTGGCAAAAAACTGGTAAGAACACTTTATGAATTACAAAATAAGCGACAAACTTGCTTTAGAAGAATTTATCCTGGCCCACTACGATGAGATCAATGCCTATATTGATCAAGAGATGTCAAAAATTGTAGTCCCATTATACTCAAGCGTAGACATCCGCGAAGACTCACACAAATTTGCTCCCGTCGATCACAACCTTTATCCCGCAGGCTTCAACAATCTATGCACGATCGACTTGAAAAAGGCTTCCGAGGCATTTCGCCAATCGATTATGACCATAGATCCTAAAGCCAAAACGCTAGGAATTCTGCCTGAAAGCCATACCAAAAATTTAATGTATCTGGAAAATATTGTCAGCCTTAAAACTTGTCTGGAAGCGGCCGGCTTTAGCGTCGTTCTCTTCACTCCCGACCAGGAAATGTTTGGAACAGAAAAAGACATTAGATTGACTTCCGCCAAAGGCTCAGAGCTACAAATACATTTGGCCCGTTTCGAAGATGGCCTGTTTGTAATTGACTCCTTGCCGGCAACCAAAATTGATGTTGTCATTCTTAACCATGACCAGTCTAATCCCTTCGATTTGAACTGGTATGAAGCCAAGGTCCCAGTCGTCCCCTCTCCTTTGCTGGGCTGGTACAAAAGACAAAAAAACCGCCATTTTAGTATCTACCATGAGATTTTGCAGCGATTCGGTGAGAAATTTTCTATTAATCCTGACTTACTTGAGGCGCATTTTGCCACAGTTGCAGAAGTTGATTTTATGGCCAAGGAAGGACTCGACAAGGTGGCCAGTGCGATTGATGAACTTAAATCAAAAATTAATCATCCTGATACAAAGATTTTTATGAAAGCCAGCAAAGGTACCTATGGGATGGGTATCAGTGTCGTTTCCTCAGGTGAAGAAGTGATTAACATGAATCGCAAAAACCGTAATAAAATGGATGTTGGCAAAAATCATATTAAATTCACCGATATTCTTTTGCAGGAAGGGGTGGAGACAATTATAAAGTATGATAATATGCCTGCCGAAATCACTATTTACCTGGTGGGAGGCAAACCCATTGGCGGGTTTATGCGCGCTAATCAAGAAAAAGGTACTTTGGACAACCTTAACAGCCGAGGCATGGTTTTTAAGAAGTTTTGCATCCAGGGAATACAACAGGATCACGATGATACGATCATGGAAGCAGCCTATTCCATTATTGCCAGACTCTCAACTTTGGCGAGTGGCTTTGAGCTATCCGAAATTTTATAAGGGGAATCAATATGATGAAAGGCGCAGTTGAAAATGTTCTTGAGGCCATTGGCAACACACCAATCGTAAAGTTAAATTCCAAATTCACAGGCGTTGATTCAGAAATCTATGTCAAACTTGAATTTTTAAATCCAGGTGGCTCGACTAAGGACAGGATTGGAAAATATATTCTGGAGCAAGCAGTTAAGACTGGTAAATTAAAACCAGGTGGCACCATCATTGAGGGCACCTCGGGAAATACAGGTGTAGGACTGGCATTATTTGCGGCCCTGAATAATTATAAATGCATCTTTGTCTTAGCAGATAAACAATCTAGAGAGAAAATTAATAACCTCAAGGCCTTTGGGGCAAAAGTTGTGGTGTGTCCCACCAACGTTGCTCCAGAAGACCCGCGCTCATACTACAGCGTCTCCAAGCGCCTGTCTGAGACCATTCCCAATAGTTATTACGTCAATCAATATGACAATCTCTGGAACCGCGAAACACATTTTAAGTGGACAGGTCCAGAGATTCATAATCAGACTCAAGGCGACTTTGATGTTTTTATGGCAGGAGTGGGTACAGGCGGAACCATCAGTGGCATTGGCCAATATCTTAAGACTGTCATGCCAAATGTAAAAGTCGTGGGTGTCGATATCGAAGGCTCTATTGTTGCGCCTTATGCAAAAACAGGGAAGATGATAGAACCAAAATCCTATGTACTTGAAGGGATCGGCGAAGATTTTATTCCTAAAAACTATGATTTTTCGGTCATCGATGACTGGGTCATGGTTGAAGATAAGGAATGCTTCATTATGACTCGCAAACTTTTATCACGTGAAGGCATTTATTCCGGAGGTTCCTCCGGCGCTGTCGTGGTAGGAGCTATTCGCTATGCTAAGACACTCAAGGTACCTCAAAAAATTCTATGCTTACTGCCAGATTCAGGTAATCGTTATGCTTCAAAAATTTATAATGATGACTGGATGAGTGCCAACGGCTACCAAGATTCGAGTTTCAATGTTTCAGTTTCCGAAGTTTTGGAGTCGCTAGGAAAAAAAGAACGCCAGATTTACTCCCTGCCAGACAATTCAACTATTGGTGATGCCGTCCGCTTAATGGAAGAAAAAGGTGTATCTCAAGTGCCAGTTTTTTGTAAGGATAAAATCCAAGGAATTGTCACTGAGAAAACCTTGCTTCGTCCGCTTTACCAAGGAGAATATAACCTCAATGACTCCATTACCATGGTAAGCGAAAGTCGCTTTAAGTCGATTGATAAAAACGAATTATTGTCTAAAGTCGCAGACGCATTGGTCTGCAAGGAAACGGTATTGGTTACATCCAAAAATGAAATTGTTGGGATTTTGACTGATATTGATATCCTTCAGTTTATTTCAATCAAAGGAACATACTAACATGACAAAAAATCATAATGGATGGGGGCTTTCAACTAAAGCATTGCATGTTGGGAATGAACCTGATGCCGTGACAGGGGCCATTATTCCTCCCATTTTTCAAACTTCTACTTATGTGCAGAAATCTCCTGGGGTACATCAGGGCTATGAATACACCAGAACTCACAACCCAACGCGAACCAGACTGCAAGAATGTCTTGCCTCACTGGAAAATGCCAAGCACTGCCTAGTTACTGCTTCAGGTCTTTCTGCCACGATGTTGATCATGCACGCTTTGCCGGATAAATCGACAGTCATCTGTGGCGACGATGTCTATGGTGGCACATATAGATTATTTAGTACTGTTTTTCACGAAAGACACAATTTCCATTTTATGGACACTACAGATCTAAAAAGTATCACTCTATCAATTGCCAAGCTAAAACCTAAAATGATCTGGCTTGAAACTCCTACAAATCCTCTGCTTAAAGTTTCAGACATCGCCGCCATTGCCAAAGTGGCACAAAAACATGGAACACTTGTGGTGGTTGATAACACTTTTATGAGCCCTTATTTTCAAAACCCTCTCGACCTCGGCGCCCATTTAGTTTTGCACTCCATGACAAAATATATCAATGGTCATAGTGATGTCGTCGGTGGGGCCATCATGCTGAATGACAATAAAATGGCAGACAGTCTCTTTCGTTTACAAAATAGTATCGGACCTTGCGCTTCGCCTTTTGACTCATGGTTAGTTTTGAGAGGTATCAAGACCTTGGCCGTTAGGATGCGCACTCATCAAGAAAATGCTTTAAAAATTGCTCATTGGCTGGAAAAACATTCTAAAGTCGAGCGCGTCATTTACCCCGGCCTGAAATCTCATCCACAACACAAATTAGCTGCCAAGCAAATGAAAGGCTTTGGCGGGATGATTACTTTTTTTCTTAAGGGTGGGCTTAAGGAGTCGCGCAAATTTCTCGAGAATGTTCATTTATTTTCCTTGGCCGAAAGCCTTGGAGGAGTAGAAAGCCTAATTGAGCATCCCGCGATTATGACCCATGCAAGTATCCCATTAAAGCATCGCCAGCAATTAGGAATATTGGATAATCTTATTCGTATTTCTGTTGGCATTGAAGATTGTGATGATCTGATCTCTGATCTTAATAGTGCAATGAAAAAGACTTTTAAATAACTAAGTTAGAAATCACTCATACCGCCCGCATCTTTTGAATTCGAAGTTGCAGGAATTTGTTCATTATGATTCTCAGGATTGGACTGGTTGTTATTTAAAAGATTAAGGTTTTTGTCTGGCATTCTGTGGCGGGAAAAAACTGTGCCATCACCCAAGTATTGTGAGATTAAAATAAAACTACAATATAATTTACCGTGATCAGAACTAAGATCTTCTTTTTCTCCTGCAGCAAAAATAAGTCCATCATCCTGTATATATTTTTGAATATCGGCAAACTCGCTACAAAAATCATTTTCGCGTGCTTTGCATACCCCCTCTCTACGCAGCACCTCAACTGCTCCTAGGCCCTCCTTGATATGTACCGGGCCACGACAAACATCGATCTCCCAATGCTTTTTTATAAATTTTAATTTTTCATGCTCCACAATAATGACACAATCTTTCTTTTCTATGTGTATTTTCCTTTGACTCAATCCAAATGGAAAAGCCTTGTGCGAGACACTGGCATCAAAACTACTTTTGACACAATCTAAATCAGAAAATATTTGCTCCGCTTGCACTGCGCACAAGGAGAAAATAAAAATAAAAGCTAATACCCATTTAAATTTGAAAAATTGCATTTTTATTAACCTCGAAATGAAATGCTGACGCATCAAAGTCTAAAAATTCCTGGTCTTTATCTTTTTTAAGTTGAAAGAATAACTCATCAAGAACTTCGCGACCTTCACTTGCCAGTTGTTCTTTAGCAAATCGCAAAATAGGCTGCTTCTTCAAAAAACCTTTTGAGTTGTAAGCAAAGCCAGGAGAAAGTATTAATATTTTTTCCCCTCTACAAAATTTGTAATTCCGGAACGATTTATCGAAAAATGCAGGAGCAAGAGGAAATTGGTTTCCTTCGCTGACCTCACCATCTGAACTGAGCCATGAAAATTTTCCAAACTGCCAGATGTTAGCACTCATACTGCTTAAATCAATTTTCATAAGCAAGACTTCCAACGGTAGCCGATCGTCTGAAGTCGTTGTGTTTAACTTGGCACATTCCGAGCTTAAGTTCGTTAGAAATAGCTCTAGCTGATCCTTGCTATATTTTCCACGTGCCTTAAAATCTTCAAAGCCTGTCAGAATGACACTATTTTGAACATAAGAGTTTGAAGCCGTACAAAAAAATATTAAGCAATTGTCGTCCAGAATTGAGTCAAAAAATTCTCCCCCATTGGCCAAACCGGCACCATACTTGCTGGAGATGGTAAAACCTTTCGTTTCTTGCTTTCGTATGGGTACCAACTTACTGTGCAAGCGCTTGGCCCTTTGCAACTCTTGAAAGGCGTCTGTCATGACTCCATCCATTTGGGCAGAAAGAGCTGCCAACTTTTCAGCATCCTCATCCATTGCAAATATTTTTAAAATTGTTTGAAAATTTAATAAGATCGATTGCTGATTAAAATCAAAGACTAGAACATGTTTAATAGCGGCGATATTTTCAAGAAAATTCAAGTCAGGCGCGTCTGAATCATCGATTAAAAAAAGTACCCATGAGAATTTTTTGCTGATTGAATTATAGTCCAGCTGTGCCAGCGCCTGAGAATTTCCGGCAATAATCAGTTTCTCATTTCCCTCAAGCTTGAGATGGTTCAAATTAAGAGAAGATAAACTCCGGACCTCACCAAAAGAGTTTTTTTTGATAAGGTGGATTACCTTGGCAAAAGTCTCAGTTGTTTTTTGATTGTTATCCAGAGACCTGCTAAATGTATAAATTGTTGCATTTATCATAACTAAAATCAGCCAGTTGTCCCCCTATGATAATACTGAAATCCTTGCACTACCAGTTTCATTGTCACCGGCAAAACATACTAACCACCTGAAATTACATATGAGCTCCGAATTGTCTCAAGACCTCAACATTTTTTTCCGAAATGTCGACGAGAAGATGAGGATTATTAGTTATTTTAAAGATGGTTAAATGACTAAAAGCAAGAAAGAGACAAATAAGGTTGTAAGTATTCGTGCCAAACGGCAAGAGTCTGAAACCTATAAGCTCGAGCAAAGAATCGCTCTACTTGAAGGCCTCAATTCCAGTTTCATCGACCGCATGGCCGAATGCTTACTTAAGGCGATAGCCCATAAAGATCAATACACTTACGAACATAGCGCGCGAGTGGCCTTCTACTCACTTAAGTTAGGAGAGGAGATAGGCCTAAGCTCTGATCAATTGCACATCCTTGAGCTGTCAGCACTATTTCACGACATTGGAAAAATTGGGGTACCTGATTCTGTTCTGCTTAAACCGCATCGACTGGACGAACATGAATTTGAAATAATGAAACACCACCCTGTCAAAAGTGGTGAAATATTGCAAGATTTTGAAGAGCTGAAGGATATTGCTAAATATGCGCGCCATCACCACGAAAGGTATGATGGTAGAGGATATCCTGACAACCTTAAGGGCGAGCAAATTCCCCTCTTCTCGCGCATTATTCTAATTGCTGATACTTTTGATGCTATGACATCGACAAGACCCTATCGCAAAGGTCTTACATACGAAGTGGCATTCTCTGAACTTCTGGAGTTCTCACACTCTCAATTTGACCCGAACCTAGTCACCCAATTTATCAATGCCATGTCCAAAGCCAGAGACAAACGCGAAGAACATTTCTCCTTATCCATCACGAAGGCCGTCTTTAAAAAAGAAGCCGCCTAAACGGGTCTATGCAAGTTAAAACTTAAAAGCATAAAATAACTATCCGAAAAAATTGATAAGCAAAAAGTAAGAGACGAAAATTTAAAACAAGCTATAAGAGAGTAACACCACTATCATCATCGGCCAGTTTTAAGATCTACTTACAAAAATCAGTCTTAGCATTGGTATTGATATTATAGATTTGAATGGTCTGGCAGTCATCGCTACTTGAATAGACATTAACTGTTGCACATTCTGTCTTTGAACTGGTCGATTCCGACCATTTTAAATTCTTGCTGCATTGAAAATAACTATCCTTATCAATACAGGTCCAGTATTTTTCCTTACAATTATATACTAAGCCACGCCCCATATTTTCATAATTGGGAGGTGCTACATAGTCAGGCTTTTCATTCTTTTTAACTTCATCGACAACTTTTTGCATTGAATTTTCAAGTGTGGAGTTAGAATTATCATCTAAATTTTTAGACCCTTCTTGTGCCACTGATCGGTCTGATAGTTCGCTTGTCGTCTGAGAGGCAGTAGGATCATCAAAATTAATTTTAATTTCTTCTGCCTGACCGGTAGTCGCAGTGGGCTCTTCGATCGTCACTGCCGCATCTGGGACAACCTCTCCTCCCGTGCTGCTTGGCATTTCCACCAGCTCATTGCTCGCCACTTGGCTTTCCGTATTGTTGCCAGTCTCTACCGCTGGTTGTGAGTCATGATTATTATTTGCCACATCTAGCGGCTGAGTTACTGGTACTTCCACTTGAACATTGCTAGGCACTTCACTTGGAACTTCTGTCTGTGCCGCTTGAGTGCCACTATTTTCTTGATTTTTTTCTGCTATACTCTTTTGTTCGACGTTTTGAGGCGAAGCTGCTCTTTTTCTTGTTCCTTTCTTTCTTTGCACTTGTTCTGCAGGAGCTGGTTGTTCTGGCGGGACCTCTTCTTTCATTAAAAATTCTTCTGCCCCCATATATATTAAGCCAAGCACAACAACCAGTTTAATGATTTTTGATCTTTTAGCCTGGGCCTCCGTTGGAACCTTATTTTTCTTACTTTTTTCCTTGTCACTTCCCTCGTCTTGCTCTTCTTGCGATACCTCTTCAGCTTCTTCTTCACCTGCTTTGAGGTCTTTGATATTTACTTTTTTGGTTTTATCATCTTCGCTATCAGCTTCATCAACTGAAGTCTCTTCCACATCTTCATCATTTTTTGCGGCAGATTTCCCTTTGCTCAAAAACGGAAATTTTTGAGCAATATTTGGCGGGATCTTCTCTTTAAGTTTTTCTAATAAATTTTCTAACATTCTTTTTTTCTGCCTATATGACTTCAAAGACTTATCGTGCTTTTGCTATAAATCTTAAGTATTTGGCTGATCAATTAGGAAAGACTTCGATTAACTGTTCTGCTGTTTTTTGACTTGATTTGACGGCTATTTGAAATTTGCGACAAGGACCAACGCCTGTTTCGGGAGTCAAGGTGACATAATCATTTGCATTCGTTAGAAAAGGCAGGGATTTATCCCATATTTTCTGAGTATTCAACTCGGAATTACAAGGTAAAATTATAAACTCCAAATGCCCCTTCAGACTAAGAACATGCTTGAGCATTTTTGCCACTATACCCATCGTTTTTCTACAGTTTACTTCATTAATCGGTACCAGACATATTTTATCGCCTTTGTCTTTGTAGGCAAAGGCATCTACCTGTATGGGATTTACCGTACCATTATTGCGATAGGCATGAAATAGACGAGCATAAACTTGATTTAGTTGTATTAGATCTATTCCTAGTACCTGTCTGAGCGCCGTTACAAATTCCCGCTGATTTTCTGGATATATTGAACCCTTATATTGCCCCAAGCGATCAACACTATTGAGATAGACATCCTCAATTCCCATTTCACCGACTATTAACCCCAGGTCTAAAAATCGTTGCACTCTACTCTCTAAAATATGTGGGCCACTTTCGAAACTTCGCTTGATGCGCTTGTCTAAATTCTCATTCATGCTTCCGTTTAAATAAATATTTCCTCTACCAGCGACAGACCAAGGTGATTTTAAAATTTTGATGCCTTCAAATTTACAGGCCATAAATTTTTGATAGTTTTGGATAATTTCTCTAGTTGGAAATGAAAGTAAATTGTCGTGACAAAACTGATGGGCAAAAAGCTTACTGTTGCACATTTTTTCCAATTGGGTATTGGAAATATCTCCCCACCAATCACAAGCATCTTTTGTCCCGCTGTCCTTTTCAATTTTGTAGCAAAAATTATTTTGCTTTAGCCAATCGATATAGAGCTGCGGGTAGGCTTCGGGGTAAGGCGACAGTAAAATGTCTTGAGAGCTTAATTCAAATAATGCCAGATATTCGAACTCATAATTAATTTTTTTGTATTTATCATGATTTCGATCATAGGTCGGATCAAACAGTGAAGACTCGAAATCAAAATTTGCCCTATATTTTGCCAAACTTATTCCTGCGATTAGTCACCTGGAATGGATCTTTGTAGCTTTTGAGTTCTTGAATAAAATCCATATCCATGCCGGCCTTAATTCTTCCAGCAGTATCAAACCCAACACCCTTAGCGCGGGCGGGTGTGACCTGTTCAGGCAAGAGAGAATTATAATAATCCCACAATTTCCCATCTGCTTTTTTATTTAGATAACTAACTCCAAAAGCTACATGGGAAATCTCATCCTGATGAATGGTATGCATAATTTGAGCACATTTATCGTCACCATAATGTTTGAAAATTGATGCATAATAAAGAGCGAAGTCGAGGTTGGCACCTTCAAAGGTCAATGAAACCAAGGCAAAATACTCTTCCCAGCTCTTTACTTTTAAAAACTGTTTCCAGAAAAATATATTATTGGGAATGTCTCCAAAGTCCATGCCAAATTCTTGAATCTGCCTCAGATAGAGCTTAAAGTGCTTCTGTTCATCACTAATTGTCTTTAAAATTCCTTGTAATAATTTTTCCCTTCCCTCAAATTCATTGCCTGCTAATTGTAAAATTGCCGCTGCCATAATTTCTATTGCCAATAACTCATGATTGGCAAAAAAGTGCAAGGCAGTTCCTTTCATATCATCATTACCAAGGGTATTGGTCTTTGGAAATCGAACCGTTCTTTCTGAAAATGTGATCTTTTTACTTCGCGATGGCATAGAGAAATCGATATGTGGTACTGAATTGGTACAAGACATATCTTCCACAAGATTTGGGGATGTCAGTTTATCTTCAAGACTATCCCCTAAGACAATTAATTTTGCATAATCAAAAACATTCATTATTTAGGTTTATTGGGATTACTTTTAGGACGAGTGAACTTTCCCTTGAAAGACTTTGAAGGTCCACCACCACCGGGTTTGGATTTCTGTCGGCCCTTAGAGTATGACTTGCTAGGAGCGCCTTTTTTAAAACCTCCTCCGTCCTTCCCTCCTTGAGAGGCCGAAGAAGTGGGAGCTGGTCCGCGTCTAGTAACCCTACGATTGCGTGAAAACTTACGAGCATTAAAACAATTTTCGCATATCGCAAAGGTTTCACTCTCGGCCAAAGTCGTTCCACAACTAGCACAACTTCTTTGGGTTTTATCAGATAGCAGCGTGTTTAATTTTTCAATTGCTTTGGATTTATTTTCTAAGAGTAAAAAATCATCATGATCAAGATGCTTGAGACTAAAATGACGGGAAAGCCACTGATAAAGTTCCACACATTTGATTGACGCTTCGAGGTAGTCGATATCATTTGAGTTGTGGTCAATTGATTCAAAATCGGAATTAATGGCCTTAACAAAATTATTAAGTACCCATACGAAATACTGGACATGCTCCATTAGGCCTAAATTAACTGGTGCACAGGCAAAACCAAAAATTTCAGAGGGAATTAAAACGCGATTGAAATCTGCATCTTCCACCATTTCGGTTATTTCGATCATCTCTTTCAAATCAACACAATAAAATGGTTTTCCGAAAGTCATGGTATTAAATAAGCGTAGAAACTCAGAAAGCCTAAGCTCAGGCAATGAATTAATTTTTAAAGCATGATTGACCTGATTAAATATATCCAAATCGGGTCCGACCATACACTGGCCTTTTTGCACTAAGACCGTTTTAATGGCCTCTTTGATTTGTTCTAGTCCTTGCTCTACTTTAGTTAGGCAGGTGACTTCACCAATCGGGAAACGCTTATAGCGTCCAGCCCGACCTGCAATTTGCTTTATTTCACTGTGCGAAATGGGAATCGTCTCATCATTAATATGCTTTACCAGCGTGGAGAAGACTATTCGTTTAATAGGAAGATTCATTCCCATGGCTATGGCATCGGTTGAAACTATAATATCTGTTTCTTGCTCATCAAATTTTCTGGCTTGTTCTCTTCTCACTTCAGGAGACAGTCTGCCGTAAACAATAGAGACTTTAAACCCAAAGCGCTCTAATTCAGATTTGTATTTAAGAGCATTGCGGCGACTAAAAACAATAAGGGCATCACTACGCTCTAGGTCGGCGACAATAATAGGTTGATGACCAAGTCTAAGTTCGGTCATGCGCTCATAATTTTTTATTTCGAGTGTATCACCACACAAATCTGTAATCGTTTGTATTAGTTCCAGGACAGACGGATCACCGCAGATGTGAACCTCATGGGCAAAAATATTTACAAGCGCACGAGTCCAGGCCCAACCTCTTTGAGGATCAGAAATCATTTGTATTTCATCAATGACAGCGCAATCAAAATCTTCATTAAATCGTGCCATTTCAATGGTTGAAGAATAGTGGGTTGAGCCTTCTGTCTCAATAACTTCTTCGCCAGTTAGCAAAGTCGTTTTAACACCTTTGTCATTCATGGTATCGTAGAGCTCACCCGCCAAAAGGCGAAGCGGAGCGAGGTAACATCCATTGCGCGCTTGGCATAGGGCTTCAATCGCATGATAAGTTTTACCTGAATTGGTTGGCCCCATATGATAGATAATACGTCTATTAATTCTTCTTGCTCTGCTATGTATCCAGAATTCTCCTAGATATTCCTTCAATATGCTGGCCGAGATATCTTTTCTTTTGAGGGCCAGAACCGATTTCATTAATTTTTGAAACTCAGCTTCTAAATATCGTTCATTTCGCCAAATATTTGTCCCCAATACGCCAAAAAAACGTTGGTATTCTGAATCGCCAACCAGATCACCTTTTAGATTTTGAGCTCTTAGCAGCCCAACAAAAAAGCTACGAAGGTATTCTGCATGCTGTTTTGCTAATGGTGCCGGGTGACTAAAAATGGACTTTACCTTGTCCTTAACCTGAGATTCTAAGCGATTTAAAGTACTGCGCTTAAGTCTGAATCTAAGTGAATAGAATTTCTTGTCCAAGTCCTTTTGTAGGTTCTTGAATATATCGCTAAGATCTCGAACACCACTTTGAGACATTTCATTCATTTCTTGATGCGCGCGATTAATCAGATTGAGACATTCGTCATAGGCATGATCGCGAAATTTTGCACGATAATCACCAGCACACAGGACACATTGGCACGCCATTTCTGATATTTTCTTATCGGCATCAAAATCTTGTGACAAAAATTTTTGAGTAATTTCATGTTTATCGGTGCGTTCATTTTTCCATTTTTCAAGCTCAATTTTGGCAGCCTGCAACTTTTCCTGATCAAGATTTCCATTTTCAAGATCAGCAAAACAAAGAAGATTTTTTTCTGGAAAAAAATAATCATCTAGAAAACAAGTCTCTAAAACAACCTCACGGTGAATAAACTGTCTAAAAACTCCATACTCGCCATTAAATAATCCTTCCAAGGAGGGATGCTGTGAAAAACAGGTATAAAGAGATGTTTGGATTGATTCTAAGGTCTCCAGAATAATAGCAGCATCTTGCGCTACTCGGATAAAGGCATCCTCGTCAGAAAAGGCATTAATTCTAATGAGCGTCTTTCTCTCTATTTCTAAAATTTTTTTTAGGCTGCTAAAATCGACAAGTTTGGGAATTTCGCTAATCGTCACTGATGCATATCTCAAGTAGGATAGTTTCTTACTTCTATCCTACCTGAAATATATTAAAGGGTAAATTTATTTATCAAGTTCTACAATATAAGCTAGGGCCAGCTTTGAAAATTTGGCGGCATGATCTGCATTACCATTAGAAACGTCTAAGGTATCTTCTGGAGTATGTATCTTATGATTCATTTCTCGCATTCTTGCCTCAAAAGGGATTGATGATGGGTAACCTTGTGTATGCCACGAAGCGTGATCACTACAAGCATAACCACACTTGTCATATCCCCATGGCAACTTAAGATATTCGTCAACTAGCTTGCCAATAAATGCGTTTTGGTCAGAATTAGTAAAGTCACTCATTAAAACCAGGTCTATGTCACTACCATGAAAATTAGTCATATCTAGTTGCAAGACACCAACAACCTGCTTGCCTTCTTGCCTAAAACTGCTGGCAATCTCTTTTGAACCTAGCAGACCGACTTCTTCTGCTGCATAACCCATAAATTTCACTGTCTTTTTTGGCTGATAAGAATTTTTTACCAGTACTCTAAGCGCCTCAGTCAAAGTGGCAATACCACTGGCGTTGTCATCTGAACCAGGGGCGCGGGAATTGTTTCTATCCCAGTATCCAGAGATAGAGTCGGCATGCCCGCCAACTACGATAATTTCATCAGGAGTTTCAGAGCCCGTAATTGTTAATACTACCGAAGGTTGTGGCCAAGATGAGTGTGAAAAATACTCTACCTTCGCATCGCTTC
>Ga0210057_1002254_pt1 | contig 27873 bp, 30 predicted proteins | sample CryGeyCG2114_010_2_FD_183968 | JGI IMG/M metagenome (GOLD analysis project Ga0210057, IMG submission 183968) | Groundwater microbial communities from aquifer - Crystal Geyser CG10_big_fil_rev_8/21/14_0.10 (SPAdes) (version 2) | ecosystem: Environmental > Aquatic > Deep subsurface > Groundwater ...
TGGCCGTTTTGACCGCCCACGATCTGACTATCAAAAAATCACGAAGTCCAATTTGGTGCTGTAATTATACACTTCGCGCGAACCTACTTTGAACGAAACTGACCCGCCCCGCGGCTCCGCTCGAACATTTTTTGAACGGAACGCTGACTGATTATCGCGCTTCGCGCGCGGAAACCCCATTTTGCCGTATGAGGCGGCGCGTTGTGCCGCCGAATTAATCGGGGAAAAATCTGAAAGTTTGATATTGGTGCGCCGGGGGGGAATCGAACCCTCGACCGTCTCCTTAAAAGGGAGCTGCTCTACCGACTGAGCTACCGGCGCGAAATTCTAATCAGATACCGTATATTTACGATGTCGAAATATAGTAGCACCAATTAAGGGTAAAATCAACCACAAAAACTGTTTATCTTGGCCTACAAAGATTTGTTTGGCTAATGGCGAAAAATCATTAATAACCTTAACAGGCATAAACGAGAACACCACACTCACCAAAAAACCAGAGACCAAAATACTATGAATCCATAGCTGCCAAAATTTAACTTTTCCCTTTTTAGATGACCTTAGTCCAAAAAAAGATTGAGGCAAGGCTAAAAATAATAAAACTATAATTGCAAAAAAAATAAAAATTGAGACAGTCGAGTCAGGTTGCTTGGTGATGCCAATAAAAGAAAGTCTCTCCCAAGGAACGATTTTTAATATTAAAAAGGAGAAATATCCGCTAATTAAAATCAAGTTAATCCTATTTTTCCCAAAAAAATAACCAGCACCGATTGCTAGTCCAACGAATATAAGCAATGACAAAATATCCCAACTAGTTACAAACCCAGTTAACGATTGAGCGGTAGCTGATTTAAACAACGACGAAATTGTTATTAACATGCTTGTTAAATTTCCCTGCCTAATTCTTCAAGCAAAGCTTTCGCTTTTTTTGAAAGACGTGTCGGAGTATGTATCTTTATCTTAACAAGAATATTACCTTTTTTACTACCCCGAGTTATCCCCTTACCTTTTAATGATATTAATGTGCCCGATTGCACGCCTGCTGGAATTTCTAGCTTAACTGTACCATCCAAAGTAGGTACATCTATTTTATCACCTAGACCTGCCTGGGTAAATGAAATAACTTCTTCTCTATACAAATCTACTCCATGTCTAGTGAAATTTTTGTGTGGCTTTACATGGACATTAATATATAAATCTCCCGCCTGACCACCACGAGTAACCGCTTCACCTTGACCAGTCATTTTTAAAGTTTCGCCATTATCAATCCCCGACGGTATATCTATTGATAAATTAACTAATTCTTTATTTACCCCACTCCCGCCACATTTAGTACATGATTTTTCTGGCTTCTTCCCCACGCCATGGCATTCAGGGCAAACAATTACTTGAGAAAAAGATAAAAAACCACTACCTCGAGACTGCCTTACCTTACCCTGCCCCTTACAACCACTACAGGTTTTTAAATCTGTGTTTTTTTGCGCCCCAGAACCATTACACTCCGTGCACTTAACAACTTTTCTCATCGTAAATTCTTTTTTGACTCCAACCGCCACTTCTTCCAAGTTTAATTCCACGTCAATATCAATGTCTTTACCTCTTCGTGTGCCACCCTGCCCTCTTCCACCGCCGAATATACCTCCGAATAAATCACCTAAATCAAATTCTTCTGCCCCACCCTGTTGGCCGGTTCTGGCTCCACCACTCTGACGGAAAAACTCAAAAACATCGCCAAATGACGAAAAATCTTCATGGCCTCCAGCCCCTTGCCCGCCAGCCCCGCGCATTTGTTCATAGTTTTCTCCAAATTGATCATACTGGCTTCTCCTTTGCGCATCGCCCAAAGCCTGATAAGCCTGATTAATTTCTTTAAACTTTTTCTCGTCTCCACCTTGCTTATCAGGATGATACTGATGAGCCAAGCGCCGATACGCACGCTTAATTTCCTCGTCAGAGGCACCTTTTTGAACTCCTAAAATTTCATAATAATCTTGTGCCATTTTAAATTTATGCACCCAAATTAGAAAAATCTAAATCAATCCCCTAATTGAGCGAGTTATATTATACTGCGATTTACGCGTTAATTATTCTTAAATGTCCTGCTTCTCACCTTATTCTATTATTTCCTTCGTCGCTGGTTCTGTTTTGATAGTAATTACTTTTATAGCAAATAATAGCTTAAAAATCAACCAGCTTATTAGCACCGTCAACCAAACAAAAATAAATCCAAAACCTTTCAAAATTAAGAAAACACCTCCCGAATAAACTGCTGGCATATATTCAGAGTAAGGCCCAAGAAAATTTTCAATTCGCTGAGCCATTAAATTCGAGACAACATCAATAACTTTGTCTTGCCCATTTATTTTACCACTATATCCAAACTGACTAGCGAGTTCTTCTCTGCCTTTGGCTAATTGAACGTCAAATTGTTTCTTGATGGCAGGATTTTGATTTAATTCCTGAAGGCTCGTTCCCGAGTGTTGCTCCGCCGAAGCAATAATTAAATCATCAATAGTCATCTCAAAATTAAATTTAAACCCACTAGTTGCACCAACTTGTTGTTGGATAACGCCACCAACTGGCCCCTCAATCGCTCGCAATAATCCATCAGGCACCCTCAATTGCCCTTTTACGCCCGCCTGCGCACCAGGGCCAAAGTAGAAAACAACTGCAACTATCAAGCTCAAAGCTGTAAAGACCGAGGGCAAACCAACTTTTAAGATTGGCCATAAAAAAACCTTAATCCTTGGCTGAACCTCTCTATCTACTACCCATGTAGCCCACCAAAAAAATAAAAGAGAAATCAAAAAAGTTAAAAAAGATTCAATGCGTACTCCAACAATTATTAGTAATAAAATCATACCAGCACTAATAACCCCAAGAGACCATCTTCGACTTCTAGCCAGTAGCCACAAATAAACTATTGATACTGCAAGCACCACCATCCAACCAGTTAAAATAATCCATTTATTTGCATCTTCGTGATTTACTAATAAATTAATTCTCAAAAAATAACCGAATATTCCAAAAAAAAGAATATTTATAACTGCAAAGATTCTAAATAATGTTTCTTTTTTTAACATAATGATTTATCAATTATATCATCAAATTATTAATCTTGCACTATTAAAAAAAATAATTTGTCTTTCTTATACTTTTAATGGTAAGGTTAAATTAGTTATTTGATTTTGAAATAGCAAAAAGGATGGTGGACAATGGCCAACAAAAATGTGAAAAACAAGTCACCCATTATGTGCGAGATGTATAAAAAGAATCTCGTAGACGTTTGTACCGAAGATTATGCACAATGTGTGCTTACTGCAAAAAAACTTCAAACAATCCAGATGGAGGAGACACAGATTGCAAGAATCTCAAAGATATACTCACCGTACAGAAGTCCTGATCACTTTATCCAAACCGACGAGTAATTATTGCATAAACCCACTGTAGCCTGCCCGAGAATATAATCTCGGGCTTTTTAATATATTAAAAGGCTGGAAATTATATTGTTCTGAAGACTAGATCGATTCTCCGATATATATATCTTAACAATTTTTCTGGTTTTTTCTCATTTTGACGTCCAAATTTTTTTTGACTCATCTTTCCCCCCCCTTCTATTTAGAATATTTGTAAAAAAATAAGCTATTAATTAATAATACCTACGAAATTGACATAAGTCAACTTTTACGTTATGATACACTAAATTAAGTCTCATTAACAATCATAACAAGGAGAATACATGTACGTATCAAAAGAGTTACGACAAATAGATATAAGAAACTTTTGTGCCCTATTTTTTCAGATGGAGGTCGCCAATAAAGCAGATTTAAACGTTCGGCTGGCAAAAACACATGGGCTGTTCACCATATTGCTCGAGCCCAAAGTCGTCGATGCAGAATCGACAAAGGAGCTCACCGAGAGCTTCGGAACTGGGCTTCTCCAGTAGTGGGACACTTCTTTCTCACAAAAAAAAGCGCCTGAAAACGCACAAGTCCGCTATCAAAGCGGGCTTTTTTAATATGTAAATACAAAATTCTCCTGCACCATTAATTGATGCAAGAGAATGCCCCACCTTAAGAGACTACTTTGCGCAACATTATTTTTACGATAAACTCGTCGATTACTATGGCAAGTCCTCCTGATGCAATTGATGATAAGATTGACAATGCTAAAAGCTAGACAGCGGTAAACCCATCCGCCGGCACGAATGCATACACTAATACACCACAAGTAACCCCGACCAACCCACATAAGGTTCTTTTATGTGGATCAATACACTCAAAAAAGGAGATCACATGTTTTTTTATCATTTATTTCGTACGCTTTTTTAATATAATCCGTATCCATTGATCCTTCAACATACACACATTTTTTTGTAGACCTTAAAATTTTATTTATAAATTTTTCTAAATCAGCACATTCTTTCTCTAATTCCTTTATCCGATTAGGCTGATCTGTTATTTTTAAATAAAAATTTTCAGTTGCTTTTTAAATACGATAATCACTTATCCCCCCCCCTAAACCTATACTCTAGCCCAAGCTCGGTAAATAAATCATTCAATTGAACTCATGGTAGAGTTACAACAGAAGAAGGGTCAAACTTTTCACCAGCTTCACCAGACCTATATATTTCATCAGAAACTTTTTTTGTATATATCAAAAATGAATCGCGATAATATTTGAAAAAATATCATTTGAACTCCAAATAAAATTACCAAGATCAAAATTTTCTATATCTTCTTGTGTTATCAGATTATCATCAAATTTTTCCTGCGTAAATTTCTTTACTAAAATTTCCTTTGCCTCTTTAGTTACACGTTGATATTGTTCAAGTTCTTTTTCGCTTGGGTTTAATTGAGAATTTGAATAATTAGCCTATATTTTACTTTTATCGCCTACGATTTCACCAATATTTCGCACTTACATTTCTTGAATAGCTATATTTTCCTTAAACGATCTGGATGAAATCTCATTATTTTTTTATTTCCGTATCATTAATTTGAATATTTGCATCAATACTATCATTTGGGTTATTTAATCTTAATCGACAAATAATATTAATTAATTGCGATTTACCACTTCCATTGACTCCAGAAAGGATTATTAAATCACCTTCTAAATTATAAGAGAATCCTGTTTAATTTTATAGATAATTTTTTCATAATTTGAATAGTTGTTGGAGCTTATGCACTACTAAATTTTATTTCTTCCAATCCTCAATTACCAATTTACTCCCCAATTTTTTAACAACCACTTTTTGACGTTCACGCCAGCCAAGTTGCGTCGCCAATTCATTAGGGATCGTTAGTCCTAAACTACTCCCCACTCGGCCCATGCGGGTCAGTTTTCTCACATTCTTATTTTTCAATTTTCTTGTTGGAATATTTTTTTAAATTAAAATTGTTATTTAACATGTTAAGTAACAATTTTATCACAAAAAAGGCGGGGCTTGCGCCCCGCCCAAAAATCATTCTTTTTTCTCTCCCCCTTCCTCAAACTTCCCTTCTACTGGGTCATTACCCGGTGCACTTTGATCATCGGTTTTTTCTTTGATTTCTGGCTCCTCTGTAACATTTTGTTCCTCTTTTTGAACATTTTGGTACATTTGAGCTCCTACTTTTTGAATGGCTTGAGATAAATCGTCTAAAGCTTTTTTAATTACCGCATTGTCCGAGCCGTCTTTAACCTTCTTAAGCTCCGCCAATTTATCTTCCACCTCTTTTTTATCTTCAGGCTTTACTTTATCCCCTGCATCTTTCAACGTTTTTTCTACGCTATAAGACAAAGTATCAGCTTGATTATGAAGCTCCACTATTTCTTTTTTCTGCCTGTCTTCGGTAGCATGAGCCTCTGCTTCTTTTTGCATCTTTTCAATATCTTCTTTAGAAAGCGCTGACGAATCTTGAATTGTAATATGCTGTGATTTATTTGTCCCCTTATCTTTAGCTGTAACCTTCACAATTCCATTAGCATCTATATCAAAAGTTACTTCAATTTGAGGGACGCCTCGTGGCGCTGGTGGGATTCCATCCAACATAAACCTGCCGAGCGTTCTATTATCTACCGACATTGGCCTTTCACCTTGCAAAACATGAATTTCAACTCCCGGCTGATTATCTGCTGCGGTTGAAAATACTTGCGACTTAGAAGCTGGGATTGTGGTATTTCTATTAATAAGTGGAGTTGATACGCCACCAAGAGTTTCAATGCCTAAAGTTAAAGGCGTAACATCTAACAGTAAAACATCCTTCATATCTCCACCTAATACCGCTCCTTGAATTGAAGCTCCCAAGGCCACCGCTTCCATAGGATCAATTCCTCGTTCTATTTTTTTACCAACATAATCTTCTACAAATTTTTGAATTATCGGCATTCGAGTTGGTCCACCTACCATGATAATCTTGGTAATGTCGTTTGGCGTGATCTTGGCATCGCCCATGGCTTGCTTCAGCGGTGCCTCACATTTGGAAACGATTGGCTTCACTAACTCTTCTAACTTGGCTCGAGTGATTTTCATTTGTAAATGCTTTGGTCCGTCAGAGTTTGCGCTAACGAATGGCAAGTTAATATCGGTTTCCATAGTAGAAGATAACTCAATCTTCGCTTTTTCTGCGCCTTCTTTAACGCGAACCATGGCCATCGAGTCCTTTGAGAGATCAACGCCTTCGGTTCTCTTAAATTCAGACACCACATAATCTACTAATAACTTGTCCATATCTGTCCCACCTAAACGTGTATCCCCTGAAGTGGAAATTACTTCAAACACTCCTTCACCGAAATCCATGACTGTAACATCCAAAGTTCCGCCTCCCAAGTCAAAGACTAGAATCTTTTCTGTTTTTCCTGCCTTATCAATTCCGTAAGCCAATGCTGCAGCAGTTGGCTCATTAATAATTCTAACTACTTCCAGCCCTGCAATGGCTCCTGCATCCTTAGTGGCTTGTCTTTGTGCATCATCAAAATAAGCAGGTACAGTAATAACAGCCTTTTCAACCCGAGAGCCTAAATAAGCTTCGGCATCTTTCTTAATTTTTTGTAATATATAGGCTGAAATTTGTTGAGCTGTATATTCTTTGTCTCCTACTTTAGTTTTTTCGGTAGTTCCCATTTTTCGCTTTATCGCAGTTATGGTTCTATCTGGATTGGTTACCGCTTGTCTACGAGCAGGTTCCCCCACCAATAACTCTCCTTCTTTAGTAAAAGCGACATAAGACGGGAACGCTTTCCCCCCCAAAGTCATACCTTCAGCCGACGGAATAATTGATGGCTTACCACCCTCGACTACAGCTGCCGCTGAATTTGATGTACCTAAGTCTATACCTATAATTTTACTCATTTTTTTATCAGCAGACTCGTGTATTTTATCACTTCGTCTACCTTCTTTTAATTTATTTATGAATTTACTTATCTAAATTTAGCTTATCTTCCATCTTTTTCTTTAACTTATAGACAAACTCCCTTGTATCCATTTTTGCCTTCTTAAAATTATCTTTTATATCGTCCCATTCGTTAGTTTCATATACCTTTTCGAGTCGTTTCCATATTTCGCTTCGTAAAATATTAACTTTACTTAATCGCTCCGTACTGGGATTTATCTGCGCTATATCAACATCATTTATATTAGGTTCTCTAAAATCTGGGATATATCTCTAGCACATAACCATAAATTATCGGTTCAGAGCCTTCCTTTTTCGCATAAAATTCAGAAATTCTAGCTTTGGCATAATTCTTTTTAACTACAAACTTCTCTTTCAACCATTTCGGAATCTCAATGATAAACACATCAATTACATTTTTTCTTACTTCATAATTAAACTCTTTAAACATCTTTCCAATCATTCCTCCATTTTTGATCTCTACATCAATAAGTGCTATATCGCCATTTTCTTTTTTATCTGGGGGAAAAAGTAAGAGCACATGTCCGAGCAATCTTGCTTTCATCTACCAATAATGCTTCTCGAATCTTGTCATTGTGCTCCATTATTTCAGAGTAAATTGGACCATATTTTTATTCTAAAGCATCACTATGAAGTTTTTTAATCATTGGGAAATGTTCTATCTCATCCATATTAATATTTACTTTTTCTGCTTAGACACTTTAACTATCGCGATTCGTAAAATCTTACCATTCAGATTGTATCCTTTTTGGACCTCTTCTACTATTTCTTCGTCTGGCTTGTCGGACTCAATATGCTTTATAGCTTCATGAATATGCGGGTCAAATTGCTTTCCTAGCGTCTCTATCACCTCCACACCATTCTCTTTCAAAATCTTAACTAACATCATTTTCAATCCTTCTGTTTCCTTAAAATGCCCAACCGCAGCTTCAAACGCATCCATTAACGGCAATAGCTCTCTTAAAATTTCCTGTTTTGAATATTTTACAAACTCTGCGTTTCTTTCCTCCTGCATTTTTCGGTAATTTATAAAGTCTGCCTGCACCCTTTGCCAACTATCTAAATATTTTGCTTTTTCTTCCTGGCAAATATTTAGCTTCTCTTTAATTTTTTTGACCTTTTTATCATCGTCTATATCTATTTCTTCATTTTCCTCTGGTTCTATTTCAATTTCTTCTTCTGGTACTACCTCGTTTTTTAAAATTTCATCTTCCATATGTTTTAGATTGATTCATTTATTAAATTATTTATATATTGAACTAAGGCTGTATTTCTATCGTAACGCATTCGCTTTGGGCCAAATAATCCGTAAACTACTTTTTGTCCACCCGATGAAACTCCCGACACAATTAATGAATATTCATCAAGCCCTGCAATTGGGTTTTCTTTGCCGACAAATATTACAGTTTTACCAGAAGCTTCATCAAATAACGTTTCCAATTCTTCACGAAGCTCACTAATATGATCGGCTGCCTCCAAAAAATCTTCTTTTTCCACAAATTCTGGTTCCTTAAGCATTTTCTCAAGCCCTGAATCAAACACGCTCCCAGATTCCAGCATTCTAGCAATCGCGAGGCTTCCCGTTGCTTCTGCCATTTCTCTAACTAATATTGAAAATAATCTATCTAAATTACCAGTATGTTCCGACACCCCTTTTTGAATTTGCCGTCCCACTTTACGTTCAACACCTGTGTTAACTTTAGTAGCCTCAAACTTATTAATATAAAATCGATAACCCTTGTCGGTTGGCACTCTTCCGGCCGAAGTATGTGGCTGATGTAAATACCCCGCTTTTTCCAAATCTACCATTTCATTACGCATCGTCGCAGAGCTAACTTTGAACTTCTTAGCTAAATCCGAAGATGCCACCGGTTCGGCTGATTTTACATACTCGCCAATCAAGTGCAACAGAATATTTTTTTGTCTATCTGAAACTAGCATCTCTTTATAGTCTATATTAAAAAATTAGCACTCTCCTGTCAAGAGTGCTAATAGAAAAACCCGCGTGTTGTTTACACGGGTTAAATTTTAGGCAAATGCTTGCTTCATTTTACCAAGCAACTTTTTCGCCTCAGAAGACCAAGGTTCGGGAGCATAATAAATAGCATAGCGAAGATCACAATTATTAAGATTCTGCCTGAAAAACTGTTCCCAAGCTATTGAGCCCCAAGCAATGGACCCATTCTCAATAATGCTGATAATATCACAGCTACTTGGGTTCTGTTTCAGAAGCTGTTTCCAAGCCTTTTTTCTCCAAGGGCCAGAAAAATGTGAAACAATAAATCGTAAATCTTCGTTTATAATTCCTTACTCTAAAATCTGTTCCCAAGCTTTAGTTTTCCAAGGCTTGGGTGCAAATTCAATAATTCGTAATAGATCTCTTTTATAAGGCTTATTGTTTTCTAAGAGCTGCTCCAAGCTTTGGCGCTCCAAGGTCTAGGAGCCGACATTACGATATAACATGAATCGTTATTCTGGAAATACTTTTGAAATATCTTGCCCCAATGCTTATCAAATTTATTAATTTTTTTAGCAACTTCTTTGGGTATATTTTTGGTATCCCAAAAATCCTAAATCTCATAATCCTCGCCAACATCGCCAGAAATATCGTAATAGGCCCTTATCGCTCCATCACCAAGAAAGTCATTGTCTTGGCAACCTTTAAGCTTTTCCAATCCATAGACTGAGAAGACGTCTTTATCTGTAAGATAAAGGACTACTACTTTGCCATCTTTCTCTACTTCTATCCAAGATATAAATTCACACATAACGCACCTTCTTTAATTGTTAAATGACTAATTGGTTTATATTACTTTGTCATAAAACAATGACTATGTCAATAGTGCTAATCAATGAATTAAAAAACCGGCTCTTAGTTGAGCCAGTCAATTTTTAGATATTCTTAATTTATCTTGTCTGCTTTTGGCTTCGTCTCTAGCTGTTTCGTCTGGGTGATAGCTACTAATATAACCCAGAGTCACCCAATCTTTTGCATAATGCTTCAATAAATATTCTGCAATTTCTCGCTTTAGCTGAGAACTATCTGCAAAACAAAAAGCTTGGCGTAAATCTATAAAGTCAAGCTCCATAGATAATATCTCTCGCCATGCAAGACTTGCTATCTTAAAATCAGCAAATCCTACGAGATAGAATAAATCATAAATATCCATACCTCTTAACGTTGCTTCTCGCCAAGCACGTTTGTGCCACTTCTTATCAGCACAAACTATTATATGACAAAAGTGCCAAGCGGTAGCTGGTGATTCAAACAATAACTCGCAAGCAGTATCTTCCAATTTACCTTGTCTGCGAGAAATAATAAAATACAAATCCCACCAGCGATTAATATTACCTGCTTTAAATCTTTCCCATGCTTCCGACTTTTGCTTGCCAACCCCGTTAACAATAATTATCGCAAAATCTCGACAAGTTGCCTCCGAACGAGCTAAAATTTCACGACAAAGCTTTTCTTGTTGATTTATATCTCCATCTTGCTTAGCTTTTCTCATTAAAATCCCATAATTTATTTCTTCCATTTATCTCTCCCTTTTTTAAATAACTAGTATTTAATCTAATACAAAAAAAATAAACCGCGCAATACACGTTGACTATACAAAAATTAATTACAGATAAAATAACAAGACTTTCTTCATCATTAATAAGGGATAACTAATCCACAACGTGGCTTATAATTATTGTTACTTTGCGGACTATAATAATTAAATGGTGGCTTACAGTTATTTTCATCTTCTATCAAGCTCCATATTTCTATTTGATTGGTAGCACTATTATTATAAGAAACATAAAAATAATCTCGCTCCTTAGGATCCATGGGGAACACTGTAAGATATGGCTCAAGTGCATCTTTTACCGGCGTATGACCAAATGCATTGTCCCCATTACAGCACCATTCACAAAAAAACCTACCAATGCAAGCCATATAGGCGGTACCATCACTACCTTGAGAATTACTAAATGCTTCATTCCCATCACTTAGATACATTTACGTTGCAGTTTCAATCGTTTTTAAATCCCGCAACCTCGTTGTATCCCTAGCCTTGATTCTGGCTTTGTTCACTTGTACAGCAACAATAGATGCCAATAAGGTAATAATAAAAGTTACTACGAGAAGCTCAATTAAAGTGAATGATTTTGATTTATAATTCATTAATCTTTACCAATTATAAGCTCCGGGTGAATATAGAGCGTAAGAATAAAGACCACACGACCAATTGTTAAGACCTTTATTAAATTGCTGACTAGGATAAGCTAAATCATATTCTGTGCCACAATAACTAGCTAACTTATAATCAAATCCGTCAGATCGATAAATGTAGCAAAAAGAAGCAGAATCACTAACTCCACCATCGCTAACCTTATTCTTCATAGCGCCAGTGAAATATTTTCTCAATGGGTCAAGTGGTAATAATTTTACATATCCTTTTTCCAATATCTCTGGAATCCACACTCCGAAGCCTCTGGCTTTCCACCCCTCACTTTGATAATTACAATACGAAAACCATTTATACTCGCCATCACTTGCGTCATACGTCTCTGGGAAATGCCCATAGTCGTTAGCAAACGACTCTATCGACGCTCTTAATTCACTCAAACTAGTCTTTCTTTGGGCATCTCTTGTTTTTTGTTTAGCTTTTACCGCCTGCATTACTAAAATGCTAATTAACAAAAACCCAACTGCTATCACAGCCACAACTTCTAAAAACATGATCCCCTTACTTTTTTTCATTTACTCTAATTATAATATATTTTAGCGAATATAGTTATCCACATCTTATTATTCAATTAATTTGTTATAATTATATAAAGAATTATTTTCAATGATTACTAAAATTGAATTCAACAATATTACTTGGGTGGATGTTTCTGAACCAACGGAAACAGATTTTGCTGTTATAAAAGAAGATTACAAATTACAACCTTTAATTGCTAGTGAATTTTTATTGACCCTCAAACGACCAAAAATTGAAAAACACAAAAGTCAGCTTTGGCTGGTGCTTCATTTTCCAAGATACGACGGCTCAAAGCGTACTACAGAGCCCGCCGAGCTAGATTTTATAGTCACCGATCACACGCTAATTACTGTGCACTCCAAGTCTTTGCTTCCACTTGAAGTTTTTATCAAAGATTGCCAAGTCCAAAATAAAATAAAAGAAGAAACATTCAAAAATTTTGGGGTTCTGCAATTTCATTTAATTGATATTTTAATTAATGCGTCTCTACCAATGCTTGATCATATTCACGACGACATAGACATCGCTGAAGAAAAAGTTTTTTGTGGACAAGGAAAAGAGATGCTCCAAGAAATAGCCATAATTAAACGCAACATTATAAATTTTAGACGTACCATTAAGCCCCAAAAAGGCATACTTGAAGCTCTGGTAAAAACATCGGAACAATTTTTCTCTGGCGCAAAACTCGAAATACTAGCTAATGATCTTATCAGCTCAAATATCCGAGTTTGGAATATTTTAGAAAATCACAAGGAAAGAATTGAAGCAATTGAAAGGACTAATGGATCACTCCTTACCTATCGTACTAATGAAATTATAAAAACTCTAACCTTTATTTCTGGAATCGCCTTCCCTCTAACAGTATTTATTGGTTTTTTTGCTATGGATGTTTTTGGGGCATACGATTTTACACAAAATCCTTTGTCTCCAGTTATTATCGGTGGCATTATTATCGCTTTTATCTGCTCGATGATATTATATTTTAGAAGCAAGAAATGGTTTTAAAATAAACTTATATGTAACAAAAAATAGCACACTGTGCTATTTTTTGTTTAAACAGTACCTTTAAAAGGAGACTCAGATGATACGATTTAAATTGTGGCTTGAGTCCAACTCGGCCAATTTTATTACACTAAGTGGCCTCATTGCAGGAATATGGGCAATGGTTTTACTACTTGACTCCACAAACAGTAATAATATCGGCTGGATTATATTACTCAACATATATACAGGCCTATCAGACCTAGCAGATGGTTAACTGGCTAGAAAATGAAATATAGAAAGCGTTTTAGGATGCACCATAGATAAATTGCGAGACAAGCTATTTATAATTTCCCAACTCTTGATTTTATATCACCGCTATATTCCCGAAAGCCTGCCTGAATATCTATCAACGTTCACTCGTTCTATGGCGTGGCTAACTATTCTTGGTGAAGGTTGTGGGGTTATCACTGTGTTTGTTGCGATTCTAAAAAATATGGACACAACCGCCAATCGTTTTGGAAAAAGAAAAATGGCCTCCCAAACAATTGCAGTAGTATCTTGGCTCATAATTATAAAATTCTTCGAGCTAAGCATCATCACCATATCGGTAATCGATGGCTTGATCCTAATATCGCTAGTATTTGCTTATAAAAGCCTTGAAGACTATGCAGAAAGAATTGTTGCACAATAAAACCCCGTAAAATTATACAGGATTTTAATTATATTGACTGCGCCTGACTTTACAATTTTTTAAGTGTTACGTTATTTAAATAATTAATCGCTTCATCATAATCCTTAGCATACGCACCAGCAGTTTGCCGAGCAAGTTGCATAGAAGCAATTGTATTGTTTATACTATTAATCATAACCTCTTGTTTATTGGGCAATGCTGAAATTTTGTTCTCAGTTTTTTTAGCAAGAAACTTATTATAAGCGTTGCCCCACAATGACCTATCAAATCCAACCACAGCGCGCAAAGTTAATTTTTTATCAATGATTTCACCCTCATCATTATGTAACTCCTTAATAACTGGGAATTCTTTTAACTGATTTATTTGACGCATAATTTTCTCTTTGTCTCTAGGGCCACTTAATTGAAGAGCGATTCTATGACCATCTGCTAACTCAATGAATAAATCTATTTTCTTCCCTTGAGCCTTCTGATCATCATAAATAGAAGTTAAATGCGCAGCTACCACACCTGGTATTTCCGAAAATAGTTCAACTGCCATTTTTCAGCGAAATGACCAAAATCTTTCTCATATTCTCCCGTCGCCCGCTTATTACTTATTTTTGGTATTTTTTCCATAAGTTTATTTTATCATTTAAAAAAATAAGGGCAAGCTTTATGCTTACCCTAGAAACTTTAGTAAACTGATAGACTCTGAACGAACATAGACGGCGCATCTATTAATATGCCGGCAATCTCCTTCATGGCCACATCATCAATATCAGCACCAATAATGAACATCGCAAATAAAAGAGTCATTCTTTCACATAAATCGGGCATCAATGCGCCGATTTTTTCTTTGACCTCCGAAAGAGTGTCAGGAGAATATGTAATGTCATCCTTCTCCAATCTCACAAAAACTGGCATTTCCGGAGATTGTTTATCCAACTTCTTTACGATTTTATACAACAGGATATGAGAGAAGTCCATGTGAATAATTGTTCTGAACCCCTTCATATATCCACTGGGTAGCCCCAGTTTTTCTTTAGCAAATTTCAACGCATCCTTTAGCGCGTCTTCCTCCGCCCATAATTTTTTTGTCTCATTCACAATGACGCCATCACTCGAATACCAGTACGCTGTAATTTTCATCACATCCTCCTTTATTATTTGTTATTAAGAGCTTATTCCAGACTAACATATATGCTCCTATATGTCAAGTTGTACACCTACGCTTATTTTGATAGTATAAATATATGAAACTTCAAGTCTTCAATAGTCTAACTCGCCAAAAAGAAGAGTTCGTGCCTTTGCGCGGGAAAAAAATTGGCCTATATACTTGTGGGCCAACAGTCTATAACTTTCCCCATATAGGCAATTTACGCACCTATATATTTGAAGATATCTTGAAAAGAGCTCTCAAAAAAAATGGATTTATGGTAAAGCATGTTATGAATGTAACTGATGTTGGTCACTTAGTATCTGACGCAGACGAAGGGGAAGACAAAATGGAGTCATCGGCCATGGCCCAACAGAAAACTGCCGGTCAAATCGCCAATTTTTACTTAAAAATTTTTAAAGCTGATATTCGTAAATTAAATATTAAATCTCCGAACACTTGGTGTCGAGCAACCGACCATATTAGAGAACAAATAAATTTTATTAAAGGCCTGGAAGAGAAAGGTTTTACCTATAGAACATCCGATGGCATATATTTCGATAGTTCAAAAATTACTGACTACGGAAAACTTGCAAATCTTGACCTGACTGGTCTCAAGGCTGGTGCACGGGTAGAAGCATCAATTAAGAAAAAAAACCAAACAGATTTCGCCTTGTGGAAATTTAGTCCTGCTAACAAAAAACGTCAACAAGAATGGAAATCGCCTTGGGGAATCGGTTTCCCAGGTTGGCATATTGAGTGCTCGGCTATGAGCCAAAAATACCTTGGCGAAACCTTTGACATTCACTGTGGCGCTATTGATTTAAAACCGATTCACCACACTAACGAAATAGCGCAATCAGAAGCATTAAATGACGCGCCCCCAGCTAGGTATTGGATACATGGAGAGTTCTTAGACCTTGGAGATACCAAAATGTCTAAATCAAAGGGTGGCTTTATAACTTTAGACGATTTAATAAAGAAAAAATATAACCCACTTGCCTTTAGATATCTTACTTTTGCCACCCACTATCGAACTAAAATGAATTTTAGCTTTGAGGCGCTGGATTCAGCACAAAAAACTATTGATAATATTTATAAAGATATCTCTACATGGAGTCGCCCATCAAAAGGCTCCGCTGAATACGAAGATAAATTTTTCTCTGCCGTTAATGATGATTTAAATATGCCCAAAGCCATTGCAATAATGCATGATATGATTAATGACCCAAAATTAGGCACTGCTCGAAAGAAGCGCTCTATTTTAAAATTTGACTCTATTTTAGGCCTAGATTTTGCTAAGGTCAGAAAACAAGCAATTAAAATTCCTCGTCATATACAAAAATTAGCTCACGACCGACAAACATTGCGTGTTGCTGGTCAATATGACCAAGCAGATATTATTCGTCAACAAATGGAAAAGATAGGCTACAGTGTTAATGATACAGCCGAAGGACCAACTATTTCTAGAATCTAGCATATTTTAACTAAAAAAATAATGCTTGAATTAATCCTTGAATTATTTTTATCCCCCGATAATGCACATAATATCCTCTAAAGCTACTTGCCACGATTAACTCGTGGTATATACTTTAAATACTAATATGGAAGAAGATTTTGTATCAATTTCTGAGATAACTACCTTATCTCAACGAGTCCCGCCTCAAAACATTGAGGCCGAACAAGCTGTGTTGGGGTCTTTGATGTTAGATAAAAACTCAATTATTAAAATTGCTGATATTTTGTTTTCAGGTGACTTTTATAGAAATTCTCATAATATAATTTATCGGGAAATGCTCAATTTGTATGAGAAAGGAGAACCCATTGATATCTTGAGCCTCACTAACCGATTAGAAGAAATAAAAAAACTCGAGGATATTGGCGGAACAACTTACCTAACCCAAATAGTAAATACTGTACCCACCGCTAGCCATATTGTTTATTACGCAAATATCGTACACAGAAAAAAAATTCTTCGAGATTTAATTGAGGCTTCTCACAACATTAGCCAACTGGCTTTTCAAGAGACTGAAGATGCCGATTCAATATTGGATATGGCAGAACAAAATATTTTAAGTATCTCTCAAAAATCTTTATCTCAAAATTTTCTGCAAATTAAAACTGGGCTAGAAGAAGCTTTTGATAGACTAGACAAACTTCATAAAGGAGACGGGGCCATGCGTGGAGTTCCAACAGGGTTTGCTGACTTAGATCATTATTTATCTGGTCTCCAAAAATCTGACTTAATCTTGCTAGCCGCGCGCCCTTCGCTTGGTAAAACCTCTCTAGCTTTAGACATCTGCCGACATGTAGCAACTAAACTGAAAATTCCCGTTGGTATATTCAGCCTTGAAATGTCAAAACAAGATTTAGTAGATAGATTTTTATCTGCTGAAGCCGAAATTGATTTATGGAGGCTAAGAACAGGTAAATTAAAAGATAGCGGGCCCGATAATGATTTCGTTAAAATTCAGGAAGCCATTCATACGTTATCGGAGGCCCCCATATTTATAGACGACGCATCATCCCCTTCAGTTTTACAAATGAGGACAATGGCTCGTAGGCTTCAAGTTGAACATGGGCTAGGGCTTATTATGGTGGACTATTTGCAGTTAGTTCAACCAAGAAACAATCGTGATACTCTAGTACAACAAACAACTGAAATATCCCATTCGCTTAAGGGCCTGGCCAGAGAGCTACAAGTTCCAGTGCTCGCTCTTTCACAGTTATCGCGTGCCACTGAAAATAGAGATGGACAAATGCCTCGATTATCAGATCTTAGAGAGTCAGGAAGCTTAGAGCAGGACGCTGATGTAGTTTTATTTATATACCGCGAAGATAGAACTAAAGGCAAAGATGCCTCAGAAAGACCAAACATAGCAGATATTATTATTGCCAAACACAGAAACGGACCGCTTGGTAAAGCCGAACTATATTTCAATGAAACCAACGCTAGCTTTAGAAATCTTGAAAAACAATTTAGTGATTTTAGCAGTTAAATAAAAAATTGTGCTACCAAAACAAATAAAGAATTTAGCCAATGCACTTACCAAACTACCGGAAATCGGCCCTCGTGCCGCTCTCCGGCTGGTTTTTTTTCTTCTAGAGACAGAACAAAATGAAATACTCGACCTCTCGGAAGCAATCAAAAGTTTAAAAACTGTAAAAATTTGTCCCCAATGTTTTAACCTTAGCGATAATGGTCTTTGCATTTTATGCCAAGACAAAAAACGAGACAACAGGCAAATTATGGTTATAGAGACAATCTTGGACATACTACCTATCGAACGAACAAAGCAATACCATGGGTTATATCATATTTTAGGTGGTGTTTTGTCCCCACTAGATAACATTGGTCCAGAAAAACTAAAAATTAAAGAATTAATTACTCGTATTAATAATCTTAAAAAAGAAAATCCCTCTTTACCAGTTGAGATTATCATTGCCTTTAACCCCACCACAGAAGGAGATACAACAACTTTATATCTCGAAAGACAACTAAAACCCCTGTCTATATCAATTACAAAATTGGGACGAGGGCTAGCTACGGGCTCAAATCTTGAGTACGCCGACGAAAATACTATTGCCGAATCTCTAAAATCTAGAAAATAAAAAACCACGCTTAGAATAGTGTGGTTTTTTATTCGTTAATTAATTTTATCTTCTAAAATTTTGGCTTCTTTTTTTATTTGATCTACATCTCGCGACCAAATAAATATTATGTCCTCAATATTTTTAGGTGTTAGGATAGGCCAATCTTGTCCTTCACCTTTTTGGGTTGTTTCCATTCTAACCTTTGATGCCGCTTCATCCATTAAATCAACCGCTTTATCTGGAAAATATCTATCACTTAAATACTTGCCAGCAAGCTGTACAATAGTTTTAATAATTTCATCTGGTATATGTACCTTATGGTGATCTTCGTATTTCTTTCGAAGACCCATTAATATTTGCACCGTTTCTTCAGCTGTTGACTCCTTAACCATAACTGGCTGAAATCTTCTTTCCAGTGAAGTGTCTTTAGTTATGTATTTAAAATATTCCGAAACTGTTGTCGCCCCAACTGCTTGAACGTCTCCTCTCGCTAGCGCTGGCTTTAATAAATTAGCTGCTCCAATAGCGCCTTGCGCTTCACCTGCTTGCGATAAATTATGTATTTCGTCTATAAACAAAATTATACTTCTACCCGAAGCTGATATTTCATCCGTAATCATTTTCATTCTCTGCTCAAACTCACCCCGATACTGCGTACCTGCCAACATTCCACCCAAATTAAGTGCTAAAATTCGCTTGGTTTTTATTACTTCGGGAACCTTTCCAGAAGCTATTTCTAAAGCAAGTCCTTCTGCTAAAGCGGTTTTACCTGTGCCAGCTTGGCCTACTAAAATTACATTATTTTTTGTGCGCCTTGAAAGAATCTGGATAATACGTCTGATTTCCTCATGACGACCAACTAAAGGATCAAGCTTGCCTATCTTTGCTTCATGAGTCAAATCTCGTGAAAATCTATCGAGCATTGGAGTTTTTGAACCAAATTTACTCGGTTTAAAGAAAGCACCGCTCTCTGCTTGATTGCTTCGTTTTTGAACAAAATAAATTAATCCCACAGCTACTACAAAAATCAGCACAAAGATATATATGCTGTTGTCTAAAATAAATTCAAACATTTTATTATTTTTTGGATAAACCGTCCTTATACTTAACAATATAATTTTAACTTTTTTCCAGTCTAAACACAAAGATTGCTCCTGTGGATAACCTTTTTTAAACTTCTGCGTGCTATAATAAGTCCATAGATTTAAAGAAAGTAATCAATTTAGCTAAGGTTAACCGACTTTTTCTAGGACTAATGTTACTAGCTACTGTTATTTTAGGATTCAGTCGTTTAGGAACAATTTTAAAATATGGCGAAAGCGGACTCGGTTATGATACTGGCTTTTACAGACGCTACTTACAATTACCCGTTGATTCTATACCACGCCCTGAATCATTATTATTAGGCCCCGAAACAACTGCCTCGCGATCTTTTTTAGATTTTTTTTCACTCATCGGATTATCGCCAAATCAAATAATTTACGGAGTTTATTTTATACTCCACTGGATATTAGGGCTACTCCTTTATTTTTTAGCAAAAAAATCATTTGGCAGAAATGCTGGAATAGCAACTTTTTTTATTTTTGCATTATCTCCAGTTCAATTTTTTTCTTTTTGGTTCGTTTTTTTAAAACAATCCATAGCTCTAATTTGGCTTTTTTTAAGTCTCTATTTACTAGAACAAGACTCATTAACTTTTTTTATACCACTAATACTAACTTTTTTTTCGCATCGCACGACAACAATAATAACGGCCTTCTCAGCAATTCCTTATGCTCTTTATACATCTTTTAAATTGAACGGCGCAAAAAAAATTTATACCGTAATTGGCGCAATTACAATTGGCATAATAATTTGGCTATTAAACGGACAGGTCATAATCGAAATAATTCAGCTCCTAAAAAATGGCCTTACTGGAGGAGACTTATATTCACTGCGAACTGGCCAATTTATAAGCCTAAGCCAATTCTTGGCCTTTGTATCACCCTATATACCACTATCTATAGCTGGGTTATATGTAACTATTAAAAACAAGCGATTTAATGGAATTTTTTTCTTTACCATCACAGTTTTGCTATTGGTTCTGTTGCGATCATTTTTTTACCTTAGATTATTAGTATTTTTAGACTTGGGTATAATTTTTTACGCTGGTGTCGGTACCTCTTTTCTAATTACAAACCTAAAAAATCAGAAAACTGCAATTCTTATTACATCAGTTTGGTGTCTGACACTAACAATAATATTAGCAAATGTTGTTATAACCTTACGGCCTATAATCTCTCAAGAGGACTTACGAGAAATAAATAAAATTAGTTCGTTGCCCACTGATTCTTTAGTAATGACTGAGTCTTCTATTTATGCGCCGTGGCTTGTTGGCTGGGCAGGAACATATAAGAGAATTATTTCTCCAGGAATACTTTGGGACGAATGGAATCTTGAGAAATGGAATGTTTATTGGAACGCCACCACAGAAGAGCAAATAAAATTGTTATCCGAGTATAAGAAAGCTATCTATATTTTTAAACCAAATAATGACTACTCCCAAAATAAATGTTTTACAAAATTTAACGACTTAACCTACAAATTTATTTGCTACTAAAAAACCGGCTGTCTTGAGTTGCACTAACCGGTTTTTATATTAAAAATTTACGATTTTATTGAAGTGATTTCCACCTCGGTAAATTGCTGTCTATGCCCCTGTTTTTTGTGATACCTCTTCTTTGGTTTATATTTAAATATCATTACTTTATCGGCTCGTCCATTGCCAAGCACTTTGCCAACCACTTTGGCTTCTTTTAGGTTGGGACTGCCCACCTCTACCTTACCTTCATTTTCAACTAATAGTACTTCGTCAAAATTAAAGTCAGCGCCTTCAGTAACGTCAATCTTTTCTACTTTAATTTTCTGTCCAGGCGTAACCACATATTGCTTACCACCTGTTTTTATTACTGCTAACATAGTGCATTAAGGCTAACATGATTTGTTTAAAAAAGCAACCCCGCGCGTCGTAAGACTCGCGGGGTAAATAAGAATAATATAACTATATTTTATGATGTTTTGATTCCTTCTTGAATCGATTTCAGAGCTTGTTCATGCATTTGACGAACTTCGTCTGAAATTTCTGGTAAAAATACTACCTTCTCTTGATCACTATCATTATTACTGAAATCATCAGTAGTAATGATACACACAACTCTGTATCCTTCTGCAACAAACATATTTATCGGCCAAAAAATAGATTTTTCCGATGCATAAAGTTTACCGATATTTTCAAAAAAACAGCATTTACAAAACTGTGCTTTTTTGATTAAGGGAATAATTCTAAGATGAGTGACATTTATGGGGACGGAAATTCTTTCTCCTGGACTTATCCGCCACTTCTTGCCGACCATGCCAAACTTGTCTTTTTTTATTTCGCTCATCCACGCCCTCCTAAATTAAATAGTTATACTGATTACCAAAGAACAATATTCTCTTTATATCACACTCCGCTAAAATCGTCAAACAAAATTAGCTTTTATGATTGTATAAATTGCTATAAATATTATTAAAATTATGACGGGAGTTGCTATGACAAATATTCGCGCAAAAAATTTATTCTTCTTAAATAACCACAAGCAAGCTCCAAAATTTACTATCGCTACAATTAATGCCGACCCCGGCAAACTAAAAAATTCCGTTTTATTACCAATAGCGTCTATACCACCTTGAGCAGTAAAATGTATAGTTAACAGAACATTTTCACTTGGCCACTTTTGAGCAACAATAAAAGAAATACCTGCTAATATTAAAAGTGTAGATATGAAACTGACCAAAACTATTCTGTCCTTCCAAAGTGGCAAGCGCCAAAAAGAAACGAAAGAGCCCTTAAGGGCAATCAAATATCTATTTATAATGTTAGTTGTTTTCTTCATCTTCTTCTATAAATTCCGCTTCATTAATCTTGATACTAGTGGACTCGCCAATTGCCTTAACTTTCTCGACTTTCAAAAATTTTACATTATCAATTTTACCCGACAACCTACCAAAATCCGACTCAACAACATCAAATGAATTTTTAGCGCGAGACAAATGGCCAGACAATACCTGCAAATTTTTACTAAACTTACGGCTATCTTGACTCAACCCTTTAAGCGTCTCTAAAATTTTTACCGAGGCTTCTGATATTTTTCTTTCCTCAAGCGCCATCATAATAATTTTCAAAAAATAATACAAGCTGTTAGGTGATACAAACACAACTTTTTTATCGGAAGCGTAAATATCTATTGGTTCTTTGGAAGCTATGATTTCATAATAAATGGCCTCACTGGGAATGTACATTAAAGCAAAATCAACAGTTCCCTCTTGCGGTAAAATATATTTTTTATAAATATCATCAATATGTTTTCTAACGTCTTTTAAGAAGAGTTTAACGAAGCTATCTTTTTCAGCTTCGTCTTTCGCTTGAGAAAGTCTACGAAAGTTTTCTAAAGGAAATTTAGAATCAATTGGGATAATACCTTTATCAGTCTTAATAATCGCATCTACTATCTGCCCATCTTTAAACTTGTACTGAAATGCAAAGTTGTCTTTTGGCAAGGATTGCGCCAACATATCCTTAAGTACCTGCTCACCAATATTACCTCGAAGTTTTGGCGAACGTAAAAAGTCTTGCAATGTCTGCATTTGACGACCAATTTCTTGCATACTGCCAATTTCTTTGATTACGTCTCTAATCACTTGCGCTGCCGTATCCAGCCTATTATTTAATGATTTTCCTTGTTGGTCCATGCCTACTCGCATATCTTTTAGCCACTCAACGATTACGTCCTGACTACCTAAACGACTATTTTTAATCTGTTGATATGATAGAAAAATCACCAGCCCTGTTAAGACGACCAGCAGTACTAAAATAAGTATAATTAATATATCGGCCATAAAATGATTTTAACATTATTTTCTTAAACAAAAAAGCCCCCGCACAAATCAGGGACTTTTTATAAAATTTATTTTAGCAACCAACCAATCAATCTATTTTGTCCAATAGACGAATTGTTAATTTTGCTACCCAAACCATATGCCTCTCCGGCTCTAAAAACTATAAATACAACGAACACCAAAATAAATATAATGTGTTCATCAATTATATAGGAATTTTTGCCAACCATTGGAAAATCTAAAATTGGAATATAGTATAATACCATCAGCAATATCCCACAAATAGATGAAAACCGCACTACCACGCCCAATATAATTGCTGCACCAACCAATGTTAAGCCCCACTCATTAAGAAAATTGACCCAACCTATATTAGATGCCGACCCAAACCAAGCATACAGACCAGTTAATATTTTTGTTCCCTTTAAGTAGCCAACAGCAGACCATGACGGATTCATCAATTTAGCGACACCCGCGTAAAGAAACATAAAACCTAAAGAAATTCTTAACAAAAATAATGAAACTTTTTCGCTTTTTGTCATATGTTTATTCATTAATATATAACGACCTTTATTTTATTAATTATTATAACAAAAAAAATTGTATAAGTGAATTAAAAAGTACCGCGTATGGGATTTGAACCCATGATTTCCAGGATGAGAACCTGGTGTCCTAGACCAGACTAGACGAACGCGGCCTACTGTATCAAGCAACAATTAACAGCATTTCTGCTGTTAATTGTATTATACTTAGTTTTACTTATCAACACAACTCCACCTAAATAATTATTGAATTAATGCTTGGACTACCGAAGAGAAGGCGTTAGTAACGCTCTGATATAATTTTGGCACAATCTCCCACCACCATGATTTAATTATACATTTTGAACCGTCCGAATTTAGTTTATAACCTTTTACGCAATAATATTCACAAGAACCGCTGGAGTCACAATCGTTTGGTGAATTAACGAGAGAATCAACGCCACTTCCAGATTGCTCGCAACTCGCCGTATGATTTGTGTTTATACCATTATCGTTGGTACATACATTCGGATCTATTATAGTATTACATGTACGAGAAATATTATCCCATTCATATCCTGTATCACAATTACAATAATCCAAAGAACAAGCGCCCCATGAAGCACCAGCACCACATATATCTGATGTGTAGCATGTATCTACATTATTTACAGGCAATGGTGAATATACACATTCGTTATATCTTTTTTCCCCTGGGCTGTATGGATCACCTGCGTTATCGAAACATTTCGTTGAGGGGACCATTGAATCTGGACAAGTGTCGAACCCATTAATATCTTGTTCAACTGGGCCATAGAGGCATTCTAATTCGCAAATATCGCCTTCTACGCTACCAAGAGCGTCGCAGTTACCTGGGTTAACCAATGAATCTTCCCGCGATTGTGTCAAATCCATACCATATCCATCACACTCCGTAAAATTAGTTAGGTCAGGAGAAATAGTAGGATTGGCAATACATGAAAGAGCATTTTGATTGAATGTTGCGGTAATTGTCTTCGCAGAATTCATGATTAGCGAACAATTTCCCGCGCCCGAACAAGCGCCACTCCAGCCAGAGAAAACACACGGATAGTTTGACGATTGAGTAATCTCTAGGGTATCGCTATACAAATAATTATCTTTGGTGCAAGTGCCGCTTGAACAAGTGAATGCTTTGGTAGTGTCGGTACTAGGCACGCTAACTGCCCTGCTAGCCGAACAATTCCCGGAGACAGTCACGCTCAAAGACGGCCGTTTAAGCTCAAAATGCGCTTTTACATCTATATTTTGTCCGGTATTTACAACACAAGTAGTTTCTGATCCTTGGCAATCACCATCCCAGTAAGCAAATTCGGAATTTGCATTAGGCGTAGCTGTCAAAGTTACATCTTTCACTTCTTTGGCGTTAGTATAACGATGAGTACATATATCACCGCAATTAATTTCGTTGATGTTCTTAGCGGTAACAGTCCCGCCGACGTCATAAAAGTCATCGTATTTTTTAATTTTAACTGTTAAAACGGTATAAACATTTATTTTCCACTCTTGCGTCAACGGAAAAATAGAACGCAATGATGAATAACCAGGGTCTCTTACCTTCGGATCTCTCACGCAAGATTTACAACGATTATCCGTTACGTTTTCGCCGGTAGTGAAATCAGGCTTGGTAATATCATAGGCATTTTCAAAAGCTTTATCCTTCTCTTCATTGTTGAAAGTTGAATCTGATTCTAAATAATAGAATCCATCGCCTCCCGTAACTTTTTTGTCAGTTGCGCGGGCAGGATAAATCCGCCAGTCGAATTCATCCGGGATCGGTATACGGAACGCCAGATTAGTAGAAGTAGACAAGTTGTACGAGTACGAGGACACCTCACCAAACATGGCAACCCGATAATCCCATATCATTCTATAAGGAGCTTTAGAAATTTTAAGAGAAACACTCTTGGAAGGCTTAAAACTATGCGTCACTGTCTTAGAATAACCATTGTCTTTACTCTTCTCTTGGATAGTCTTCTCAATTACCCTGTCTTTTATAAGCTTGCTATCCTTATCTCTTAAAAACCAACCATAACGAACAAACATATCCGCATCATTATTACTACAACTATTATCTACGGTGTCATAACTGAACTCAAATTGTTTACCGGATAAATCATCATTATGCGGCAAATTTAAATCACCAGATGATTTTTTTAACTTTTTCATTACTACAAAATTATCTTCATTCTGGTGAACATGCAACATGGAATTACCTTCATATTGTTTGCGAGCTTGCGCTAAATTAATATTGTTTGAATAGTGATAAACCAACGAAATCGTAACTAACGATATAACGACAAGCGCCACGGGCAATTGCGGCCTTTTAGACTTATTCCAAAGAAAAAATATCAATCCAAGTATTATTACTGCACCAATAATAATTATAAAAATAATTGAATTGTCGGCTTCCGCGAGCAAATCCTTACCAAGTGTTTCAAGGGTATATTGATAAGAAGATAAAACCGCACCGTCATTCTCAATGGAAAATACAATTTTAGGATTTTTGCATGTTTTTTTAATATCAACAGAGATTGAACCGCTAATGGAACTCACGAACTGCATATCTCCCGTTTCTTTTAAAGCTTCCCCGCATAACAAGGGTTTATATCCCACATCGGAAAAAATTGAAAATTTTAAATTTGCGTTAAGCGCCGTGCCGTTTTCCCGCCTAGAATCTTCAATGCGAGTAGACCAGTATAAATCAGGCGAAACAAAAAACTCATAATTCACCAAAGCTTGGTCTCCTTTTTGGTAATATGTTTTATCTAAAAATAAGCTGCTAATTCGCGCTCCTTCGCCTCTAACTACATAACGGAATGTTTGGAAAGCCGTCACCGGAGATCTTTCATCCCCCGACAAAAGTCGAATCGCCCCTTGATAAGCCCGCGGTTGTTGCACGGCGGTTATCTTTATGCTTAATTTATTATCCGAAGAAAAATCGATTGAATCAAGCTCGTTTTTAATAAAATAATCTCCGTTAGAATAATCAAATAGATTAAGCTCTCTTATGGAAACTTCGGGATAAAATATTTTTGAACCTGAAAAATTTTCTAAGCCATTTACATCGCATGTAAAATCAAAAATAGATCCAGCATCTACATTGGCCCCGGCTTCGGGCGCGAAAACAATACCATCTCTGGTAACTTGGCAATTAGAAAAATTTAAATAATTGCCTGACTGGTCTAAATCAATAATTTTCACATGAGAATCAAAAAAATTACTATTTTTATCAATAAAGGCAACTTGCAACTCATACTGGCCACCGGGCAGAAAAGAGGAATAGCCTAAGCTTAGTTTAATATCTTTGCTTTCGCCGGGAGCAAGAGAAAAGAATTTTGTTTTATCAAGCAAAGAATATTCAACAATCGGCTGTCGGACATAAACCTCCTCTAATTCATTAAACCTCGGAACGGCATTCAAAGAAAACATCCAGCCAAGATCGGGAATCTCAAAATCACTTACATTAGTTATGGACAATTCAATATTTAGCGATAGATTTTGCTTGTCGTTATTAAAAGACATTTCCTTAATTTCCAGCGGCTGTTCGTTTTCTGCGGCGGCCGCAAATCCGGCATAACTTAAAAAAGCGCTAATTAATAGTAATTTTATTATTATTTTTTTCATAAGTTCATTATACCATAAATTGATTTGCCGCAAAATAAGTTATCCACTGTTATTTTTGCCAACCATGGGAAAATCTAAAATTGGAATTTGGAATATAGTATAATACCATCAGCAATATCCCACAAATAGATGAAAACCGCACTACCACGCCCAATATAATTGCTGCACCAACCAATGTTAAGCCCCACTCATTAAGAAAATTGACCCAACCTAT